>ENA-UOJO01000354-UOJO01000354.1-human-gut-metagenome-genome-assembly--contig:-P57-NODE-354-length-74344-cov-38.318647_pt1 | contig 74344 bp, 65 predicted proteins | sample MGYA00242351_ERZ723898 | MGnify/ENA metagenome assembly ERZ723898 | reverse complement strand
TTGGTTCACAATGCTGTTACTGTCGCCCTGTGATTCATCGTCACGGGAAAGGCGGCAATACAGCGCGGTAATTTTGTCAGACTGCTTCATAGTAGATTCCTCCATCATCTGAGGACAGTCTGCCAAGACAAGGTTGCTGTTGGTCACGATCACACACTCCCCTCGGAGTCGATCAGCTTCACCGCCTTTTCGGGAAGAGTGTGCGTTCCGTCAAAACTGGCAGTAAAGCGGTAGATGGCGTTTCCTTCTTCCAGGCGTACCGTGATCTGCGGTAACTCCTGCCAGAGAGGAACGGGGGCGCTGCGGCTGCCGTCCGATTCCACTTGGACGTTACGTTTCTTGTTATCCATTTGCACCTTCCTTTTCATTCAGATTTCCGAGCAATGCCGCATGAATCTCCCGGAGCAAAGTGTGTGATATGACCTATTGTTATTCAGTATATCACGGCAATTTCCGGGATTCCACTGGGCAATGTGCCGGGATTCATAGGAGAATTACGGGCAGTTCGCCGGGTCGCACAGCCGATCACCGCTGTCAAGGAATCGGCTTCGCCTCACTGCGCGTCCTTGACAGCGATGCTCTGCTGCGCGGGCAGGTGATCAAGGCGGCGATGCCGCCATTTGCCAATGAAAATCAGCTGCGTTCCAAGACGTTTTAATCTCTCAGCCTAATTATAACAAGAACAAACGTTCGAGTCAATGCGATTCTTAGAGGAATAGCAAGCACAGCAAGTGTAGCTACACTTGCGAAAACGGCGTGGGTTGACCGGGATTTCCTTGTAGAGTAGCAAGCAAATCCGGTGTGGCCCCACACCGAAAAAATGCGCGTCCCGACCTGTCATCTGAGACGCGCGTTTTTTCATTTTGGGATAGTCCCAAGCCCTTAAAAATCTGGAGAATTGCGCAGCAACGCAGCGTCTATCACTCAGGGCAAGCAGGCTTGCGAGTTAGGGCGCTTGATGTGCGGTATATTCTGCCTCGAAAAGCTTTATATGCGGGGTTCGCTTTGCATAGACAAAGCCATAGTCTATTTCCTTCCCCGCTTGTACCGGCATAACGGTCAGTCCGGGCAGGCCGTCAGGCGGCAAACAGAATCCCGGCAAAATTGCAATACCATACCCGGCCTGCGCCAACGTAATCGCCTCCTGATCGTCCTCGCAGCGGATGCCGGGATTTGACTGGAGATATACGAGTATTTCCTTTTGCAGCGCATTGCTCACCTGAAATGGTATGAATTTGGGATGAAGGGTAATCAGACAATCTGTACGGCTTTGATCAATGGAAAAAGAATTGCCGCCTGCCAGCGGATGCTCCGGAGACATCAGGGCATAGCTTGTGTGGCAGCGTACTTTGTGGAAGGTGCCTCCACGAATTTGATCTGCAATTTCACGGGACACCAGCAGCAAATCAAGCTGACCGTCCTCAAACAGCTTTTTCAGGCCAAAGTAGCCATCTATGACAATGCGCGGACAAATCGTCGGATACTTCATGCGCAGAGCGGCAAGCGGTGCAGCGAGGCGCGGCAATTCAGCACGACTGACGCAGCCAATCCGAAAGAACGTGACACGGCTCTCCTCTGCCTTCTGGACGTGCTTGAAGGAGAGTTCCATACGCGTCAGGATCTCGGCTGCATCGACATAAAAGGCTTTCCCTGATTCGGTCAGCCGGACCATGCGGGACGTTCGCTCAAACAGCTTTGTGCCGAGTTCTTCTTCCAGACTCTGGACGTGGTGTGTGACGGTCGGTACGGTAAGATACAGCTCGTTTGCCGCCTTTGTAAAATTCAGATATTCGGCGACGCAGACAAAGCAGCGAAGCTGTTGTGTATTCATGGCAGAACCTCCTCACATGGATCGCTTTCCGTTAACAGTATACTGTTTTGCTGCGAACTTTTCAATAGAATATTAGATATCATCTAATGATATTGACCTTTTTCAAATTCACTTATGCAAAACAAAGTGTTATACTATGAACCGTTCGCAAGCGAATGATTCTTGCAGAAGGAGGACACGGGATTGGATGATGACAGCTACAGATTTTATGCTTCCGTGCATACACTGTATATCCTGCTGGGGCGCAGCTTTGATGCAAACGTCAGTCATCATGGCATCGGAGTTTCACGCGGGCAGTACATGATTTTGTATCTGATCTCAAAAAACGGACAAATGCCGCAGCGCCGGATCGCCGAGCTTTGCAATCTGCAAAAGCCAACCGTAAGTCAGCATCTGAAAGCTTTGTGCGAAAGCGGTTACGCCCTGCAATATCATATACCGGGCAATCAACGCTGCAAAATGGTAGCCGTGACGCAGCGCGGAAGAGCAGAGCTGGAACGCATGAATGCGCTCCTGAAGCAGGACTTTGAGAAGAGGTTTTCGAAAGACGAGCTGCACCGCATCAACCACGCGCTTCAGGGCCTGTGCTCCCATTTTACACCAGCTCAGAGTAAAGAAGAAAACAAGGAGGAGAGACGATGATAAAAAAGTTGGCCCGATCAATTCGGGAATATAAAAGAGACTGCATCCTGACGCCGGTCTTTGTCGTGGTAGAGGTAATCATGGAGGTTCTGATTCCGTTCCTCATGGCAAAGCTGATCGACGAGGGTATTTCCAGCGGTGATATGGCCGTGATGCGCAGCACCGGCACAGCGTTGATCGTATGTGTTCTCATCGGATTGCTGAGCGGCGTGCTGGCAGGTGCCTTCTGCGCCACGGCATCCGCAGGCTTTGCCAAAAATCTCCGGCAGGACCTCTTTGATAAGATTCAGACCTATTCATTTGCCAATATTGATAAGTTTTCCACGTCCGGCATCGTCACAAGGCTGACCACTGATGTGACCAATGTTCAGAACGCCTTTATGATGATCATTCGCATTGCGGTCCGTGCGCCGTTTACGCTGCTGTTTTCGCTGGTGGCTGCGTTTCTGGTCAGCGCAAAGCTGTCGCTGTACTATCTGGTTGCTATCCCGATTCTGGGCGTGGGGCTTTACCTGATCGTTCATTTTTCGCACCCCTGCTTTGAGCGTGTGTTCCGGATTTATGATGAACTGAACGGCGACGTACAGGAAAACCTTTCCGGAATCCGTGTGGTCAAAAGCTTCGTGCGGGAGGATTATGAAGGCAAAAAATTCGGAAAGATATCCGAAAAAATCTATAAGGTCTTCCGAAAAGCAGAAAGTATTGTTGCATGGAATATGCCGTTGATGCAGTTTGCAATTTACGCCTGCATGCTTTTGATCAGCTGGTTCGGCGCACGTATGATCGTGCTGAGCGGAGCGACGGAGCTGACCACAGGCGAGTTGTCCAGCATGATCGCCTATGCCATGAGCGCACTGAACAGCTTAATGATGCTTTCCATGGTGCTGGTTATGATCAATATGGCCCGGGCCTCCTCCGAACGTATTATGGAACTGCTGGACGAAGAACCAACGCTGAAAAATCCGGATGCCCCTGTTATGACGGTTAAAAGCGGGGAGGTCATCTTTGATCATGTGGGATTCAGCTATCAGGGAGATCGCACGAAGGAATGTCTGCATGATATTTCTCTGTGCATCCCCGCAGGGTCTACCCTTGGCATCATCGGTTCCACCGGCTGCTGCAAATCTACGCTGGTGTCGCTGATCCCGCGGCTATACGATGCAACGGAGGGTTCCGTCAGCGTAGGCGGAACCGATGTCCGGGCCTATGATATCCATGCGCTGAGAGATCAGGTCGCAATGGTTCTGCAAAAGAACGAGCTGTTCAGCGGAACAATCAAGGAAAATCTGCGTTGGGGAAACGAAAATGCTTCTGATGCAGAGATCGTCCATGCCTGCCAGCTGGCACAGGCGGATTCCTTCATTGAAGCCTTTCCTGACAGGTATGATACTTATATTGAACAGGGCGGCACCAATGTTTCAGGCGGACAGAAGCAGCGGCTGTGCATCGCCCGCGCCCTGCTGAAAAAGCCCGCTATTCTGGTGTTGGACGATTCAACGAGCGCCGTCGATACAAAAACCGATGCCCTGATTCGCAAAGCGTTCCGGGAAGAAATTCCGGATACGACAAAAATCATTATCGCACAGCGCATTTCGTCGGTTCAGGATGCAGATGCGATTCTGGTATTGGATGACGGACGTATTTCCGGTTACGGGACGCATGAACAGCTTTTAGCGTCCAACGAGATTTATCATGATATCTATATTTCACAGACGAAAGGAGATAACGGCCATGATGAAGCCTAAGGCGAATACTGCGAACACTGCAAAAATGGCAAAGCGGTTGCTTTCCTATATCATCAGCCGGTACAAGGCCACCTTCGCCGCCGTGTTGTTCTGCATTTTCGTCAGTGCGGGTGCAACTGTGGCAAGCTCTTTGTTCTTGAAGACACTGGTGGACGGCTATATCACACCCCTGCTTACTACGGGCAGCACGGACTTTTCGGGGCTGCTGCGTTCGATCCTGACAGTCGGGGTGATTTATCTGTGCGGCGTACTCGGCACGCTGCTGTATAACCAGCTGATGGTCAAGGTGTCTCAGGGAACCTTGAAAAGCATCCGGGATGAAATGTTTGCACATATGCAGAAGCTGCCGATCCGTTATTTTGATACCCATACGCACGGCGACATCATGAGCTACTATACAAACGATACGGACACGCTCCGGCAGTTTATCAGTCAGGCACTGCCGCAGCTGATTCTGGCAGTGATTTCGATTGTTGTCATTCTAGCGTCCATGCTGGCAAGCAGCGTTCCTCTTACTCTGGTAGTGCTGGCTTTTACGGCTCTGATGGTTTATAGCACCAAGGTGGTCGGCGGCAGCAGTGCCCGTTACTTTGTCCATCAGCAGACAAGCCTCGGAAATATCACCGGATATATTGAAGAGATGATCAACGGGCAAAAGGTCATTAAGGTTTTCTGCCATGAAGAGCATGCCAAAGAGGGATTCCGGCAGCGCAACGAGGCTTTTTGCAGCGATTCGGCCAATGCAAACAAATATGGCAATGTGCTGATGCCCCTTATCATGCAGCTGGGAAATCTGCAATATGTTCTGATCGCGCTGATTGGCGGTCTGCTGGCGCTGAACGGCTCCAAAACGATCACGGTAGGACTGATTATTGCCTTTCTGAATCTTTCCAAGACCTTCTGCATGCCGGTTTCTCAGGTGTCTCAGCAAATCAGTCTGATCTCGATGGCCCTTGCCGGTGCAGAGCGTATTTTCCAGCTGATCGATGAGCCGGTTGAGCAGGACGATGGATATGTAACGCTTACGCACGTCGTTGAGCAGAATGGCGCATACATAGAAACGGACGGTCATACCGGAATCCCTGCGTGGAAGTATCTGCACCATGACGGCACGCTGACCTATACACAGCTCCGGGGTAATATTGAATTTCATGACGTTGACTTTGGCTACACGGAGAAGAAGCTGGTGCTGCACAATATTGAGCTATACGCAAAACCAGGGCAGAAGATTGCCTTTGTTGGCGCAACCGGTGCCGGCAAGACAACCATTACCAATCTCATCAACCGCTTTTATGATATAGCCGACGGAAAGATCCGTTATGACGGCATCAACATCAGTAAGATCAGAAAACCGGATCTTCGCCGGAGTCTGGGAGTCGTGCTGCAAGATGTGAACCTGTTCACCGGAACGATCATGGACAACATCCGTTACGGAAGGCTGGATGCAACAGATGAGGAGTGTATCGCTGCTGCAAAGCTGAGCAACGCAGATGCCTTTATCCGGAATTTTCCGGATGGATACCAGACGGTCCTGACACAGAATGGCGCCTCACTCAGTCAGGGGCAGCGGCAGTTGATTTCCATTGCCCGCGCCGCCGTTGCAGACCCTCCCGTTATGGTTTTGGACGAGGCTACATCCTCTATCGATACCCGCACAGAGGCGCTTGTCCAGCAGGGTATGGATAACCTCATGCAGGGGCGCACTGTATTTGTAATAGCACACCGGCTGTCCACTGTCCGCAACTCTGATGCGATCATGGTGCTTGACCAGGGCCGCATTATTGAACGCGGCACACACGATCAGCTGATTGCGCAAAAGGGTGTGTATTATCGTTTGTATACCGGTGCGTTTGAGCTGGAATAACCCCAGTGCACAGGTGAAAAGAGCCTCTGTTGATACTCAATCTGGTATCAGCAGAGGCCCTTTTCGCTGCTCCGGCGACTTCAAAATAAGCGTCAAAATCGGCACTTATCTGCACTCTGAAGCCGAATCTTTGCAAGGAGTATCATCGTAAGCGGCAGTCCGCCTGCGTTGCTTACGGCGAAGAAATTCCTTGATTTTTAACCTTTATCACGGCATATTTTTCTGTGTTCTGTCTACCGTCCGTGTAGACAGATGCGAAAAGCAAGATTCCCGTTCTGGGCGATTCTGAGAGCCGAGCATGATGCGCTATTCGAATCGACACACTTGCCGTTTTGTGAAACCATGGGATTATGTTCTAATCCGTAAGACCCTTTCCGAAACCGTGTTCTGTGTTTACGGTTTCGCGGCACACGATTTCGTGTAATTGGTTTTCCGGACCGAAAAATATTTTGCGGATTTCATTTGCCTTTATCCAAGCGCCCTGTTTTTCAGGTCTGTAAATGAAAAAATGCTTCCAAGCTAAAGGGGTATGTACCATTACGGCACATACCCCTTTGTCAGCAACCCTTGTCTGGCAACTGTCACATTATTTGTTTCGTGAAACCTGTTTTATGAACAGCTACCCGAAGCGCTTCTTTTTTCAAGCGCTTCACGGCGGTTTTTCATTCCAGGGATGCCTTGTATCCCTCGCCCCAGGCCCACATGGAGTCCAGAATGGGCTTCAGGCTCCGGCTCAGCAGGGTCAGGGAATACTCCACCCGGGGCGGCACCTCGGCATAGACCTCCCGGTGGACCAGGCCGCTTTTCTCCATGTCCCGCAGCTGGGCGGCGAGCACCTTCTGGGACACATCGCCCACGGATTTTCTCAGCTCGCTGAAGCGCTTGGTGCCCGGCATCAGGTCCCGGAGGACCAGCACCTTCCACTTGTCGCCGATCAAGGTCAGCGTGGTCTCCACCGGGCAGCTGGTCCTTTTTCTTTGCCTCACTCATGTCCATAAAACCTCCCCAAAAGCTGTCCCGGTTTCAGGCGGGATGTCCCGCAAAAGCCGGGCTTTGTCCCGGTTTTTATCCGGGACAGGCCGGGACGGAAAGCCCTGTCCCGGCGTTTTTTGCGGTCTTTTTATTTTCCCACGCAGAAGCGGGAGAAAATGGTCTGGATCAGGTCGTCCCGGATGTGTTTTCCGTTCAGCTCCCCCAGAGCCTCCAGGGCGGCCTCGGCATCGGTGAGCACCACGTCCGGGGTCATGCCGATGCGCAGGGCGCTGCGGGCGCTGCGGACGGAGGCCAGAGCCCAGGACACGGCGTCGGCCTGGCGGGCATTGGTCAGCAGCTCCCCGGGGCGGCCCTCCCCGGCGGGGTACATGGCTCCGATGGCGTCGCACAGGACGGACACCCCCTCGCCGCTGCGGGCGGACAGGGACACCACGTTGTCGAACTCGTCGGCCAGGCGGCCGATGTCCACCGCCCGGGGCAGGTCGGATTTGTTCACCGCCACCAGCAGGTTGGGCGCCTGCCGGGCCAGGTCCATGGCCTCCCGGTCGGCATCGGTCAGGGGCCGGGAGCCGTCCAGCACCAGCAGGGCCAGGGATGCCTGCCGGGCGGCGGCCTGGGCCCGCTCCACGCCGATCTTCTCCACGGCGTCCTCCGTCTGGTGGATGCCCGCCGTGTCGCACAGGCGCAGCAGCACATGGCCCACCCGGACCTTCTCCTCCACCGTGTCCCGGGTGGTTCCGGCCACGTCGGTGACAATGGCCCGGTCATAGCCCAGCAGGGCGTTGAGCAGGGAGGACTTGCCCACGTTGGGGCGGCCCAGGATCACCGTGGGGACCCCTAATTTCAGGAGCTTTCCCCGGGAGAAGGTGGCCAGCAGCTCCTCCAGCCGGTTTTCGGCGCGGCGGAGGGTATCCAGCATGTCCTCCCGCTGGAGGTCGCCGATGTCCTCGTCGGGATAGTCCACCACGGCGTAAAACCGGGAGACGATGGCCATCAGGCCGTCATAAATCTCCGCCACGGTGCGGCTGAGGACCCCCTCCAGCTGGCCCACGGCGTTGTGGGCCGCCTGGGCGGTCTCGGCGTCGATCAGGTCCGCCACGGCCTCCGCCTGCAAAAGGTCCATGCGGCCGTTGAGAAAGGCCCGGCGGGTGAACTCGCCGCCCTTGGCCTGGCGGGCTCCGGCGGCAAGCATGGCGGCCAGGGCCGCGTCCAGCACCACCGGGCTTCCGTGGCACTGCAGCTCGCCGCAGTCCTGGCCGGTGTAGCTGCCGGGGCCGGGGAACAGCACCGCCAAGGCGCTGTCGATGACCTGGCCGTCCCGGTCCAGCACGTCCCCCAGCACCAGGCGGCGGGGCTCCTGCCGGGACATGGGGCGGCCGTTTTTCGGGCGGAACACCCGGTCCAGCACGGCGCAGGTGTCCGGCCCGGACAGGCGCACCACGCCAATGGCCGACGGCCCCGGAGCCGTGGCAATGGCGGCGATGGTATCAGACATGGAAACGCACTCCTTTTATACATACATGCTGTCAGTATAGCATGATTTGTTGCCCCGGGCAAGGCAGCAGGCGATAATTCCCCGGGAAACGGGGCAGACTATGGGCAGATCAACGGAAAGGAGGGGCGGAATATGCAGGCTATGGTCCATGCGAAAACGTGCATCCAGTGTGGGCTGTGTCCGGCGGTGTGCCCGGACGTGTTTACCCTGGACCCCGGGGAACCCGCCCGGGCCATCAGCGGCCCGGTGCCGGAGGAGTGCCGGCTGGCGGCCCAGGAGGCGGCGGACAGCTGCCCGGTAGGGGCCATCGAGATCCGGTGAACAAAAGGCGGGGGGACGCGGGCCCTCTCAGTCGGCTGCGCCGACAGCTCTCACAGAGGAAGAGCCAAGTCCGTAGGGCCCGCTGCCCTCAGCGGGCCGGGGCAGGGGGCGAATTGCCGCCGAAAATGGTACAATTGGGAGGACACCCCCAGGAGGGCGCGGCTGGGCCGTGCCCTCTTGTTATTTTTCCCCCGATGGAGTATCCTATGGACAACAAGCTACACCGGGAGGTGCAATATGCACAAATACATTCTCATCCCCGATTCCTTCAAGGGCACCCTGTCCGCCCGGGACTTCTGCGCCGTGGCCCGGGAGGCCATCGGGCGGGCGGACCCCGGGGCACAGGTGCTCTCCATCCCCCTGGCCGACGGCGGCGAGGGTACGGTGGAGGCGTTTCTGGCGGCCTGCGGCGGCCAGCGGATCGAATGCCCCTGCACGGGCCCCTATGGCGGCACGGCGCCGGGGTTTTACGGCCTGCTGCCTGACGGCACCGCCGTTGTGGAGCTGGCGGCCGCCGCGGGACTGCCTCTGGCCGGAACGGACCTGCACCCGGCGGAGGCCACCACCTACGGCGTGGGCCAGTTGCTGCTGCACGCCGCCCGCCACGGGGCCCGGCGTCTGCTGCTGGGCCTGGGCGGCAGCGCCACCAACGACGGCGGCTGCGGAGCCGCCGCTGCCCTGGGCGTGGAATTTTACGACCGCCGGGGCCGGACCTTTGTCCCCACCGGCGGCACACTGGGGGATATTCACCGCATTTCCGCCGAAAACCTGGAGCCTCTGCCGCCGGTGACGGTACTGTGCGATGTGGACAACCCCCTGTGCGGCCCCCGGGGCGCTGCCGCCGTGTTCGGCCCCCAGAAGGGGGCGGACCCGGACATGGTGCAGCTGCTGGACGCGGGCCTGGCCCATCTGGCGGCGGTGCTGCGCCGGGACACGGGCCGGGACGTGCTGGACATGCCCGGCGGCGGCGCGGCAGGCGGCTTCGGCGCGGGAGCGGCGGTCCTTCTGAACGCCCGGCTGCGGCCGGGGGTGGAGATGCTGCTGGATGCGGCGGATTTCCCCCGTCTGGCGGCGGACGCGGACCTGATCATAACCGGCGAGGGCAGGCTGGACAGCCAGAGCCTGGGCGGCAAGGCCGTCATCGGCGTGGCCCGCCGGGCCCGGGAGCTGGGAGTTCCCTGCGCGGCCCTGGCCGGGGCGGTGGACGTCTCCGCCCTGCCCCAGGCCTATGAGCTGGGCCTCACCGCCGCCTTCCCCATCAATCCTCTGCCCTTGCCCTTTGAACAGGTGCGGGTTTCCTGCCGGGAAAATCTGTCCGCCGCAGTGGAGAATCTCATCCGTTTTTATTGCTCTGTCGCTCGGTGACTCCAACCAAAAACTTAACGCGAAAACTCCATTACTTTATTGATTCTTTATGCTTTTCTGCGATATTTTAGCGTGATATATGAAAAATCCGAGAAATCTGTAACACTTCACAAAATGTTCGTTAAAAATTCAGCGATTTGGCAATTGTAAACATTCTGTGACTGTTATAGAATTAACACAGACGGGTCTGCTGCGTATAGGGCGGCGGACCGGAAAACGAAACAGCGCGGTGCGCCGCGCCCCCAAATTAAGGAGAGTGAGTCTGTGTTCAAGAAATTCACCAACGGCTGCGTTCGCGTGGTCAATCGCTGGCTGCCGGATGCCTTCCTGTTCGCCATCATCCTGAGCATCATCGTTTTCATCGGCGCCATGTTTGCCACGGGAATGGGTCCGCTGAAGGTGCTCAACGCCTGGGGCGACGCAAAGGGCTTCTGGGGCCTGCTGGCGTTCTCCATGCAGATGGCCCTGGTTCTGGTATTCGGTTCCGCCATGGCTTCCGCCAAGCCCTGCCGCAAGGCCCTGCGGGCTGTGGCGGGTCTGTGCCACAACAACATGCAGGCCATCGTGATCACCACCATGGTCTCCACCATCTGCTGCTGGCTGAACTGGGGCTTCGGCCTGGTGGTGGGCGCTCTGCTGGCCAAGGAAGTGGTCCGCCGCGTTCCCACCGTGGACTATCCTCTGCTGATCGCCTCCGCCTACTCCGGCTTCGTGATCTGGCACGCGGGTCTGTCCGGCTCCATCCCCCTGGACCTGGTGGCCGGCAAGGCCTTCGGTGAGGTGACCTATCAGGCCCCCATCACCGCCACCGTGTTCCACCCTGTGAACATCATCATGTGCGTCGTGATCCTGATCGCCATGCCCTTCATCAACTACGCCATGCATCCCGACAAGGCCCACACCGTCTGCATTGACCCCACCCTGCTGCAGGATGAGGAGGACAAGACCTACGAGATCAAGACCCCCGCTGACCGCATCGAGCACTCCAAGATCCTGTGGGTGATCCTGGTGGTGGCCGGGTTTGCCTACATCGTTTACTACTTCGTCCAGAACGGCTTCACCCTGGGTCTGAACATCGTGAACATGATCTTCCTGTTCCTGGGCATCCTGCTCCACGGTGACCTGCGCCGCTATGTGGACGCCATCGGCGAGGCTGCTGCCGGCGCCGCCGGTATCCTGCTGCAGTTCCCCTTCTATGCCGGTATCATGGGCATGATGGTAGCTGCCAACGAGCAGGGCGTGTCTCTGGCCAGCGTTATCTCCCAGTTCTTCGTGAACATCTCCAACAGCATCACCTTCCCCATGCTGTCCTTCCTGGCGGCCGGTATCGTGAACTTCTTCGTTCCCTCCGGCGGCGGCCAGTGGGCCGTGCAGGGTCCCATCATGATGCCTGCCGGCGCAGCTATGGGCATCGAGAATGGCCGCACCGCCATGGCCATTGCCTGGGGCGACCAGTGGACCAACATGATCCAGCCCTTCTGGGCTCTGCCTGCTCTGGGCATTGCCAAGCTGTCTGCCCGGGATATCATGGGCTATCTGGTCATCGTTCTGCTGTTCACCGGCGTGGTGGCCTGCCTGGGCTTCCTGGCCTGGGGCCTGTGGTTCTGATTTACCCGATCCGCCAATTGAGAAGAGGCGCTGCCGCGGCAGCGCCTCTTTTTTGTCCGTATTCGTCCGTATACGCGTTACTCCCGATAGATGGCGGCGTCAAAGTCCCGCACCAGCTCCTGGCGCTTGGTGTCCATGACCTTCACCAGGTTGAACTCCTCAAAGGCCAGCCGCATGGCGAAGTCCTTGGCCTCCTGGATGTCGTCGGTCTCGAAAAAGGGGAAGAAATTGGTCCCCGGAACGTTTTCCTTTTTCAGCAAAACCTGAAAGCGCATGGTGTGCATCCTCCTGCATATGTGGTGTACCTTTTAGTATACCCCCGCCGGGGGCAAAACGCAACGGCGCGTTTCGCCCAAAATCCCGCCCCGAAAACCGGCAAATTTGCCGGAGGGGAAAATGCAAAAAGGCCTTTTCTCCCCGGGCCCGGTCGTGTATAATAGTTAGGTTGAAGCAATTACCGGAAAGAGGGAGCACATATGAAAATCGGTTTTGATAACGACAAATACCTGGCCCTCCAGGCCCAGCACATCCGGGCCCGGCGGGAGCAATTCGGCGACAAGCTGTATATCGAGTTCGGCGGCAAGCTGTTCGACGATTACCACGCCTCCCGGGTGCTGCCGGGGTTCCAGCCGGACAGCAAGATCCGGATGCTGGCCTCCATCCGGGACGAGGTGGAGATCGTGGTGGCCATCTGCGCCGGAGATATCGAAAAGAAGAAGATCCGCGGCGACCTGGGCATCGGCTATGACGAGGACGTGCTGCGGCTGATGGACGTGTTCCGGGGCCTGGGGTTCTATGTGGGCTCCGTGGTCATCACCCAGTACGCCGGGCAGCCGGCGGCGGACGCCTTCATCAAGCGGCTGACGGCTCTGGGCGTCCGGAGCTATCGCCACTATCCCATTGCCGGATACCCCTCGGACGTGGCCCACATCGTGTCCGACGACGGCCTGGGCAAAAACGACTATATCGAAACCACCCGCCCCATCGTGGTGGTGACGGCTCCCGGCCCCGGCAGCGGCAAAATGGCCACCTGCCTGAGCCAGCTGTATCACGAGAACAAGCGGGGCGTCCGGGCGGGCTACGCCAAGTATGAGACCTTCCCCATCTGGAACCTGCCTTTGAAGCACCCGGTGAACCTGGCCTATGAGGCGGCCACGGCGGACCTGAACGACGTGAACATGATCGACCCCTTCCACCTGGAGGCCTACGGCAAGACCACCGTGAACTACAACCGGGATGTGGAGATTTTCCCGGTGCTCAACGCCATGTTCCAGCGGATCCAGGGCGCGTCCCCCTATCAGTCCCCCACGGACATGGGCGTGAACATGGCGGGCTTCGCCATTGTGGACGATACGGTATGCCAGGAGGCCTCCCGGATGGAGATCCTCCGCCGGTACTATGCCGGTATGGTGGACCGGGTCCGGGGCAAGTGCGACGACGATGTGGTGCGCAAGCTGGAGATCATCATGCAGCAGGCCGGTGTCACGCCGGATATTTGTCCCGCCGTGGCGGCCTGCCTGAAAAAGGCGGAGGAGACCGCCGCCCCCGCCGGGGCCATGGTCCTGCCGGACGGCCGGGTGGTCACCGGAAAGAACAGCTCCCTGCTGGGACCCTCGGCGGCGCTGCTGCTGAACGCCATCAAGGCCCTGGCGGGCATCGACAAGGAACTGGACCTGCTGCCGTCGTCCATCATCGCCCCCATCAGCGATATGAAGATTTCCCACCTGGGCCACCGGAACCCCCGGCTGCACTCCGACGAGGTGCTCATCGCCCTGTCCATCTCCGCCGTCACCAACCCCCTGGCGGAGCGGGTGCTGAAGAAGCTGGACGACCTCCGGGGCTGCGACGCCCACTTCTCCGTCATCATCTCCGAGGAGGACGAGAAGCTCTATAAGCGCCTGGGCATCCACGTCAGCTGCCAGCCCCGGTACGAGATCAAGCGCCTGTATCACAAGTGAAAAAACCGGGACGGACAGGCTCCGTCCCGGTTTTTCCCCGGAAGAAAGGAGTACTTTATGCCCACCATTGCTGAAATTCTGGCCCGGGAGCTGGACAAGCCCCTGGCCCATGTGCAGAACGTCATCGACCTGTTGGACCAGGGCAATACCATCCCCTTCATCGCCCGCTACCGCAAGGAGCTGCACGGCAGCATGGACGACACCGCCCTGCGGACCCTGGAGGACCGGCTGAGCTATCTGCGGAACCTGGACCAGCGCCGCCAGGAGGTGAAAAACGCCATCGACGGCCAGGGGAAGCTCACCGACGAGCTGTCCGCCGCCATCGACAGCGCCGCCACCCTGGCGGAGGTGGAGGACCTGTACCGCCCCTATAAGCAGAAGCGCCGCACCCGGGCCACGGTGGCCCGGGAGAAGGGCCTGGAGCCCCTGGCCCTTCTGCTGCTGGACCAGGGCCGGGACTGCCCGGCTCCGGAGGAGGCCGCCCGGGACTATGTGGACCCGGAGAAGGGGGTGGAGACTCTGGCCGACGCCCTCCAGGGGGCCAACGACATCGTAGCAGAGCTGCTGTCGGACGATGCCGCCATCCGCAAGACCCTGCGGGAGCTGCTGCGCCGGCAGGGACATCTGCGGAGTCTGGCCGCCACGGAGGAGGACACCGTTTACCGGCTGTATTACGACTTTGATCAGCCCATCGCCAAGCTGGCCGGGCACCAGGTCCTGGCCGTCAACCGGGGCGAAAAGGAGGGCGTCCTCTCCGTCACCGTGCTGCTGGACCGGGAGCTGGGTCTGATGACTCTGCGCCGGGCGGTGGTGCATCCCGGGTCCCGGGCCATGGAGTTTATCAAGGCCGCCTGCGAGGACGCCTATGACCGGCTGATCTACCCCTCCCTGGAGCGGGAGGCCCGGTCCGATCTCACCGCCGCCGCCTGCGAGGGGGCCATTGCCAACTTCGGCCTGAACCTGAAGCCCCTGCTGATGCAGCCTCCGGTAAAGGGCCATGTGACCATGGGCCTGGACCCCGGCTATGCCCACGGCTGCAAGGTGGCGGTCATCGACGGCACCGGCCGGGTGCTGGACACCGCCGTGGTATATCCCACCTTCGGTCCCCGCCAGAGGCAGGAGGCCATCGCCCGCCTGTCCCAGCTGGTACGCCGCCATGGCGTCACCCATATTGCCATCGGCAACGGCACCGCCAGCCGGGAGACGGAGCAGATGGCGGTGGAGCTGATCCGGCAGCTGGGAGGCGGCGTCAGCTATATGATGGTCAACGAGGCCGGGGCCTCCGTATACTCCGCCAGCAAGCTGGCGGCGGAGGAGTTTCCGGAGTATGACGTGAACCTGCGCAGCGCCGTGTCCATCGCCCGGCGGATGCAGGACCCCCTGGCCGAGCTGGTGAAGATCGACCCCAAGGCCATCGGCGTGGGCCAGTATCAGCACGATATGCCCCAGAAGCGGCTGGACGAGACGCTGTCCGGGGTGGTGGAGGACTGCGTCAACGCCGTGGGCGTGGACGTGAACACCGCCTCCGCCAGCCTGCTGGGCCGGGTGTCCGGCCTGAACGCCGCCACCGCCAAAAATATCGTGAAATACCGGGAGGAAAACGGCGCCTTCACCGGCCGCCGTCAGCTTCTGAAGGTGCCCAAGCTGGGGCCCAAGGCCTTCCAGCAGTCGGCGGGCTTCCTGCGGGTGCCGGAGAGCAAGTCTGTGCTGGACAACACCGGCGTCCATCCGGAGAGCTACGCCGCTGCGGAGGGACTGCTGGCCCTGTGCGGCTATACCCTGGCCGACGTGGCCGCCGGGAGGCTGGCGGACCTGCCCCAGAAGGTGAAGGCCCTGGGCTGGGAGGAGACCGCCGCCCGGCTGAACGTAGGCGTTCCCACCCTGCAGGACGTGGCGGCGGAGCTGGCCAAGCCCGGCCGGGACGTCCGGGACGACCTGCCTGCCCCCATTCTGCGAACGGACGTGCTGGACATTAAGGACCTGGCCCCCGGCATGGTGCTGACGGGTACCGTCCGCAATGTGGTGGATTTCGGCGTGTTCGTGGACATCGGCGTCCACCAGGACGGCCTGGTCCACATCTCCCAGGTCTGCAATAAGTTCATCCGCCACCCGTCGGAGGTGGTGTCCGTGGGAGACGTGGTAAAGGTGACGGTCCTGGAGGTGGACGAAAAGAAGCGCCGCATCAGCCTGTCCATGAAGCAGGCGCCAAAGCAGTAATATAAAGCAGCAGGGCCGCCCTTCCGGGCGGCCCTGCTCAGCTTGCAAGCCTTTTTGGACAAGCTTTTAATAGCCCCGCTTCCGGTCCACCCGGTGCTCCAGGGGACGGCCGGCGGCGTAGTTTTCCAGATCCCGGCAGAACATGTCCACGTTGATGTCGCAGGTGTAGCCCAGGGACATATTCCCCGAAATGTGGGGCGTCAGCAGCAGGTTCCGGGTGCTCCACAGGGGGTGCTCCCTGGGCAGCGGCTCCGGCACCACCACGTCCAGGGCCGCCCCGGCGATGCGCCCGGCGTTCAGGGCCTCCATCAGGGCCTCCTGGTCGATGGCGGTGCCCCGGCCCACGTTCACCACAATGGCGTCCCGGGGCAGTAAGGCGATGCGCTCCCGACTGAGGATGCCCACGGTGTCCGCCACCGACGGCAGAGCCATCACCAGGATCTCCGTCTCCGGCAGCACCTGGTCCAGCTGCTCCTGGGGCAGCATCCGGTCATAGGCGGGGTCCGGGTTCCGGCCGCTGCGGGACACGCCGCAGATGTGCCCCGCTCCCAGGGCCTTGGCCCGCCGGGCGAAATTGGTGCCGATGTCCCCGGCTCCCAGCACCGTGATGCGGCTGCCGTAAATGGACCGCATAGGCAGCTCCGACACCCATTCCCGCCGCCGGACGATGTCCTGGAACTCCGGCATCCGCCGCAGCAGCATCAGCGTCACCATGAGGATGTGCTCGCTGATGGTGAGGCCATAGGCTCCGGAGGAGTTGGACAGCATCACGTTGGGGCTGGCGTACAGGCTGTCGTCGGACAGCTGGTCCACCCCGGCGAAGCCGCAGCAGTACCACTTCAGCCCCGTGGCCCGCTTCAGGTCCTGGGGATTGCACCAGCCGTAAATGATCTCATACTGCTCCAGACCCTGGGCCGGGGCTGCGCCCCGCCCGTAAAAGTCCACCGCAAAGCCGTGCTTTTCCGCCGCTGCCAGCACCCTTTTCCGGTGCTCCGGCGTGAGAAAGTCCTCCATCACCGCAATTTTTCTCATTTGCCGTATACCTCCCATATTTTTTCCGCGCAGCGCATGCCGTCGGCAGCGGCGGACAGAATGCCTCCGGCATAGCCCGCTCCCTCGCCGCAGGGGTACAGCCCCCGGACATTGCACTGACCGCTGTTGTCTCTTATAATCCGCACCGGCGACGACGACCGGGTCTCCACCGCCGTCAGCACGGCGTCCCCCTGGGCATAGCCCCGGACCTTTCCGTCCAGCATCGGCAGCGCCAGGGCCAGGGTTTCCCACACGAACTCCGGCAGACACTGCCGCAGGTCCGTCCACCGGACCCCGGGCCGATAGCTGGGGATCACCCGTCCCGGCCCCGTGGAGGGCCGCCCGGCCAGAAAATCCTCCACTCGCTGGCAGGGAGCCGCATAGCCTCCGCCGCCCAGGCGGAAGGCCGCCTCCTCCAGCCGCCGCTGGAAGGCGATGCCCGCCAGGGGGTGGCTGCTGCCGAAGTCCGCCGGGGTCACGTTCACCAGCAGGCCGCCGTTGATGTTCTCCCGGTCCCGGGCATATTCGCTCATGCCGTTGGTCACCACCCGGCCCTGCTCCGACGCGGCGGCCACCACCTGTCCTCCCGGGCAGACGCAGAAGGAGAAGGCGCTGCGCCCATTTTCCGGGTGGCACGACAGCTTATAGCCGGCGGCGGGCAGGCACGGGTGCCCGGCGAACCTCCGGTACTGCGCCGCGTCCATATCCGCCTGCCGGTGCTCGATGCGCACCCCCACGGCGAAGGGCTTCTGCTCCATCCGCACCCCGGCGGCGTGGAGCATTTCAAAGGTATCCCGGGCGCTGTGGCCCAGGGCCAGCACCGCCTGCCGGGCCGGCAGCACATAGCTCCCCTCCGGCGACGACACCTCCAGCCCCTCCAAGGCCCCGTCCCGGACCCGCAGTCCGGTGACCCGGTGGCCGAACCGCACCCGGGCCCCCAGGTCCAGCAGCTGCCGCCGCAGGTTCACCAGGGTCACATGGAGCATATCCGTGCCCACATGGGGCTTGGCGTCCGTGAGGATGCTCTCCGGCGCGCCGCAGGCCGCCAGCTGCTCCAGAATCCACCGGTGCCGGATGTCCCGGGTGCCGGTGTTCAGCTTCCCGTCGGAAAAGGCCCCGGCGCCGCCCTCGCCGAACTGTACGTTGGACTCCGGGTCCAGCACCCCGGTGCGCCAGAAGGACGCCACGTCCCGCTGCCGGGTCACGGCGTCCTGCCCCCGCTCCAGCACGATGGGCCGCAGGCCGCACCGGGCCAGAACAAGGGCCGCGAACAGGCCCCCCGGACCGGCCCCGATGACCACCGGCGGCGTCTCGGGGGCCGCCAGGGTCTCCGGCAGCCGGTATACCTCCGGCGTATACGGCGTTACCCGCCGGTCCCGGACCCGCCGCAGCGCGGCCTTCTCCTGCCGCAGGGTCACCGCCGCCGTATAGACAAAGTGCAGCTCCTCCCGGGCGTCGATGGCCCGGCGCAGCACCTGAAGGGACAGAATGTCCCCCTCCGGCACCCGCAGCAGCCGGGCGGCCTTGCCCCGCAGCAGCTGCTCATCCTGCCCCGGAGCCAGCTTCAGCCCCTCGATCCTGACCATGGGCTTCCGCCCCCTTTCTTCATAGAATGTTCAAATTTTTCCGCCGTTTCTTAAAGCTTCGCTTAAGGTTTCCGCGTATACTATAAACCATCGAAAGGAAAACCACAGCGGCGGAGCATGATACCACATCATACCACATTCCGCCCCGCCCGACAATAGGAGGTTCACAGTTATGTATAGCGGTGTCAACGACGAGAACAATCAGGGCGCTTTCAACGATGAAAACAGCCTGTATCACTACAGTTATTCCAAGGACCGGGAGCCCCAGCCCGGACAGCCCGACCCCAGCCAGACCAGCTGGCAGCCGGCATCCCGGCCGGAGGATCCGGTCTCCCCGGAGGAGCCTGCGGCCTACACCACCGGCACCTGCCAGGATGACCCCCAGCCCCCCAAGCCGGAAAAGGGCTCCTTCTGGAAAAAGGCCGGCACCAAAGTCACGGCTCTGGTTCTGTGCTGCGCCCTGATCGGCGGCCTGTGCGGCTTCGGCGGTGCGTCCCTGGCCCGCCGGGGCGGCAAGGCCACCATTCAGGAGTCCGGCCGCACGGCTTCCGCCGTCAGCGTCAAATCCGTGGACGGCCAGACCCTGATGACCCCCGCCGAGGTGTACGCCTCCACGGTGAACAGCGTGGTATCCATCAACTGCTCCGCCGTGTCCACCAACATTTTCGGCCAGAAGGTGCAGTCCGCTTCCTCCGGCAGCGGCTTCGTCATCACCCAGGACGGCTATATCGTCACCAACCAGCACGTGGTGTCCGGCGCCAGCAGCGTCAACGTCACCCTGTATAACGGCGATACCTATCCCGCCACTGTGGTGGGCGGCGACAGCGACTATGATGTGGCCGTGCTGAAGATCGAGGCCACCGGCCTCCAGGCCGTGACCCTGGGCAAGAGCGCCGACGTCAACGTGGGCGACACGGTGATGGCCATCGGCAATCCCCTGGGCGAGCTGACCTTCTCCATGAGCCAGGGCATCGTGTCCTGCTGCGACCGGGCCATCAATGTGGACGGCACCCCCTTCAACATGATCCAGGTGGACGCCTCCATCAATCCCGGCAACTCCGGCGGCCCCCTGATGAACCTGTACGGCGAGGTAGTGGGCATTGTGTCCGCCAAGTATTCCAGCTATTCCGACACCACGGTGGAGGGCATCGGCTTTGCCATCCCCATCAGCGATGTCCAGACCATCATCACCGACATCATGGAAAACGGCCAGGTCACCGATAAGGCCTACATGGCCATCAAGGCCGGCAGTATGACCGAGCAGATGGCTGCCCAGTACAACATCAACGTGACCCAGGGCGTGTTCGTCTACGCCGTGGAAAAGGGCGGCGCCGGTGAAAAGGCAGGCCTGCAGCTGGGCGACGTCATCACCAAGCTCAACGACACGGAGATCACCTCCATGAGCGACCTGTCCATGGCCAAGAAGGGCTTCAAGGCCGGCGACACCGTCACCCTTACCGTGTGGCGCGGCGGCCAGGAGATCACCCTGAGCCTGACCTTCGACCAGCAGCCTCAGACCACCGGCACCGAGGACGATTCCCCCAACCAGAACCAGGGTCAGCAGGATTCCTACGGCGACCTGTACGACTACTTCTTCGGCCGGGGCAACGGCGGCCGCGGCAACTAATACGGCGTGACGGCTTCTTCGGAAGCATCACTGGATATATTTCGCATTTCCCTTTTACTCTCTCTTTCTTCTTTCATCTTTCTTCCTTTAAGCACCTCAGGGGTCCCGGATATCCGGGACCCCTGAGGTGCGATTTTTATTGGATTGTCGGGGATGGATCTCAGCGGCGTCCGCCGCCGAAGCCGCCCTTGCCGCCGAAGCCTCCGCCCCGGCTGCCGCCGGAGGAGCGTCCGCCGCCGCCAAAGCCGCCGCGATTGCCGAAGCCCCCGGACCTGGACCCGCCGCCGAAGCTGCCGCCGGGCCGGGGCCCGTTAGACCGGGGCGGACGGGGCGGTGTGGGCCGGGGCGGACGGGGACCGCCGCCCATGGGACCACCCATAGGACCGCCGGGACCCCGAGGGGGACGGGGCGGTCTGGGACCCCGGGGAGGCCGGGGCGCCCGGGGCCGACGGCCCCAGAAAATGGGATAGTACACCGGCCCGCCCATCATAGCCGGACGCCGGCGATAGCGGTTGTAGCGCATGCGGTCCAGCAGCGCCCAAACCACGAAAATGCACACGATCAGCAGCACCACACCGGCGATGCTGACGCCGGAGGCGCCGGCAGGCTCCTGCCAGGTCTGGCCCGGAGCCGGGGACTGACCGCCGGTACTTGAGCGGCCCAGGGTCTGGGCCAGGACCACGTCGGACTGGCGGAAGAAATCCACCGCTGCCTGGGAATAATCCCCGGCATAGTAGGGGGTGTCCAGGGCGGTTTTCAGCTTGGCCTGCTGGGTGTCGGTCATCAGGTCCGCCAGGTTGTCGCCGCAGGCCACATACCAGTCGCCGCCTTTGACCAGGAGCAGCAGCATATCGTTGGCTCCCAGGCCCCACCTGGCCCCCAGCTCCCGGGCGTAGTCCTCGGGCCTCCAGCCCCGGATATCGTCCACGGCGGCCACCGCCACCACGGCGTAATATTGCTTGTTCCAGGCGGTGTTATAGTCCTGGATGGTCTGCCGGGTCTCCTGGTCCAGCAGGCCCGCCTCGTCGCAGATCCAGTTGTAATAGGACACCTCCGGCGGGGCGGCGGGCTTTTTGCTGGTGCCGTAAACGCCGGAGCCGATGATGGCCAGGATCAGCACCACCAGCGCAAAGCCCCGTTTTTGATAGAATTTCATGGTGACGCCACCGGTCCTTTCGGGGAAAGTCTGTGTGCGGGCATCAGCCCCGGAGCTCCAGCAGCTTCTGCTTCAGCTCGCCCTCGATGCGGCCCAGCTCCACCTCGGCGGCCTTGCGCTTCTCGGCCCCCTCCTTCTGGATGTTCATCACCTCGTCCAGGGTGGAGATCAGCTGCTGGTTGGTGTGCTGCAGGGTCTCGATATCCACGATGGAGCGCTCTGCCTCCTTGGCGGTGGCGATGGTGCCCATCTTCAGGGTGTCGGCGTTCTTGCGCAGGAGCTGGTTGGTCATCTCGGTGACGGCGTTCTGGGCGGCGGTGGCCTGACGGCTGTGCTCCATGCCCAGGGCCAGCACCATCTGACTCTTCCACAGGGGAATGGTGTTCACCAGGGAGGACTGGATCTTCTCGATCATCTGGGTGTCGTTGTTCTGCAGGAGGCGGGTCTGGGGCCCCATCTGCACGGACACCATCCGGGTCAGCTCCAGGTCGTGGAGCTTCTTTTCAAACCGGTTGCACAGGTTCACCAGGTCGTTATAGGCCTGGGCGTCCTCCGCCAGGCCGGACTGCTCCGCCTTCTTGCGCAGCTCCTCCAGCTCCGTGGACCGCACCTCCGCCAGCCGCTTCTTCCCGGCCAGAATGTACATGGTCAGTTCCTTGTAATACTTCAGGTTCAGCTCATACATCTGGTCAAACATGGCCACATCCTTCAGCAGGGTGATCTGGTGCTGCTCCAGGCTCTGGGCGATCTTGTCCACGTTGGCCTCCACCTTGCCGTACTGGGCCTTCATGGTCTCCAGCCGGTTGCCGGTCCTTCTGAACAGGCCCGCCAGGCCCTTCTTTTCCTCCTCCTCGCCGAAGCCCTTCAGCTCCACCACCAGCTGGCTCAGGTCCTTGCCGATCTCGCCCAGGTCCTTGTTGCGGACGCTGTTCAGGGCGTTTTCGGAGAAGCCCGCCACGCTCTTCTGGGCCGCCGCGCCGTACTGCAAAATCATGTTGGTGTCCCGGATGTCGATCTTGTGGGAGAAATCCTCCACCGCCTTCTTTTCCGCGTCGGTCAGCAGCTTGTCGTCCATCTCCACGGGCTCAATTTTCTTTTCCTCCTCCACCTGGGGGGCCTCCGGCGCTTCCGGAGTCAGGGTCAGAGTGGGCACTGCCTCGGCGGCAGCGGCGGTGGGGTCCAGGGTCAGCTGGGGGGTCATGTTATCGGTCATGGTAATCGTCCTTCCTTTATGAGTAATGGTGTCTTAAAGCTCCAATTGGATCCCGTCGTCCTGGGGGCCGTCGTCAGGCTTTGCCTGGGTGCGGTGGATGGGGTCGTCGCTGAGGCCCTCCCGGGCCATCATGTTGTCCAGCACCGTGATATCCGTGGAGATATCCAGGGCCTGGTCGCCGAACAGGCTGTCCAGCTGCCGCTCGAAGGCGGTGACGATGGTGCTCATCATGCCCCGCACCCGCTCCATGGTGCCGGTGATGTTCTCCCCCTGAACGCCCTGGCGGCTCATGTCGTCATAGGCCCGCAGCAGCTTCAGGGTGGTGGGCAGGTAGTAGCTCATGAACTTGCGGATCTGGGGCAGCTGGGAGGGATTCTTCTGCACCTGCTGAAAAATCTTGTCGGACACCTGGGAAAGCCGCTCAATCTGGGCACTGATGGCCGCATCCTGGATGCTGTCGTTCAGGCGGCGCATTTCGTCCAGAGCCCCCTGGCCCTGGGCGATCATCTGGTCCAGCTCCTGGTTGCCGGTGGTTTCCGGCTCCTGGGGCACCTCCTCCACAATATCCTTGCAGAACAGCCGGGCGATGCCGTACACCGCGGCGGAGGCCGCCAGGGCTATGACAAAGTGCCCCGGCCGGTACAGGGGGAACAGCAGGGCATACAGCACCCATGCGGCCGCCGCCGCATACAGCGGCGCAGCCGGTTTGTGAACGATTTTTTTCATCCCATCGCCTCCGGGTTCAGAAATTTAAGAGACTGTCGTTCTTATTAAAGCCTCGCAGAGTTTGCCGCCCGCGGCAGACTGCAAACTTTGTTAAAAAAGGCAAAGCCTTTTTTAACAAAGTTTATTATACCCCACCGGGGATTTCCGGTCAAGAAAAACGCGGGCCGTCATATGGCCACGGGGATCTTTTCGTCAAAGGGCAGGGGATCGTACCCCTCCAGCCGGAAGCTGTCCCGGGTGAAGCGATAGAAATCCGTCACCTCCGGGTCCATGACAAAGTCCGGGGCCGGGCGGCCCTGCCGCTCCAGCAGCTGCCGCACCAGGGGGACGTGCCGGTCATAGATGTGGGCATCGGCGATGACGTGGACCAGCTCCCCGGCCTCCAGGCCGGAGGCCTGGGCCATCATATGCACCAGCACGGCGTACTGGGCCACGTTCCAGTTGTTGGCCGTCAGCATATCCTGGCTGCGCTGGTTCAGAATGGCGTTCAGGGTCCGGCCCGACACGTTGAAGGTCACGGAATAGGCGCAGGGGTACAGGGCCATCTCGTGCAGGTCCTGGAAGTTATACAGATTGGTCATGATCCGCCGGGAGGCGGGATTGTGCCGCAGGTCATACAGCACCCGGTCCACCTGGTCAAACGCCCCCTCCGGGTATTGGTGCTTCACCCCCAGCTGATAGCCGTAGGCTTTGCCGATGGAGCCGTTTTCGTCGGCCCAGCTGTCCCAGATATGGCCCCGGAGGTCGTGGATGTTGTTGGACTTCTTCTGCCAGATCCACAGAAGCTCGTCGATGCAGGTTTTGAAATAGGTGCGGCGGATGGTGAGAATGGGAAACTCCTGCCGCAGGTCATAGCGGTTGATGATGCCGAATTTCTTCACCGTGTGGGCCGGGGTACCGTCCTCCCAGTGGGGGCGGACGTTCTGGTCTGTGTCCCACACCCCGTTTTCCAGGATGTCCCGGCAGTTCTGCTGAAATATTTCATCGGCGCGGCTCATAGGCGGCCCCTCCTTATACGTTTTGGGGTTATTGTACCATAACGGGGGGAGCATAGCAATAAAAATCCCGGCAGCAAGGCTGCCGGGATTCACTGGAAGCACCCCATATAGCTCAGGCCGGATCGGATTCATCCTTGAATTCAGATCGAAACAGCAGAAGCATGATCGCAGAATAGATGAGAAAGCAGACGTTCAGCCCAAGAACAGCGGGGATGGCCGGGAAGACGTTGTGAGACACGGTGGCATACATGGCTAAGGGATAGCTCAGCAGCGGGAAAAGAAGGCCGCAGTATCTGCGCCAGCGTAGCAGCCACCACGTGTTGCAGGTAAACACCAGCAACGAGAAAGTAGGTATTATTGAAGATAAGGGACAATGTGCAAAGCACAATGTTGATCAATTGAAGAAGCATACCCCGCCTGAACTGTTGGACGGTATACTTTTGCAGAGGACTCCACATAGGCAACCTCCTAGGAACGTGGGCCAACGCTCTTGTAAACGTTATAGCCATCCAGTGCCTGTGCATAGCAATTCTGATAGTAACTTTCACTCTTGTTATAACTCGTAGTCCTGGACCCGCTATCGATCTCTGCTCTTCTCGTACTAGAGGGTGAGGCATCTTCATATGCCTCGTATGAAACCGTTCTTATGGTCATGTTATAGGGATACTCGGAACTGTTAACATTAACATAACGTGAAAATATTGCTGTACAGGTATAACAATTCATCGATCCGGCTGCAATGGAAGCATACACACTTACAACGACGTTAAATGCAGTACAAATGGCTTGCACAATAGTATTTGTCACAATCAGTCCCAAAACAGAGGTAATCAGAGTTGACACAAATACTGCAGTCGACCAACTCTTATTCTGTGAAAAGCGCACTTCAAACCTCATGTCCTCATAAACCCGTACAGTATTTCCGTCCATGGTCGTACTATACCTTATGATGTCTTCAAAGGGCGATGTGCCAACGTACTTCACGAGTTGCGGATAAATATCTGCTCCCGCAGAACTGAATGGCTGAATGGAATTATGCATTTCAGATGGTGTGTTGCTGACGAAAATGATTTCCTCCGCTTGACTGATGTGATCTTCCGCATAAGCAATAATGTCTGTCCAAAATGCGGAACTAGATGGCTCAAAGGGCATTGGATAATCAGAAATATACCACTGGTACACTGTATCCGGATTATGAGAATACTTAATTGAAACTGTCATGGAATGGTGAGTATCATTTGTAATTATCGTCGCATCTCGGTCTTCGGATTGTAAAATGAACATATCACCATCTTCGGCCGCATAGAGACCGGGCAGTTCACTTTTGTTCGGAAGAGCCGAGGCAACAGTTGTAGAGGATAGTGAAAAGAGAAGTACGAAAATTAGGAAAATAGATAATCTTTTTTTCATATATAACCTCCATTTCAATTTCACGCGCAGAAGTAGTGAAAATATAAGTAAACGACAAATCCTTCTTTCTGCAATAATTATATAAAATATTATCGCATATATATTTGCTTTTGTCAATTACAAACATAATTAATCAAAAAAACAGTGCGATTTGCCAAATGCAGTTATTGCGTGTGCAGAGAAGCTAAACCCTGCCATAAGCAAAATCTGTTTGCTGCCGCGGAAAATAACTGGTATACTATATATGTATGACTATGTGAATCAGGAGGAAATGACTATGCAGTATGATGTGCTGATCGTGGGCGGAGGCCCCGGCGGAATCTACTCCGCCTATGAGCTGCTGGAGAAGCGGCCGGACCTGAAGATCGCCCTGTTTGAGGCGGGCCACGCCCTGGCCCGGCGGCACTGTCCCATTGACGGCGTGAAGGTGAAGTCCTGCGTCAAGTGCCCCACCTGCGCCATTATGAACGGCTTCGGCGGCGCCGGTGCCTTTTCCGACGGCAAATACAACATCACCAACCAGTTCGGCGGCACCCTGCACGAATACATCGGCAAAAAGCAGGCCCTGGAGCTGATGGAATATGTGGACGAAATCAACGTGGCAAACGGCGGCGAGGGCACCCACCTGTACTCCACCGGCGCAACCCCCATCAAGAAGCTGTGCCTGGAGAACGACCTGCACCTGCTGGACGCCTCCGTGCGCCATCTGGGCACGGACAAGAACCTGGTGGTGCTGGAGCACCTGTATAACCGGCTGAAGGACAAGATGGATATCTACTTCGACACGCCGGTGCAGTCCGTGGAGCGCACCGACGGCGGCTACCGGGTGGTGACGGACAAGGGCAGCTACGACGGCCGCTACTGCGTCATCTCCGTGGGCCGCAGCGGCAGCAAGTGGATGGAGCAGGTGTGCCGGGAGCTGGACATTGCCACTAAGTCCAACCGGGTGGACATCGGCGTCCGGGTGGAGCTGCCCTATGAGGTGTTCGCCCACCTGACCGACGAGCTGTATGAAAGCAAGATCGTCTATCGCACCGAGAAGTTCCAGGACCGGGTACGCACCTTCTGCATGAACCCCAAGGGCGCGGTGGTCAACGAGAACACCAACGGCATCGTCACCGTCAACGGCCACAGCTATGAGGACCCGGCCATGCACACCGAGAACACCAACTTCGCCCTGCTGGTGGCCAAGCACTTCTCCGAGCCCTTCAAGGATTCCAACGGCTACGGCGAGAGCATCGCCCGGCTGTCCAACATGCTGGGCGGCGGCGTCATCATCCAGCGCTTCGGCGACCTGATCCGGGGCCAGCGGTCCACCCCCAAGCGCATTGAGGAGAGCTTCGTGACGCCTACGCTGTCCGCCACCCCCGGCGACCTGAGCCTGGTGATGCCCAAGCGCATCCTGGACGGCATCATCGAGATGATCTACGCCCTGGACAAGATCGCCCCGGGCACCGCCAACGACGACACCCTGCTCTATGGCGTGGAGGTGAAGTTCTATAACATGGAGGTCCAGCTGGACAAGAACCTCCAGACCTGCCACCCGGGCCTGTTCGTCATCGGCGACGGCAGCGGCGTGACCCACTCCCTGTCCCACGCCAGCGCCAGCGGCGTGTATGTGGCCCGCTATATCGCGGAAAACGCCTAAAAATTGAAAACAACACGCACCCCCGGCGGAATCCCGCCGGGGGTGCTTCCATATGTATCCTCTCAGAACAGCCCGGTGATGACGCCGTTTTCGTCCACGTCGATGTTCTCCGCCGCCGGGACCCGGGGCAGGCCCGGCATGGTCATGATGTCCCCGGTATAGGCCACGATGAACCCCGCTCCGGCGCTGACCTTCAGACTGCGGACGGTGACGGTGAAGTCCCTGGGGGCCCCCGGCAGGGCCGGGTCGTCGGACAGGGAATACTGGGTCTTGGCCATGCACACCGGCAGGTCGCCGAAGCCCAGCTCCGTCAGCCGCTTCAGCTGCTTCTGGGCGGCGGGGGTCAGCACCGCCTGGCTGCCGCCGTACACCCGGCCCACAATGGAGTTGAGCTTATAGATCAGGGAGGTGTTGTCGGGATAGGCGAAGGTGAACTCCTCCAGCCGGGGCTGATCGCACAGGCGCACCACCTCCCGGGCCAGGTCCCGGCCTCCCTCGCCGCCCTTGGCCCAGACCTCCGACAGCACGGCGTTGACTCCCAGCTCCCGGCACCGCTCCTGCACCAGCCGCAGCTCCTCCGCCGTGTCCGTGGGGAAGGCGTTGACGGCCACCACGCAGGGCAGGTGGAAGGTATTGCGGATGGTGCCCACATGGTGCAGCAGGTTGGGCAGACCCTTTTCCAGGGCGGACAGGTTCTCCCGGTTCAGCTCCGCCTTGGGCACGCCGCCGTGGTATTTCAGCGCCCGCACCGTGGCCACGATCACCACGGCGGAGGGCCGCAGACCGGACAGGCGGCACTTGATGTCGAAAAACTTCTCCGCCCCCAGGTCGGCGGCAAAGCCCGCCTCGGTAACGGCATAGTCCCCCAATTTCAGGGCCATCCGGGTGGCGGTGACGCTGTTGCATCCGTGGGCGATGTTGGCAAAGGGCCCGCCGTGGATCAGGGCAGGGGAGTGCTCCAGGGTCTGCACCAGGTTGGGCTTCAGCGCATCCTTCAGCAGGGCCGTCATGGCCCCCTCCGCCTTGAGATCGTGGGCCGTCACCGGCCGCCCGTCAAAGGTATAGGCCACGATCATCCGGCCCAGCCGGGCCTTCAGATCCGGGATATCGCTGGCCAGGCACAGCACGGCCATGACCTCGCTGGCCACGGTGATGTCGAACCCGTCCTCCCGGGGTACCCCCTGCATCCGGCCTCCCAGGCCGTCGATGACGTGGCGGAGTTGGCGGTCGTTCATGTCCACGCAGCGCTTCCACACGATCTGCTTGCAGTCGATGCCCAGGGCGTTGCCCTGCTGGATGTGGTTGTCCAGCAGAGCGGCCAGCAGGTTGTTGGCCGCCCCGATGGCGTGGAAATCCCCGGTGAAGTGGAGGTTGATGTCCTCCATGGGGATCACCTGGGCATAGCCGCCTCCGGCGGCGCCGCCCTTCACGCCGAACACCGGCCCCAGGGACGGCTCCCGCAGGGCGGCCACGGCGTTTTTGCCGATTTTCCGCAGGCCGTCGGTAAGGCCCACGGTGGTGGTGGTTTTCCCCTCCCCGGCGGGGGTGGGGGTGATGGCGGTGACCAGGATCAGCTTGCCGTCGGGCCGGTCCGCCCGGTCCCGCAGCAGGCGGTAGTCGATCTTGGCCTTATACCGGCCGTACTGCTCCAGATACTGGGGGTCGATGCCGCAGGCGGCGGCAATATCGCCGATGGGCAGGGGCGCGGCCTGCTGGGCGATCTGAATGTCTGTCATGTGGCTTCTCCTTCCGTTTTCCCTATATTTCCCTATCCAGGCCCCGGAGGGCCTGTGGGGTCTATTATACGGGATAGGCGGCGGGTTGTCACCAGGAAATTGGCATTTTCGTCAAAAAAACGGGGACCGTCCCACCGGAACAGTCCCCGTCACTAAAAGGGCAGCGCCTTTTTTGACTTATCCATAATACGCCATCAGCATATCCACCACGGTGCCGTAGCTCTGGGTCCCCCGGGACTCGCCGCTGCTTTTCAGGAAGGAGTCGTACACCTTCTGGGCCGCGTCGTTTACCGGACCCTCAAATTCCGCCCAATAGGCGGAGTTGTCCCGCAGGTCCGCCACCACCGTGTCCGGCAGCAGCACCCGCACCTGCTTCCAGGCCTCCTGATCCGCCCGGTACAGGGCGTTGGAGAGGTAGGTGAACCCCATCAGCCACCCGGAGTAGCGATACGCCGGGCTCTGCGCCGTGGTGGAGGCGGCAATGGCGATGAAATTGCACTCCTGCTCCGATGCAATGCCCCGCTGATGGGCCATCTCATGGGCAATGGTGCTGGGCAGATAGCAGGCGGGGCTGTCGATGTTCAGGTTGGCCTCCCCGGTAAAGGGGAAGTAAAACCCCGTGAAGTCCATGGCGCTGAGGGCCGTGGAAAACCGCACTCCCTTGGGCACATGGTCCTCCATCACCAGGCACGGAAACTCCTCGTATATCCCGTCGAACACCTCCATGCTGTGGGCGAAGATGTCCGCCCGGCTTTCGGCAAAGAGGCCGTTTTCGTCCCGCTGCACCTGGTCCGCGCAACCGGCCAGCTGCCGGGCGAAATACTCCGTCACCCGGGCCAGCTCCTCCGGGGTGGACTCCCGGGCGTATACGCCGGACTGCTTCTGGAAGGACTCGGCGTAGTAGTTGACGCCCCACAGCAGGCTGAACCCGGCGTACACCGTCAGCACGGTGCACACCACCGTCAGCACGAACCGGTACACGATCCGCCCCCGGCGGCCCTTTTCCGTGATCAGCCGCCGGACGGTATCCCCCATCCACAGCAGGATAACTCCCGCCGCCACGGCGTACAGCAGCTCCGCCACGGAGAAGTCCGCCCGATAGCACACCGCCGCCACCGCCCGCTCCAGGGGCATGATGATCCCCCGGCTGAACCGGGTCATCAGCCCCGGCACAGTCCGCAGGGCGAAGTACAGGGCCAGCACCCCGCACACCGACAAAAGCCAGACGTGCAGCCCCCGGTGCCGCCGGAAAAAGGCTCTCATAGCTCCAGCGGGCGGCCCGTCAGATACATCACCGTCCGCAATGCAGCAATGAGCTGGCCGCCCTCGTCCCGGATGTCCGTGCGGCTGAAGCCCATGTGCCCGCCCATCTTCTCCACGGTGCCCACGGCGGTGAGCTTCCCGGTTCCCGGGGCGGCGGACAGGTATTCGATGCTGGAGGACACCGTGAAGGTCACCTCCTGCCGCAGGGTCAGCAGGGCCATCCCCGCCGCCACGTCGGCCATGGTAAACAGCGCGCCGCCGTGGGGGGTGCCCCAGCAGTTCAGACTGTCCGGCTGCAGCTCCAGCTCCACCGTGGCGGTGCCGTCGTCCACGGCAGTGACCTTCATATGATTATACTGGCTGAAGGGCTCCGCCCCGGGGCCCTGGGATGATTGCAGTAATTTCTGTCTCCGTTCTTCGGTCATATGCGCTCACTCCGCCGCTGCCAGCAGCTGGCGGGTATATTCCTCCTTCGGATGGTCAAATAGCTCCTCCACCGGCCCCTGCTCCACGATGCGCCCCTGGTGCATCACCAGGCACCGGTCGCAGATCTCGTAAACCACGTTGAGGTCGTGGGAGATAAACAGATACGAAATGCCCAGCTCCCGGCGCAGCCGGGCGATCAGCTGCAGAATCTGGGCCTGGATGGTCACGTCCAGGGCCGACACGGCCTCGTCGGCCACGATCAGCTGGGGATGCACGATCAGCGCCGCGCCGATGCACACCCGCTGCCGCTGTCCGCCGGACAGCTGATGGGGCAGCCGATCCCGGCACTCCGGGTCCAGGCCCACCAGCTCCATGGTCCGCTCCACCCGGCGGGCGATCTCCTCCTTGCCGTACTTCCCGTAAATGCGCAGAGGCTCGGCCAGAATCCAGCCCACGGTGCGGCTGGGGTTCAGGCTGCTGGCCGGGTCCTGGAACACCATCTGGGGCCGCTTGGTGAAGTGGGTCACCGTGCCGGTATAGTCCGGCACAAAGCCCAGAATGGTCCGGGCCAGGGTGGTCTTTCCGCTGCCGGACTCCCCCACCAGGCCCAGAATCTCCCCCCGGTGCAGGTCAAAGCTCACGTCATGGAGCACCTGCCGGCGCTTTCTGCGGCCGATGGTGCCGGAGGGCCGGTACCACACGTTCAGGTCACGGACCTGCAGAACAAGGTCCTGGCTCATAGCTTCCTCCTTGTGGGAATGGCGGCGATCAGCCGCTGGGTATAGGGGGCCTGGGGGTGGAAGAATATCTGGTCCACCGGGCCGGACTCCACGATGTGTCCCTTCTCCATCACCGCCACCCGGGTGCACAGCTTCCGCACCACCGCCAGGTTGTGGGAAATAAACAGAATGGACATACCCAGCTCCCGGTTCAGCCGCCGCAGCAGCTCCAGTATCTGGGCCTGGATGGTCACGTCCAGGGCCGTGGTGGGCTCGTCCGCCAGCAGCAGCTTCGGCCGGGGCAGGATGGCCGCCGCGATCATGGCCCGCTGCAGCATGCCGCCGGACAGCTCGTGGGGATACTTCCGGTATACCTCCTCCGCCTCCGGCAGGTCCACGTCCCGCAGGGCCTGCAGGGCCAGCTCCCGCCGCTTTCCCGGCGGCAGGTCCGTGTGCACCCGCAGGCACTCCTCCACCTGGGGCCCGATGCGCATGGTGGGGTCCATGGCGCTCATGGGCTCCTGGAACACCACGCAGATGTCCCGGCCCTGGATGCTGCGCAGGATGTCGCCGCTGCTGGTCAGCAGGTCCCGCCCGTCCAGCAGGATCTTCCCCCGGAAGGACGCCTGCTCTGGCCGCAGCAGGCCGGAGATCATCATGGCGGTGACGGTTTTTCCGCTGCCGGATTCCCCCACCAGGCCCACGATCTCGCCGTCGCCCACCGTCAGGTCGATGCCCCGCACCGCCTCGTGGTCCGCCCCGTGAAACTGCACGTGCAGATCCCGGATCTCCAGCATACCGTCACCTCCCCCATTCCTTTTGCTGGAGCCCCTCGCCCAGCAGGCTGACGCCTAAAATCAGCAGCACGATCACGCCGCCCACCGTCAGCATATACCAGGGGGCCCTGGCCATATAGCTCTGGGACTCCGACAGCATGTACCCCAGGGACACGTCCGGGGGCTTCACGCCGATGCCCAGATAGCTCATGCTGGCCTCCGCCAGCACGGCGTTGTTAAACCCGATCACCAGCGTCGGCAGGAGCACCTGCCGGGTGTTGGGCAGAATATGCAGAAACATAATGCGCAGATGCCCCGCTCCCATGAGCCGGGCGCTTTTGACATAGTTCATCTCCCGGTGCCGGGCAAATTCGCTGCGGATCACCCGGGCATAGCTGGGCACAAAGGCGACGCCCAGGGCCAGGATCACGTTGTACTTGCCGAACCCCAGCAGCGAGATGAACACCAGCGCCAGCAGGATGCTGGGAAACGCCGTCACCGCGTCGTTGACGCGCATCAGCGCCTCGTCCAGCCAGCCGCCGAAATAGCCGGTAAAGGCCCCCACCAGGGTGCCCGCCGCCGCGCCGATGCATACGGTGGCGGCGCTGATGAAGAAGGTGGTGCCCGCCCCGGCCAGCACCCGGCTGAAAATGTCCCGGCCGAAGTTGTCCGTGCCGAACAGGTGCCGCAGGCACGGGGCCAGGAATTTTTCGCTGCCGGACATGGCCGTGGGGGAATAGGGGGTCCACACGCAGCCCACCAGGGCCAGGGCCGTCATCAATCCGGTGAGGATCAGCCCCGTCCGCAGATAGTGATTCTTTTTTTCGTTCAGCAGCAAGGCCCGCTCCCACCTTTCTTTTCCCGATTTCTCACGTCAGCCGCAGCCGGGGGTCCAGCCGCTGGTTGATCAGGTCCGCCAGCAGATTCACCAGCACCACCCAGAAGGCCACGATCACCACCACCGCCTGCACCACGGGATAGTCCCGGTTGGCGATGGAGGTCAGCAGCATCCGGCCCAGCCCCGGCAGGGAGAATACCTGCTCGATGACCACGGAGCCGGCCACAATGTCCGCCACGGTCATGGCCAGAAACGACACCACCGGCCCCATGGCATTGCGCAGCACATGGCGGTACAGGGTAGCCCGGTCGCTGTTGCCCCGGCTGTGGGAGGTGCGGACATAGTCCTTCTGCAGCTCCGACAGAATGGACGAGCGCAGCATCTTCACCGTCATAGCCACCCTGGGCAGGGCGATGGACACGGCCGGGAACAGAAAATACCACAGGCTGCCGCCGAAGTTGTCGCCGGGGGAAACATAGTTTCCCGGCACGAACCACCGCAGCACCAGCCCGAACACATAGGTCAGCAGGATGCCCGTCACAAAGGCCGGGATGGCCATGAGCACCTGGTTCACGGCGGTCATGGCCCGGTCCAGCCGCCCTCCGGCGTGGCGGGCGGTGAAAATGCCCAGGGGGATGGAAAAGGCCAGGATCAGCACAAAGGACATCCCCGTCAGAAGCCCCGTCACCGGCAGCTTCCCCGCCAGCATGGACGACACCGGCATTTTATAGCTGTAGGACGTGCCGAAGTCCCCCTTCAGGGCCCCCAGCACCCACTGGACATACCGCTCAAAAAACGGCCGGTCCAGTCCCATTTCCGCCCGCAGGGCGGCAATGCGCTCCGGGGTGGCCTCGGTACCCAGCAGCTTCACCGCCGGGTCCCCGGGGATCACCTGGAACGCCAGAAACGCCAGAAAAGAGACGATGACCATGGTCAGCAGCATCAGTCCGATTTTCTTGGCCGCGTATTTCATGGTCATCGCCTCTTTCAATTCAGTATAACGTTACCGCTGGGTCAGATAGACCGTGGACAGGTCCAGCACATAGATGGGATAGAACTTCAGTCCCCCCAGATCCTGCCGCATGGCCACCAGGTCGCACAGGTCCTGGATATACACGTTGGCGGCGGTGTCCGCCAGCATGGTCTCCATCTGCTTGTACAGGTCCGTCTGGGTGGCCTCGTCCTGGGCGTTGATGGCCTGCTGGAACAGGGCGTCATAGGCGGGGTTATTATAGTTGATGAAGTTCTTGCCGTAGTCGGAGGTGAACCGCTCCAGCATGGCCCGGGCGGTCATATTGGCGGCGTCCACGCCCACCACCGTGGCCTGGAACTGGCGGCCGTTATAGATGGTGTCCAGCCAGGTGCTCCATTCCACCGGCTGGATGGTCACGTTGATCCCCGCCTCCCGCAGCTGCTCGGCCACCACCTCGGCGGTGTCCATATGGGGCTGATAGTTGTTGGGGACGGAGATGGTCATGTCGAAGCCGTCGGGATACCCGGCCTGGGCCAGCAGCTCCTTGGCCTTGGCCACATCGTGGGGATACTTATCCACCAGCTCCGGCAGGAAATACTTGGCAAACGCGGGATAGATGCTGCTGCCCACGGCGGTGCCGTGGCCGTCGGCCACCATGTCCATGATGCCCTGCCGGTCGATGGCATAGCACAGGGCCTGGCGCACCAGCTGGTTGTCAAAGGGCTTGGCCTGGTTGTTCAGATAGATGGCCTGCACCAGGTTCATGGTGCCCTCCAGCACCTGGAAGTTCTGGTTCAGCTGGGAGGCCTGGGCGGAGGTCAGGTGGGCGCACAGGTCGATGGACCCGCCGTTCAGGTTCATCACCAGAGCGTCGGCATTTTCGCAGATTTTATAGGTGACCTTGTCCAGCCACGCCGGGGCGCCCCAGTAATCCTCGAACCGCTCCATGACGAAGTCCTGCTGGGGAGTCCGGGACACGAATTTGAAGGGGCCGGTGCCCACCGGAGCCGTGTCCTGATTTTCATAGTCCGCGGGGATGATGGCGGCCGTCATATAGCTGATGAACTCCAGGTCCCGCTGTGCGATGGTAACGGCAACGGTCTTTTCGTCCAGGGCCTCGACACTCTTGACAGCAGAAAACGCCGCTACCAGAGGCTTCTCCTGACCCTCCGGCACAGCGGCGCAGCGATTGATGGAATATACAACATCCTCTGCGGTCACTGTCTGGCCGTTGTGGAACTTCACTCCCTCACGAAGCGTGAAGGTATAGGTGGTTCCATCCTCGGACAGCGTGTATTTCTCCGCCACAGCGGGGATCATTTCGCCGTCGGAATTGGGCTTCACCAATCCCTCGAAGATGTTGAACAAGACCTCTCTGGTTCCTGCGGCCACCGTCTGGTGGGGGTCAAGACTGTCGTCCAGGTCCTGGGCGATGCCAACGGTGATCTCGCCACCCTTGACCGGTTCGCCCGTTTTGCCGTTATTTCCTTGTCCGCCGGGGTCCTTGCTGCCGTCTCCGCATCCCGGGAGTACGGCGCCGACCATTACCAGCGCCAGGAAAAGAGCCAATAGTTTCTTCTTCATAGCTTTCTCCTTTTTCCTTGCCGCGACCTTGGCGGCAAGCCAGAAATAATGGTGTCAGGCGGCAGTGCGGACAGGCCCCGCCGCCCCTATTCAATTGTCGAAGTGGACTGTACCACATTTCCCCGTGGAATGCAAGGGCTTTTCGCAACTTTTCTCCCGGAATGTGAAAATTTTATCCATCTGTCGCCGTTTTCCCGGTTTTTTCCGCCGGTGGAGGGGTCTGCCTCCGGAACACAACATTGTGCACAATGACGTGCCATTTCCTCTGGGGAAAATATGGCGTCTGAGGGGGTTGTTTTGTGCAAATCGTGGTGTTATACTGTGCAATTGCGTGCCAGTATATTTTGGATAAGAGGTGTGTTTCATGGAAGCGACGCAAAAAAAGAGCGCCCTGTCCGTCAACATGACGGAAGGCTCCCTGTGGAAAAACATGCTGCTGTTCAGCCTGCCCCTGATGCTGACCCAGGTGCTGGAGGTGCTGTTCAACCTCAGCGACGTGGCCATTGCCGGCAAGTTCGCGGACTACCGGGCGCTGGGAGCCGTGGGCTCCACCACGCTGCTGGTGTCGCTGTTCACGGGACTGCTGATCGGCATGGGCAGCGGCGTCAACGTGGCGGTGGCCCGGGGCCTGGGCATGGGGGATAGGCAGCGGGTGGAAAAAACCGTTCACACGTCCTTTGTGCTGTGCGCCGCCTTCGGCGTGGTGCTGTGCCTGATCTGCGTTCTGCTGGCCCGGCCCATGCTGGCCCTGCTGCACACCAAGGACGAGCTGATGGACGGGGCCGTCCTCTACCTGAAGATATACGCCCTGAGTATGCCGGCCATGGCCGTGTACAACTGCGGCAACGGCATCATGAGCGCCGTGGGCGACACCCGGCGGCCTCTGCTGTATCTGTCCGTTGCCGGTGTGCTGAACGTGGTTCTGAACCTGTTCTTTGTGATCCGCTGCCACATGGCCGCCGAGGGCGTGGCCATCGCCAGCGTCATCGCCCAGTGCCTGTCGGCCCTGCTGATCGTGCTGCACCTGCTGCGGCGGAAGGACGCCTGCCGCCTGGAGCTGCGCCGCCTCCGGGTCCATCCCCAGGAGGCCCGGCGGGTCCTGGCCATCGGCATCCCCACGGGGCTGCAGAACGCCATTTTCGCCGTGGCCAACCTGTTTGTCCAGGTGGGCCTGAACTCCTTCGACGCCGTCACGGTGTCCGGCAGCTCCGCCGCCGCCAACGCCGACACCCTGCTGTTTAACATGATGGCGGCCTTCTATACCGGCTGCGCCAGCTTCGTCAGCCGGAACTGGGGCGCCGGCAAAACCGAGCGCATCGTCAAAAGCTATCTGGTGAGTATGTGCTACGCCGCCGGGGTGGGGGCCGTGTGCGGTCTGCTGCTGCTGTTTTTCGGCCGGAGCTTCCTGGGCCTGTTTGCCAACGAGACGGCGGTCATCGACGCGGGCATGCAGCGGCTGCGGATCATGAGCTTTTCCTATGTGGTGTCCCCGCTGATGGACGCCAGCATCGCCGCCTCCCGGGGCATCGGCAAAAGCGTAGGCCCCACGGTGATCGTTATTCTGGGCTCCTGCGTGTTCCGGGTCATCTGGGTATACACCGTGTTCGCCTGGCTGGGCACCATCACCTCCCTGTATCTGCTGTATATCTTCTCCTGGGCCATCACCGGCGCCGCCGAGATCGTCTATTTCCGCCGCAGCTATAAGAAGGTCATCCTGTCGGCCCAGAGCTGGTAAAGACTTCTGCGGCCCGCTGCGCAGGGCTGGACTTGTTGACAAGTTAAAAAACCGGGACGCTGCGGCGTCCCGGTTTTTTTTGCGAAATGGTCAATAAATAGGGCTTATTCCTGATCCAGGACCAGCTCCATGGTGTCCTGGGCGATCATCAGCTCCTCGTTGGTGGGGACCACCATCACGGTGACGGGGGCGCCGTCCCGGGAGATGATCTGCTCCTTGCCCCGGCAGCGGTTCTTCTCCGGATCGCAGGTGATGCCCATGAACTCAAGACCCTGGAGGATGTGGGCACGGGTCTCGGCGGAGTTCTCGCCCACGCCGGCGGTGAACACCACCACGTCCACGCCGCCCATGGCGGCGGCGTACTCGGCGATCATCTTGCGGACCCGGTACTCGAAGATCTCCAGCGCCACGGTGGCCCGGTGATGGTCCTTCTCCGCCGCCTGCTCCAGATCCCGGAAGTCGGAGGACACGCCGGACAGGCCCAGCATGCCGGACTTCTTATTCAGCAGGTTCACGGCCTCGGAGATGGTCATGTCGTACTTGTTGGCAATGAACTCCACCACGCCCACGTCCATGTCACCGGCCCGGGTGCCCATGGGCAGGCCCGCCAGCGGCGTCAGGCCCATGGAGGTGTCCACGCAGCGGCCGCCGTCGATGGCGGCCAGGGAGGAGCCGTTGCCCAGGTGGCAGGACACCACCTTCAGCTCCGCCGGGTCACGGCCCAGGATCTCCGCCGCCCGCAGGGACACATAGCGGTGAGAGGTGCCGTGGAAGCCGTAGCGCCGGATCTTGTCGTTTTCATAGTACTCATAGGGGATGGAGTACAGATACGCATGCTCGGGCATGGTCTGGTGGAAGGCGGTGTCGAACACCGCCACCTGGGGCACGTCGTGGCCCAGGACGGCCCGGCAGGCCTCGATGCCGATGATGTTGGCCGGATTATGCAGAGGCGCCAGGGGGGTGCAGTCCTCCACCGCCTGCATCACCTGGTCGGTGATGAGGACGGAGCTGGCGAAGCTCTCGCCGCCGTGGACCACCCGGTGACCCACCGCGTCGATCTCCTTCATGGAGGAGATGACGCCGTTGTCCGGGTCCACCAGGGCGGACAGCACCGCCTGGATGGCCTCGGAATGGGTGGGCATGGGGACGTCCGCCGCCGATACGGCGGCCTTGCCCTCCACCTGGGGCTTATAGGTGAATTTTCCGTCAATGCCGATGCGCTCGCATAGGCCTTTGGCCAGCAGATGGCCGGTTTCCGGGTCCAGCAGCTGATACTTCAGGGATGAGCTGCCAGCATTGATGACTAATACTTTCATGAAAGACCTCCTTGATTTTTGGTCCCACATTACATGCTGCAGGTTCCTTCTTCTCTATCTCGCAGAATATTGTATCGAAAAGACGGCGGCTTGGCAACCTTTTTTGGAAATAACTGGAAGCAGAATGAAAAAATAACGGTCAAGGTTTTAACAATGTCAGGTATAGGAAACGGCTGTATTTCATAGACAGACAAATATGTGAAAATCCTGGCAAACTGGTGAATCTGCTTGTCAGAAATTTCACGGAGTATCCGCCTGTCATGCGGGAAACGGTCGATAGGAGCCGAGGAAAGTCTGTCCGTCACAGGGGGACAGATGGGAAGCGCTTTCCCGGAAAACGGGGTGAAAAAGCCCCGGCAGCGGCGCTGCCAGGGCTTCCATATTCTGGTAATTATTGCAGGATGCGGGCCGCGGATTCCTCGGCGAACTGCTTGCTGTAAAGATCGTGGTAATAGCCATGGCGGCGCAGCAGCTCCTGGTGGGTGCCCTGCTCCACGATGCGGCCGTCCCGGACCACCAGGATCATGTCCGCCTTGCGGATGGTGGAGAGCCGGTGGGCGATCAGGAAGGAGGTGCGGTCCTGGAGCAGGTGGTCGATGGCCTGCTGGATCAGCTGCTCGGTCTGGGTGTCGATGGAGGAGGTGGCCTCGTCCAGGACGAAGATGCGGGGGTCCGCCAGCACGGCCCGGGCAAAGGAGATCAGCTGCTTTTCGCCGGTGGAGAGCCGTCCGCCGCCCTCGCCCACGTCGCTGTCCCAGCCCTTTTCCAGCTTGGCCACCACCGTGTCGGCGGACACGGCCCGGGCGGCGGCCTCCACCTGCGCATCGGTGGCGTCCAGCTTCCCGTAGCGGATGTTCTCCCGGACGGTGCCGGAAAACAGGTGGGGGTCCTGGAGCACATAGCCGATGCTGCTGTGAAGCCACAGCTGGCTGCGTTGGCGATAGTCCACGCCGTCGATGAGAATCTGGCCCTCCGTGGGCTCGAAGAACCGGCAGGCCAGGTTCACCAGGGTGCTCTTACCCGCGCCGGTTTCGCCCACGATGGCCACGGTGGACCCCTGGGGAATGTGCAGGGAGAAGTGCTCCAGCACGTTTCCGCCGCCGTCGGGATAGCGGAAGGTCACGTCCCGGAACTCGATCTCGCCCCGGATGGGCTCCCAGTTCTCCCGCTTGGGGTGGAAGGCGTCGCCGTACTTCTCGATGACCTCCGGGGCGTCCTGGATCTGGGGGGTCTTGTCCATCAGGTCCATGACCCGCTCGATGGAGGCCTGCAGGGAAATGAACTCGGCAATGTTGGCGGCGGTCATCTGGATGGGCTCGAAAATGCCCACGGCGTAGGTGGTGAAGGTGGAGAGGGTGGCCAGCTCCAGCAGGTGGTCGGAGACCATATAGCCGCCCCGCAGCAGCACAATGGCCACGGCCATGGTGCTGGCAAACAGCACCAGCGGGATATACACCGCGTTGAGCCGGGCCGCGCCGATGCCGGCGTCGTGCATCTGGCGGGTCAGGTCCCGGAAGGCGGCCACGGTCTGCTCCTCGGTGCCCAGGGTCTTGGTGGTTTTGGCGCCGGTGATGCCCTCGTTGAAGGAGCCGGTGATGCGGGAGTTCAGCTTCCGGACCTTCCGGTTCCAGCGGAGGATGCGGTTCTGGAAATATCCGGTGAGCACCGCCATGACAGGCACGATGACGATGACCACCAGGGCCAGCCGCCAGTTCAGGGCCAGCATGGCCGCAAAGGTGCCCAGCACATAGAACAGGGCCCAGAGGATATCCGTCATGTTCCAGGCGATCATGCTGGCGATGCGGTTGGTATCGCTCATGACCCGGGTCAGCAGATAGCCCACGGGAGTCACGTTATAGAAGGAGAAGGACAGGGTCTGGAGATGGTGGAACAGGGAGCGGCGCATATCCCGGCCCATGTTCATCTCGATGGTCATGGAGTTGCGGGCAAAGGCCACCACGGACAGGGCCTGCAGGACGATCACCAGCAGATACACCAGGGAGAAGGGCACGATGCCCCGGAGGGAATCCGCCTGGATGAAGTTGCGGATGGCGTAGCGCTGGAACAGGGGAATGGCCACGTCCACCAGGGCGCACAGGCCGTTGAACACCAGCATCCCTACAAAGTCCCGGCGGAAAGGCCGCACAAAAGGGGTCAGCCTTTTCCAGATGCCCCAGTCAAAGGATCTTGTATAATCTTTCTCGTCGAAGGCAGCCATCAGGCGTTCCCTCCTTCCTCCACCAGGGCGCGGTCATCGCTGCGCATCTGGATGTCGTAAATATCCCGGTAAATGCCGGGGCGGTCAATCAGCTCCCGATGGGCGCCCAGGGCGGACACCCGGCCGCCGTCCAGCACCAGAATGCGGTCGGCCTGCATCAGGGTGGTGACCCGGTGGGAGATCAGCAGCACCGTGGCGCTGTGCAGGGTGTCCCGCAGGGCGGCGCGGATTTTGGCGTCGGTTTCGGCGTCCACGGCGGACAGGGAGTCGTCAAACACCATAATGGGGGCCTGCTGCATCAGCATCCGGGCAATGGCCACCCGCTGCTTCTGGCCGCCGGACAGGGTGACGCCCCGCTCGCCCACCACGGTGTCGTACCCCTGGGGGAAGGCGGAGATGGCCTCGTCCACGCAGGCCACGGCGGCGGCCCGGCGCATGGCCTCGTCCCCGGCGTCCGGCCGCACGGCGCAGATGTTTTCCCCCACGGTCTGGGAGAACAGGAAAGGCTCCTGGAGCACCAGGCCGATCTGGCGGCGCAGGGATTCCCGCTTCATGCGGCGGATGTCCACCCCGCCGATGGTGATGGAGCCGCCGCCCTCCGGCAGGTCATACAGCCGGTCCAGCAGGTGTACCAGGGTGCTCTTGCCGGAGCCGGTGCCCCCCAGGATGGCGAAGGTCTCCCCTTGGTGGATGGTGAAGGACACGTCCTCCAGCACCGGCTGGCCGTCGTAGGCAAAGCTGACGTGGTCAAAGACGATGTCGCCGTTTACGGCGTCCACGGCGTCGGGCAGGTCCCGCTCCTCCCGGGCGTTGAGGATATAGCCCACGCGGTCCATGGACACCCCGGCCTTGCTCATATCGGACAGCACCCGGCCCAGGGAACGAACGGGCCAGGCCAGGGCCTCGTTATAGGTGACGAAGGCCACAAAGGAGCCCAGGGTCATCCGCCCGGCCACGCATTCGCAGGCGCCGGCCACCACGATGACCATCACCTGCAGGCAGGTCAGCAGGGTGCCGGAGGCCCAGTATACGGACAGGAGCTTTCCCAGTCTGATCCACAGCTGGGAGAAGCGCTGATTTTTCCCGTTGAACTTCTCCTCCTCATACCGCTCCCGGCCGAAGGCCCGGACCACCCGGACGGCGGTGAGGTTCTCCTGGGCGCAGGTGGTCAGGTCGCCCTCCGCCTCGTCGGCGGCCTGGAACCGGCCGGAGATCTTCTTGTAGAACACACCGGAGGACAGGCCCACAATGGGGATGAACAGCGCCGAGATCAGGGACAGGCGCAGGTTCATGGTGAACATGATGCACAGGTACAGCACGATCAGGAACACCGTGCGCACCACCTCCACCAGCTGGTTGCACACGAACTGGCGGATCACATCCACGTCGGAGGTGCAGCGCTGGATGATGTCGCCGGTGGGGTTATTCTTGTGCCAGGCGAAGGGCAGATACTGAATGTGGCGGTACAGATCGTCCCGGATGCCCTTGACGTAGCTCTCGGAGCCCCGGGCCAGCTGGAGCCGCTGGCCGTAGCTGCACACGCCCCGCAGCAGGGCCGTCAGCAGGACGGCGGCAGCGGCCCACCACAGGGCCCGCAGGGGCTGGGCCTCCAGAGCCGCCCAGTTCAGCCAGGATATCAGGAATCCGGGCAATTTGGGCGTTTCGGGCCCCAGGATGGAGTCCACGGTCAGGCGGATGATCTGGGGCGTCAGGGCGTTGAACACCATGGCCAGGCACGCGCACAGCAGCGCCGCCGCAAAGTGCCCCCAGCAGGGGCGCAGATATTTCCCGATCAGGGCGAGCTTCTCCCGCCGGGATAATTTTCGGGTGGTTTCCATGAAGGCAAAAACACTTCCTCTCTCATTCTTCTCTCTTTTCCAAATTCCGGGCACGAAAAAAGCGCCCTCCTTCCGAGGACGCCGACACAGCCGCAAGGGGCCCGCCCTATCTTCCGGCAGGCTCGTCACAGGCGCACAAGGGTCCCCGACACGACAAAAGCGTTATAAATCATCATATCGGGCACCACCTTTCTTATCAGATGGGTTCAGTATACACGGGCAGGAAACATTTGTCAAGCCGATTTGTCCGCCGGGTAAAAACTCGGAGGATTTTTCAAAATGTTGTGGCGCGGGAGGCAAAAATATAGTATACTAAAGCCATGACAACCTGAGGTTGCGCAGAAAATTCCAGTTTTTTCCCGGGTGCAAACGGAGGTTGGTAGACAAAGCGGCCCGTTTCCGGTAGGATGGGGCCAGTGAGAAACGGAGGGACGGAGCCATGGCCTTTGGAGAACGGTTACAGGAGGTACGCCGCCGGGCGGGACTGACCCAGGAGCAGTTCGCAGCGGAGCTGAAGGTGTCCCGGCAGGCGGTGAGCAAATGGGAGTCCTGCCGGGGATATCCGGAGATCGAGAAGATCCTCTATATCTGCAACCGGTATCAGGTGTCCCTGGATGAGCTGTTTTCCCAGGAGGTGCCCCGGGAGGCCCCGGTGCAGGACGCGCCCAAGGCCCCGCTGCCGGAGAAAACCCTGAAAACGGCGCTGTCCGCGTTTTTCGCCAATCTGGCCCCCCGGGAGAAGTGGCTGGGCATCGGCGCAGTGGCCGTAACCCTGGCTCTGGCCCTGGTGCTGGGGCTGTGTCTGAAAGGAGGAAGCACCGATATGATGACGCTGATCTGGATCGCCGCCATGGTGATCTTCGGCGTGGTGGAGGCCATCACCGTGGGACTGACGTCCATCTGGTTCGTAGTCGGCTCCGTGGCGGGGCTGATTGCCGCCATCTGCGGCGGTCCCATCTGGCTGCAGCTGGCACTGTTCTTTGTGGTGTCCATCGTGTGCCTGGCGGCCACCCGGCCCCTGGTGAAGAAGCTGCTGCACAAGGACGTTACCGCCACCAACGCCGACCGCGTGCTGGGCCAGACCGCCCGGGTCACGGAGAGCATCGACAACGCCGTGCCCACCGGGGCGGTGTATGTGGGCGGTATGACCTGGACCGCCCGCAGCGAAAGCGGCCAGCCCATCCCCCGCAACGCGCAGGTGAAGATCGTCCGCATGGAGGGCGTGCGCCTGTTCGTGGAACCCGTGTAAGTCCGTAAACACTACTTATATTAAAAACAGGAGGAAAATCACATGCCAAGCAACATCTCTATCCCCGGCGCAGTGGCCATCGCCATTCTGGTGGTGCTGGTGCTGATCGTTATCGTCCGCAACATCTATGTGGTGCAGCAGTCCAAGGCCTATGTGGTGGAGCGACTGGGCGCTTTCCACTCCGTGTGGGGCGTGGGCCTGCATCTGAAGGTCCCGTTCATCGAGCGGGTGGTGAAGAAGGTCAGCCTGAAGGAGCAGGTGGCGGACTTCGACCCCCAGCCGGTGATCACCAAGGATAACGTCACCATGCAGATCGACACCGTGATCTATTTCCAGATCACCGACCCCAAGCTGTATACCTACGGCGTGGAGTATCCCATGAACGCCATTGAGAACCTCACCGCCACCACCCTGCGCAACATCATCGGCGAGCTGGAGCTGGACCAGAGCCTGACCTCCCGCGACACCATCAACGCCAAGATGCGGGCCATCCTGGATGAGGCCACGGACCCCTGGGGCATCAAGGTCAACCGGGTGGAGCTGAAGAACATCCTGCCGCCCCGGGAGATTCAGAACGCCATGGAGAAGCAGATGAAGGCCGAGCGGGAACGCCGGGAGTCCATCCTGCAGGCCGAGGGCGAAAAGGCCAGCAAGATCCTGGTGGCCGAAGGCGAGAAGCAGTCCGCCATTCTGAAGGCCGACGCCGCCAAGCAGGCCCGGATCATGGCCGCCGAGGCCGAGGCCACCTCCATCATGAAGGTGCAGCAGGCCCTGGCCGACGCCATGCGGATGCTCAACGAAAACGCCCCCAACGACCAGGTCATCAAGCTCAAGAGCCTGGAGGCCCTGCAGAAAATGGCCGACGGCAAGGCCACCAAGATCATCATCCCCAGCGAGATCCAGGGGCTGGCGGGCCTGGCGGCCAGCGCCAAGACGCTGCTGGAGAGCGATCCTCCCCAGGAGTAAAAATCTTTCGGGAAAATTTTACCGTTTGTTGCAATTGCAACTTATAGAACGGCTCCATCCGTGTTATACTGCATTCAGTCAATGAGGGAGCCAGCGGTTCCCAAAACCAATAAATGCTGAATAAAATGGAGGAAATTTACTATGAAAAAGTGGGTCTGTCCTGTTTGCGGTTATGTTCATGAAGGCGAGAATCCCCCGGCCGAGTGCCCGGTGTGCCACGTCAGCGGTGAGAAGTTCACCCTGCAGGCCGAGGAGAAGACCTGGGCTGCCGAGCACGTGGTAGGCGTGGGCAAGGTCTTTGGCGAGGACGTCCCCGCCGAGGTCCGCGAGGAGATCATCGCCGGTCTGCGCGCCAACTTCGAGGGCGAGTGCAGCGAGGTGGGTATGTACCTGGCCATGGCCCGTGTGGCCCATCGCCAGGGCTATCCCGAGATCGGCATGTACTGGGAGAAGGCCGGCCTGGAGGAGGCCGAGCACGCTGCCAAGTTCGCCGAGCTGCTGGGCGAGGTAGTCACCGACTCCACCAAGAAGAACCTGCAGATGCGCGTGGACGCCGAGAACGGCGCTACCGCCGGTAAGTTCGAGTTGGCCAAGCTGGCCAAGAAGTACAACCTGGACGCCATCCACGACACCGTCCACGAGATGGCCCGGGACGAGGCGAGACACGGCAAGGCCTTCGAGGGTCTGCTGAACCGGTACTTCGGGAAGTAAGGAATCGCATAAAAAGGGGAGAGGCTCCAAGCCTCTCCCCTTTTTCAGCCTGTCAAAACCTCCGGCAGAGCCGGAGGTTTTGATTTTATTGATTGTTCTGCTGATTGTTCTGATTGTTGGGAAGCTCAATGTCAGGCTGGGTATTGGCAAAGCTGCCATCCTTATACTGGGCCGTGCCGAAGCCCAGGATCAGCGTGAACACATAGGGCAGGAGCAGCAGGCCGATGGCAAAGCCCACGCCCAGATTGAAGGCCTTGGCCAGGTCGATGCACAGCTTGATGACAAAATAGATGTTGTAGATCGGAATGAGGATCAACAGGAACTTCCAGCCGTTGCCATACAGCACGTCGCAAAGAACATACTCGTTATAGATGGGGACGATCGATTCCCAGCCCTGGCGGCCCATTTTCTTGTAGATCTTCCAGTTGCCAACAATGACCAGAATGCACACAATAAACGCTATCATACTTGTTTCTCCTTTGTTTTTTTCTTGATTCTCTCTGTAACATTGCACACATGTTACGAATTCAGTATAGCAGAAATTTTCTAAAAAGCAAGAAAATTCGATTCATCGAACAGCAGAATTTTGCGGTGCGTTCAGGGCGATGCTTTATCTCGCTGTTTCCACAAAAAAACCGGCTCATTTCCCGGCAAGAGTCACAAATTTCGCAGAAGCGGGGAGCTTTTGTCGAAACAGGGGTTGCGGGAAAAGGTACATAATGGTAGAATTGAGTTGCTGCGCCCAGAAGGCGCAGTGGAAAACAATTCAGAAAAGGAGAGAGTTTATGGATCGTTTCTTCCATGTAACCGAAAAAGGCTCCACCATCCGGACGGAGATCATGGCTGGTATCACCACCTTCATGGCTATGGCCTACATTCTGATGGTCAATGCCGGTATGTTCTCGAACCCCTTTGGCGACGGCACAGACGTGCTGGGCGTCAGCTACGGCGCTATCTATGTGGCCACCGCCATTTCCGCCGTGGTGGGCACCCTGCTCATCGGCCTGCTGTCTAACCTGCCTCTGGCGCAGGCCTCCGGCATGGGCCTCAACGCCTATTTCGTCTACACCGTGTGTGTGGGCCTGGGCCTGAGCTATGCCAACGCCCTGGTGCTGGTGCTGTTCGACGGCATCATCTTCGTGCTGCTGACCGTCACCGGTCTGCGCAAGATCATCTTCGACTCCATTCCCCACGAGGTCAAGGTGGCCATCTCCGCCGGTATCGGCCTGTTCATCGCCTTCATCGGCCTGCAGAACGCCGGCATCGTGGTCAACGACGCCTCTACCTGTGTGAATCTGCACTCCTTCAACGTGTTCACCGGCGAGCAGACCTGGGCCACCATCTTCCCCATGCTCATCACCCTGATCGCCGTGTTCGCCATCGGCGCCATGAGCAAGAAGAAGGTCCGCGGCGCGGTGCTGTGGGGTATTCTGGGCGCTGCCCTGCTGTACTATGCCATCGGCCTGATCACCGTTCCCGGCTTCTATGCCTCCGCCGTGGCTCCCAACCTGACCTCCGACTTCTTCGGCGCTTTCCGTGATTTCGGCACCCAGGCCTTCGCCGCGGTGTTCAAGTCCGGCTTTGACTTCTCTGCCTTCATTGCCGCCAACGGCACCGGCGCTTTCGTGGTGATGCTGCTGACCACGATGCTGGCCTTCTGCATGGTGGATATGTTCGACACCCTGGGCACCCTGTACGGCGCCTGCTCTGCCGGCAACATGCTGGATAAGGACGGCAACGTCCCCAACATGGACCGTGCCATGCTGGCCGACGCCTGCGCCACCTGCGCCGGCGCCGTCTGCGGCACCTCCACCGTCACCACCTTCGTGGAGTCCTCCGCCGGTGTGGCCGAGGGCGGCCGCACGGGTCTGGCCTCCATGGCCACGGCCGTGATGTTCTTCATCGCCATGTTCCTGTCCCCGGTGGCTCAGCTGATCCCCACCTATGCCTGCGCCGCGGCCCTGATCTATGTGGGCGTTCTGATGATGTCCAACGTCCGCAACATCAACTGGGACGATCCCGCCGCCGCCGTCACCGGCTTTGTCACCGTGGCCTTCATGCCCCTGACCTACAACATTTCCTACGGTATTGCCTTCGGCCTGATCTCCTACGTTTTCGTGAAGATCTTCACCGGCAAGATCAAGGATATCAACGTGGGCAGCTGGATCATCAGCATCCTGTTTGCCCTGATGTTCTTCCTGACCCGGTAAATCTGACCGCAAAAAAATTCCGGTGCTTCGGCACCGGAATTTTTTTTCCAACAGAAAACTCCCTCCGCCAGCGGCAGAGGGAGTTTTCTGTGTGTTTGTTAGGAGAGAGAGAAAATCACATAAGGAATGGTTCCTTTGTACAGGTAAAAGAATACCTTGTAAACATGGCGAAATCATGAAATCCACGTGAACTTTTTGTGAACATCGCAGATTTTTTCAGAATTTCTTGCTCTCCGCCACCGCCAGCTGGTCGCAGCGGTTGTTTTTCTCGTTGGAGGCGTGGCCCTTGACCCAGTGATAGTGCACCTCATGCCGGGCGACCAGGGGCAGCAGCTCCTGCCACAGGTCCACGTTCAGGGCGGGCTTTTTGTCGCTTTTGATCCAGCCCTTTTTCTTCCAGCCGTACACCCAGCCCTTGGACAGGGCGTCGATGACGTATTTGGAGTCGGAGTACAGCTCCACCACGCAGGGCTCCTTCAGGCAGGACAGAGCCCGGATGACGCCGGTAAGCTCCATGCGGTTGTTGGTGGTGTCCGCCGCGCCGCCGGACAGCTCCTTTTCCACGCCGTTCCACTCCAGGATGGCCCCCCAGCCCCCGGGGCCGGGGTTGCCGGAGCACGCGCCGTCGGTATAGATCGTAACTGTTTTCATAGAATCATCCTGTTATTCCACCGCGATTACGGTGAGACGGTCTCCGTCCACGGTGAATTTCACGTTGCGCCCGGCGAAGGACAGGCCGTATACCCGCTGGGGGTCCTCCTGATACCGGGGCCGGGGATCCCCGGCCAGCACCCCTAAAAGTCCCTCCCGGCTGTCCGCCGGGATATGCTCCAGCAGGGCAGGGGAGCACTCTACCGTCAGCGGCGCATGGGCCAGACCGTCGGTAAAGCCGCCGGCGGCCTGGGGGTGGCTGTCGGTATAGGGGAGATAGGGCTTGATGTCAAAAATTGGCGTCCCGTCCATCAGGTCCGCCCCGGACACATGGAGCACCGGCCCCAGGGCCGGGTCCAGCTCCACCCGGTCCAGCCGCACGGAGGACAGCCCCAGAGCGTTGGGCCGGAAGGGGGAGCGGGTGGCGAACACCCCCATGCGGCGGTTGCCCCCCAGCCTGGGGGGCCGCACCGTTGGGGACCAGCCCTCCCGCACCGCCCGGGAAAACTGCCAGATCAGCCAGATATGGGAGAAGTCCTCCAGGCCCCGGACGGCGTCCGGGTTCCGGTACTCCGGCTCAAAGATCACCCGGCCCCGCAGCTGGGGCACCAGGCCGCTCTGCCGGGGCACGCCGAACTTCTCCGGCAGCTCCGTGCGAATGCGGGCGATGATCTTCATCTCCGTCACAGCTTCCTCCGTCCGGAATCCGTCAGGTGGGCCTTGATATCCTTGGGCAGGCGGCTCATGCGAAACAGCTCTCCCGCCACGATCACCACCATGCCCAGGGCAATGACCACAATGTTCTGCCACTTGATGGCCGTCAGGAACATGGCGCACAGCACCAGCAGCAGCACCCAGTTGACCCGGGCGTTGCGCTCCTCGATGTCCTGCAGCTCCTGGCTTTTCAGATAGATCACGCCGTCATATTCAAATTCCTGGGTCTTGCTGGGGTCATGATACAGCGTCTTGGTGAAATACTGCCATCGGGTCAGGGGGGCGTACATCTCCTTTTTCTTACTCATGGCTCGGCTCCTTTTCGGCGTCCTGCTCCCGGTCCGTCAGGGCCATGGAGATGACGCGGTCGCCCTCCTCCTTGAAGCGCATAACGATAACGCCCTGGGTGGCGCGGCCGGCAATACGGATATTCTCCACTGCCGTGCGGATGAGGATGCCCGCCTGGGTCACCAGCAGCAGGTCCTCGGCGCCGTCCACCACCTTGATGCCCACGATGGGGCCGGTTTTCTCTGTGACCATATAGTTGCGGATGCCCAGGCCGCCCCGGGCGGTGATGCGGTATTCCTCCACCGGGGTGCGCTTGCCGAAGCCACGCTCCGTAATGGACAGCACCGTCTTGCCGGGCTGGGCCAAGGCGGCGCCCACCACATAGTCGCCCTCCCGCAGGCGGATGCCCCGGACGCCCACGGCCGTGCGGCCCATGGCCCGGACGTCGGTCTCGTCGAAGCAGACGGCCTGGCCGTCGTGGGTGGCGATGAGGATCCGGTCGCTGCCGTGGGTCTCCAGCACGTCGATGAGCCGGTCGCCCTCATCCAGGGTCAGGGCCCGGATGCCGTTGTTGCGGAGGTTCTTCAGGGCCGACACCTCCAGGCGCTTCACGGTGCCGTTGCGGGTGGTCATGAACAGGAACAGCCGGTCGTCGCCGGTTTCCCGGAAGTGCAGCATGGCCTGGACCCGCTCGCCGGTCTCCACCTGCAGGATGTTCACGATGTTGGTGCCCTTGGCAGCCTTACCGCTTTCGGGGATGAGATAGCCCTTCTTCTTATACACCTTGCCGGTGTCGGTGAAGAACAGGATATAGTCGTGGGTGGAGGCGGTGAACACATCCACCACGGTATCCTCCTCCCGGGTGGTGATGCCCTTTTTGCCCATACCGCCCTTGCTCTGGGCGGTATATTCGCTGACGGGGGTGCGCTTGATGTACCCGTTGGCGGTGAGGGTAAAGACGCATTCCTCCTCCTCGATCAGGTCCTCGATGTCAATCTCGTCCTCCACGTCCTGGATTTCCGTCTTGCGGTCGTCGCCGTACTTGTCAGAGATGGCCTGCAGCTCCTCCTTGAGGATGGACTTCACCAGGTTCTCGTCTCCCAGCACCCGCAGGTAGTAGGCGATCTTCTCCTCCAGCTCCTGATACTCGTTCTGGAGCTTTTCCCGGTCCAGCCCCTGCAAAGCCTTCAGACGCATATCCAGAATGGCCTGGGCCTGGACGTCGTCCAGCCCGAAGCGCTGCATCAGGTTCTCCTTGGCATTGTCATAGCTGGTGCGGATGATATGGATGACCTCGTCAATGTTGTCCTGGGCAATCAGCAGACCCTCCAGAAGATGGGCCCGCTCCTGGGCCTTCTTCAGGTCGTATCTGGTGCGGCGGACGATGATCTCCTCCTGGAAGGCCAGATACTCGTCGATGATGTGCCGCAGGGAGAGAATTTTCGGCTGGGACTGATTCTGGACCAGGGCCAGCATATTGATGGCAAAGGAGCTTTGCAGCTGGGTCTGGGCAAACAGGCGGTTGAGCACCACCTGGGGGTTGGCGTCCCGCTTCAGCTCGATGACGATGCGCATACCGTTGCGGTCCGTCTCGTCCTGGATGTTGCTGATGCCCTCCAGACGCTTGTCCTCCACCTGGTCGGCCATATTCTTGATGAGCATCCGCTTGTTCACCTGATACGGAAGCTCCGTGATGATGATGCGGGTGCGGTTGTTGCCGAATTCCTCGAATTCGTGGCGTGCCCGAACCACCACCCGGCCCCGGCCGGTGGCATAGGCGGCCCGGATCCCGGCCCGGCCCATGATGATGCCCTTGGTGGGGAAGTCGGGACCCTGGACGTGCTCCATCAGGTCCGCCAGGGTGGCGTCGGGATTGTCCAGCACACAGATGCACGCGCCGATGACCTCCCGCAGATTATGAGGCGGGATATTGGTAGCCATACCCACGGCGATGCCGGAGGAGCCGTTGACCAGCAGATTGGGGAACCGGCAGGGCAGCACCCGGGGCTCCTTGCGGCTCTCATCGAAGTTGGGGTCCCAATCCACGGTGTCCTTTTCGATGTCCCGCAGCATTTCGCCTGCGATCTTGGCAAGCCTGGCCTCGGTGTAACGGTAGGCCGCAGGGGGGTCGCCATCCACGGAACCGAAGTTGCCGTGGCCGTCCACCAGCATATAGCGCATGGAGAAATCCTGCGCCAGACGCACCAGAGCGTCGTAGACAGAGGCGTCGCCGTGGGGGTGATACCGGCCCAGCACGTCGCCCACGCAGGTGGCGGACTTCTTGAAGGGGCGGTCCGAGGTCAGGTTGTCCTCATACATGGCGTAGAGAATCCGCCGGTGCACGGGCTTCAGGCCGTCCCGCACGTCGGGCAGGGCCCGGCCCACGATCACGGACATGGCGTATTCGATATAGGATTTTTCCATCTCCGGCACCAGGGACCGCTCCACAATGTGCTGGTCCGGGTACCGCAGCTCCTCAGGGTCGTACTGTGGTTTTTTGCTCATATTTTATTCTCCTTGTGGGGATGGTGAAATTCAAAAATGCAAGCATTTTTGAATCAATAATCCAGATTCACCGCATATTTGGCGTTTTTTTCGATGAACTCCTTTCGGGGCTCCACCTTTTCGCCCATCAGCACCGTAAACGTGGCGTCGGCGGCCACGGCGTCGTCCAGGGTAATGCGGCGCAGGGTGCGCTTTTCCGGGTCCATGGTGGTCTCCCACAGCTCGTGGGGGTTCATCTCGCCCAGGCCCTTGAAGCGGCTGATGTCAATTTTCACGTTGGGGTTGCCGCTGCGCATTTCGGCGGAGATGGCGTCCCGCTCCTCGTCGGTATAGGCCACCCGCTGCTGCTTGCCCCGGGTCAGCTTATACAGCGGCGGCACGGCGGAGTAGACATACCCCTCCTCGATCAGGGGCCGCATGAACCGGAAGAAGAAGGTCAGCAGCAGCGTCCGGATATGGGCGCCGTCCACATCGGCATCGGCCATGATGATGATCTTGTGATACCGCAGCCGGTTCAGGTCCAGCTCGTCGCCGATCCCGGCCCCCAGGGCCGTGATCACCGGCTGAAGCTTGTCGTTGCCGTAGACCTTATCCGCCCGGGCCTTTTCCACGTTCAGCATCTTGCCCCACAGAGGCAGGATGGCCTGGAACCGGGAATCCCGGCCCTGGGTGGCGGAGCCGCCTGCGGAGTCGCCCTCCACGATATAGATCTCCGTCAGCTCGGGGTTATTCTCGTTGCAGTCCCGCAGCTTGTCGGGCATGGCCGCACCGCCCAGGGCAGTCTTGCGGCGGATGGACTCCCGGGCTTTCCGGGCGGCCTCCCGGGCGCGGTTGGCGGTCAGGGCCTTGTCCAGGATGGTTCGGGCCACCACCGGGTGCTCCTCCAGATACACGGACAGCTGGTCGGACACCACGTTGTCCACCAGGGTGCGGATGGAGGCGTTGCCCAGCTTGGCCTTGGTCTGGCCCTCGAACTGGGCCTCCGTCAGCTTCACGGAGATCACGGCGGTGATGCCCTCCCGGACGTCCTCGCCGGAGACCTTGTCGCCCTCCTTGATCATGCCGTATTTCATGCCATAGGCGTTCAGCACCCGGGTCAGGGCCGTTTTGAAGCCCGTCTCGTGCATGCCGCCCTCGGGGGTGTGAATGTCGTTGGCGAAGGACACCAGGGTCTCGTTATAGCTGTCGTTATACTGCAAGGCCACCTCGGCGGTGCTGTCGCCCTTGGCCCCCGCCAGATAGATGACCTCCTCGTGCAGAGGGGTCTTGTTGCGGTTGAGCCAGGTGACAAACTCCCGGATGCCGCCCTCGTAGCACATGGAGTCGCTCTGCTCCTGGCCGGGCCGGGCGTCGGTAATGGTGATGCGCAGCCCCGCATTCAGGAACGCCTGCTCCCGCATGCGGGTGTGCAGGGTCTCATAGTCGTATACCAGGGTGTCGAACATCTCTGGGTCCGGCTTGAAGGTCACGGCGGTGCCGGTGCCGGTGGTCTCGCCCAGCACCGTCATCTCCTGGGTGATGCCGCCCCGGGAGAACTTCATCTCGTAAATTTTACCGTCCTTCTGGACCTGCACCTCCAGCCACTGGGACAGGGCGTTCACCACGGACGCGCCCACGCCGTGGAGGCCGCCGGATACCTTATAGCCTCCGCCGCCGAACTTACCGCCGGCGTGGAGCACGGTGTATACCACCTCCAGGGCCGGCCGGCCGGTCTGCTTCTGGATGTCCACGGGGATGCCGCGGCCGTTGTCGGTGACGGTGATGGTGTCGCCGGGGTTGATGGTGACGGTGATCTCCGTGCAGTATCCGGCCAGGGCCTCGTCGATGGCGTTGTCCACGATCTCATACACCAGATGGTGCAGGCCAGAGGCCGACGTGGAGCCGATATACATGCCGGGCCGCTTGCGCACCGCCTCCAGCCCCTCCAGCACCTGGATTTCCGAGGCGTCATAGGTGGTGTCCACGGCGGTGACTTTTTCCAGTTCGCTCATTGGATGATCTTTCCTTTCCTTGGGTTTGTCCTGTCATTCCCGGGAACCCGGTGTCTGCCGATCTCCCGGCAATGACAGGGAAAAAATTCACTTCTTTTCCGCTCTTTTCAGCAGAGTCTGGGTGTTCAGCTGGGAAATATACACGATCTGCCGGTGATACGGATGGTCGCACACCAGAAACGACTTGGGAATGTCGTCGCACACCGGAAGCACCACGCTGTCCTTTTCCGCCTGGTCCAGAAACCGCCGGGTCTGGGGAGACTGGGACGTGATGTCCAGGTCGAATATGCCGATGATGTGCCGGTCGTTGACCATCACGTTCTGGCCGATATGCAGAAAGCCCATCACAGCACCTTTCCTTCCCGAACGTGATACACCCGGCCGGACAGCAGCGCATCCAGCCGGTCGTTTTCGCAGCAGGTGATGAACACCTGTCCGCCTGCGATGCGGTTGAGCACATACTCCTGCCGCCGGGGGTCCAGCTCCGACAGCACGTCGTCCAGCAGCATCACCGGATACTCTCCGATGGCGTTTTTGTGGATCTCCCGGTCCGCCAGCTTCAGACTCAGGGCCGCGGTGCGCACCTGGCCCTGGGAGCAGAAATGCCGGGCCTCCAGCCCGTTTACCGTCACGGCGATATCGTCCTTATGGGGTCCCGACAGACACAGCCGGGAGGCCAGCTCCGCCTGATAGTGACGGGCCTGGTGCTCTGCCAGCGCCGCCGCAATGTCCGCCGCCGGACCCAAAGGGTCCTCCACGGTTTTCACCGTCTGATAGGTCAGGGCCAGGTCCTCCCGCTCCCCGGAGCACTCCCAGTGGGCCCGCCGGGCATGGACCGCCAGCGCCTGGACATACCGGGCCCGGTAGCTGATCAGCACCGCCCCCACCTGACACAGCCGGTGGTTGAAATCCGGCAGGGTGTCCAGCAGCTGGGGATATTCGTCGCTGTCCCGCAGGATCCGGGTCTTGTGGTCATACAGCCGCCCGTATTCCGCCAGGGCCTCGGCATACCGGGGCCGCAGCTGGCACAGGGACTGGTCCATGAACCGCCGCCGGGCTGCCGCCCCCTCCCGGATGAGAAACAGGTCCTCCGGGGAGAAAAACACCGTGTGCAGCACCTGGGACAGGTCGCCGCCGTTTCTGGCGGCCACGCCGTTGACGGTCATCCTCCGCCTTCGGCCCCGGTTCAGGAGAATTTCCGTTTCAAACTCCCGCTCCCGGGCCTGAATATGCCCCACCAGCCGGGCCCGGTCCCGGTCAAAGCCGATGAGCTCCCGGTCCGCGTGGGTACGGGGACTGCGGCCGCAGGACAGGTATACGATGGCCTCCAGCAGGTTGGTCTTTCCCTGGGCATTTTCGCCGTATATGACGTTGCAGCTTCCGTCGAAGGTCAGCTGCTGGCTGTCGTAATTGCGGAAGCCCTCCAGCAGCAGGCGGTCAATCTGCATACTGCACGCCGCAGCTCCGCCCCAGGGCGTCCACCACATCGCCGGGACGAAGCTTCTTGCCCCGCATGGTGCATACCTCCCCGTTGACCAGGACCTCTCCCTCCTGAACCAGCAGCTTGGCCTCGCCGCCGGTGGCGGTGATGGCCGCCAGCTTCAGAAGGTCCTGGAGCTTGATATACTCCGTGGTAATGGTAATCATTTCCATATCTATCACGCTTTCAGCCGCACCGGCAGCACCATATAAAGGAAGCTCTCCTCTCCGTCTGCGGGCACGATCACCGCCGGAGAGATGCTGGTGTTCAGCTCCAGGGTCACGGAGTCCGCCGGAGCATAGCGCAGGGCGTCCATGAGATAGCGGTTGTTGAAGCCGATCTCCAGGACATTTCCGTCGCCGTCCAGGGGGCAGATGTCCTTGGCCTCGCCGGCGCCGGTTTTGGCGGACAGCAGCACCCGGCCATTTTCAAACACGCAGCGCACCGGGCTCTTGAGCTTTTCGCTGATGACCACGCTGACCCGGTCCAGGCTCCCCAGCATGGTCTTGGTGTCCACCGTCAGGCGGATGGGATTATTCCGGGGGATGGCGTTTTTATAGTCCAGGAAGTCCCCCTCCAGGCGGCGGCAGATCAGCTGGGTGGCCCCGGCCTCAAACAGCAGGTGGCGCTTGCCCTGGATAATGGTGACTTTTTCGTCGGAATCCTCGCAAATTTTCTCTACTTCGTTCAGAGCAGAGCCGGGGGCCACAAATTTGAAGGTGCCGCCCTCAGCCCGGTCCAGAGGCTCCCGGCGCAGGGCCAGGCGGAAGCCGTCCACGGACACCACCGTCAGGTCCCGGTCGCCTACCTCAAACAGGGAGCCGGTATGGACGGGGCGGCTCTCGTTGGTGGACACGGCGAAGCTGGTCTGGTTGATCATGGCCTTCAGGGTACCCTGTCGGATGTCCACGGAAAACTGGTCATCCACCTCAGGCAGCTCCGGATAGTCGTCGGCGGACAGGCCCAGAATCTCAAAGCTGGCGTCGCCGCAGGTCAGATGGACGGACAGATTTTCGTCCGCCGCGAACACGATCACATCGTCCGGCATTTTCCGGATCATCTCGCCGAACAGCCGGGCGCTGAGGACGATGCGGCCTGGGGACTGGACCTGGGCGTCCACGATGGTGCGGATGCCAGTCTGCATGTTGTAGCCGGACAGGGTCAGGGTGTCGCCCCCCTCCAGCAGGATCCCCTCCAGGGCCGGAATGGAGCTTTTGGCGGCTACCGCCCGGGAGGTGGTGTTGACGGCGCTTTGCAGCAGCGCCTTTTCGCAGGAAAATCGAAGCATAGAGACGCGTTCCTTTCTTTCAGAATGAAAAGAGACTCCGTTCTCCAAAAGAGAACAAAAAGATATCTTTATTTTAGTAACAGTCGCCGTAGGGAAAATTCATGTGGAAAAGTGCCGGAGGGCCTGAAATCAGCGGATTCTTTCTCCCCACCCGGGTGTGGAGAAAGGGAGGGAGTTTTCCACCGGAAAATCCGGGGTCCGGTACTCCACAGGTTTTCCCCGTGGAATCCACAGAGAATGTGGAAAGAGGGTTACTTCTTGTTGTTGATGTTGGTGGTGATCTCCTTGACCTTTTCGGCGTAGGCCGGATCGGAGCGCATTTTCTTCTCCACCTGGTCCAGGGAGTGCAGCACCGTGGTGTGGTCCCGGTCGCCGAACTCCTTGCCGATGTCGTTGAGGGAGAGGTTGGTCATCCGGCGGATCAGATACATGGCGGTCTGCCGGGCCTCCATCAGGTCCCGCTTCCGGCCCTGGCCCCGGACCTGCTCCTCGTCCACGTCGTAATAGCGGCAGATATACTCGATGATCAGGGCCGGCGACGGCACGAACTCGTTGTATTTCTTCAGCATGTCCTTTACGGCACGGCTGACGGCCTCGCCGTCCACCTGGTTGCCCAGCAGGTCCCGATAGGCCAGGAGCTTGTTCAGGGCGCCCTCAATCTGGCGGACGTTGGCGGTGAGGTTTTCGGCGATGAAGCTGCTGATATCGTCCGGCAGCTGTACCCCCAGCAGGGCGGCCTTGTTTTTGATGATGGCGAGCCTTGTCTCAAAGTCCGGCGGCGCCACATCCACCATCAGGCCCCACTCGAACCGGGTCTGAAGCCGGTCCTCCAGCTGGGTCATCTCCCGGGGAGGACGGTCCGAGGTCAGCACGATCTGCCGCCCGGATTCGTACAGGGTGTTGAAGGTGTGGAAGAATTCCTCCTGGGTCTGCTTCTTGCCGGCGATGAACTGGATATCGTCCACCAGCAGCAGGGTGGACTGGCGGTATTTCTCCCGGAATTCGGCGTTTTTTCCCTCCCGGATGGAGGCGATCAGCTCGTTGGTGAAGTCGTCACCCTTGATGTACACGATGCGGGCCTCCGGCTGCCGCTGGCGGACCTGGTGGGCGATGGCGTACAGCAGGTGGGTCTTGCCCAGGCCGGAGTCGCCATAGATGAACAGGGGGTTATAGTGCTCCGCAGGCTTTTCGGCCACGGCCCGGGCGGCGGCATAGGCCATCTTGTTCTGGGGACCCACCACATAGGTGCCGAAGGTGAAGGCGTCGGACTCCAGCAGGGAGCCGGGCCGGTCCGGAGCCACCCCGTGATAGGCGGAAAGCTGCTGATCGTCCAGAATTTTTACCTCCAGGTCGGAGGAGAAGATGTCCTTCAGCGCGGCCTTGATATGGCTCATGAACCGGGCCTCGATGGTGGATTTTTTGAAGGAGTTGCTGCAATGGAGCACAAAGGCGGAGTCCTCCATGGTCACCACCTCCACCTCGTCGAACCAGGTGTTGATGGTGGTTTCCGACAGCTGGGACCGCAGCCGGTCCAGCACGTTTTTCCATACGTCTGCGATTGAATTCAATGAAAGCGCCCCTTTCCCGCGGATCATGCGTTTTTCTCTCTCTGTTTCAGGCAAAATAACACCTCACATTATATCAAATCAGCGCCGGAAAGTCCACACATATACTAATACTAAGTATAAAATTTTTTTCTTCTCCCTAAACAGATTCCGGAAGAAAATACGCCCCATTTCCGGCGTATTTTCCGAAAAATGGGCCGAATGGAGTACCCGAAGCGTCCAAAATGCCCTTTTCGTGGAAAATGCAGATTTCTGTTGACAGCGGGGCCGGGATTCTGTATAATGTTTACCATGCCGTTTTGCGGCATCCGCTTTGTCAACTGCGGCCGCGGGGGACAAGTCCTCCGCCCGCCGTCGAGTATGTGCGGCAGCTTCGATCTGCCGCCGGATTTTTACAAAATGGAGGTGTCATGCAATGTTCCGTACCTATCAGCCCAAGAAGCGCCAGCGCTCCAAGGAGCACGGCTTCCGCAAGAGAATGGCCACCAGCAACGGCCGTAAGGTTCTGGCCCGCCGCCGCGCCAAGGGCCGCGCTCGCCTGACCCATTGAGGTCGCGGAAAGTGCATCGCGCATAAAGGATAGACCAGGGACGGTGGAAGGGAAAACTGCCGTCCCTTTTGGCCTATGCTCATTTCAGCCGCCGCACCGGCGGAGAAGGTGCTTGTTTTCATGAATCCTGCCGTCACGGTAAAAGAAAACTACGAATTCCGCCGGATCTACCGCAAGGGGAAGTCGGCGGTGTCGCCGCAGCTGGTGATCTATTGCCAGCGGAACCGCCGGGGGCTGAGCCGCCTGGGGGTCTCCGTCAGCACGAAGCTGGGCGGCGCCGTGGTCCGCAACCGGGTGAGAAGGCGTATCCGGGAGATTTACCGGCTGAATAAGCCGAAAATGGTCCCGGGATACGACATCATCGTGGTGGCCCGGGTCCGGGCCGTGGAAACCGGCTATCAAAAGCTGGAGAGCACCTATCTGCGACTTCTGAGGCAGCTGAATCTGCTGCGGGAGGACCCGTCATGAAGCGGGCCATCCTGCGGGCCATCCGGTTTTATCAGGTGTCCGTGTCGCCGCTGTTTCCGCCCCGCTGCCGGTATATCCCCACCTGCTCGGAATACGCCCTGCAGGCCGTGGAGAAATACGGGCCGCTGCGGGGCGGCTTTATGGCGCTGCGGCGCTTTCTGCGATGCAATCCCTTCCACAAAGGCGGGTATGATCCTGTTCCCTAAAAACCTCGTTTTTCCCACCCAACAAAAAACGGAGGTAACTACCCCATGTTTGCAACGCTCGGATATTATATCTGCGTTCCCTTTGCCTTCCTGACCCGGCTGTTCTACAGCTGGACCGGGTCCTATGGCGTGGCCCTGATCCTGTTTACCCTGGTGGTGAAGTTGGTGCTGCTGCCCTTCCAGCTCAAGAGCAAGAAGAGCATGCTGCGCATGAACCGCATGCAGGGCAAGCTCAACGACATCAAGACCCGCTACGCCAACAACCAGCAGAAGCAGCAGGAGGCCATGGCGGAGCTGTATGCCAAGGAAGGCATCAACACCATGTCCGGCTGCCTGTGGTTCTTCATTCCCTTCCCCATCCTGATCGCCCTGTACTACATCATCCGCGTGCCCATGCGGTATTTCATGGGCCTGTCCGAGACGGTGATCGCCGAGATCACCACTCTGGCCGGAAGCCTGGGCTTCACCGTGGCCGACGGCAGCCAGGCCTATGAACAGATCTATCTGGCCAAGTTCATCCATGAGCATTGGGCGGAGTTTGCCGGAAAGTTCGACGGCCTCATCGACCTGAACTATAGCTTCCTGCACATTGACCTGGCCAACCGGCCCAGCGACCTGTTCAGCCAGTTCCCCGGCGGCGGCTGGCCCGTGTGGGGCGCCATTCTGCTGCCCATCATTTCCGCCGGCATCCAGTTTGCCATGAGCTTCATCACCATGCGCACCAATGGCTCTGCCCCCAATGGGTCCACCAAGACCATGATGTACATGATGCCCCTGATGACCCTGTGGATGGGCTATATCCTGCCCTCCGCTCTGTGCATCTACTGGATTGCCAACTCCGCGTTCTCCCTGATCCAGGAGGTCACCCTGAACGAGTATTTCAACAAGATTCTGGACCGCGAGGAGACGGAGAAGGAGAAGGCCGCCCGGGAAAAGCGCTATGCCAAGTATCAGCGCCAGAAGGAGCTGATGGCCCAGCAGCAGCTGGCCAACGGCGGCAAGAAGCCCCAGAATCAGCAGGGGAAGAAAAAGCCCTCCGGCGACAAGAAAAAATCCACCGGAAGCAACGAAAACGGCCGCGTGGGCCAGCGTCCCTATGCCAGGGGCCGCGCCTATGACAAGAGCCATTACGATGACTAATGATGACTAAGGAGTTTTGTCTATGAGTTATATTGACGTAACGGGCAAGACCGAGGAGGAAGCCATCCGCAAAGCGCTCCAGCAGCTGCAGATGGACCGCGACGATGTCTCTGTTGAGATTTTGGAGCGGGCCAAGAGCGGCTTTCTGGGCATCGGCAGCAGCCCTGCCCGGGTCCGCGTGACCTATGGTCAGCAGGAGCCCGAGGCTCCCGCCGCCCCGGTCCAGCCGGAGAAGAAACCCGAAAAGAAGCCCGAACCCAAACCCCAGCAGCCCAAGCCCCAGAAGGCCGAGGCTCCCAAGGCCGCCCCCAAGGCTGCGGAGGCCCCCGCCGCCCCGGTTCAGGAGTCCTGCCAGGACGACAACGCCCGCCGCATCACCGAGTTCCTGACGGGCCTGCTGGAGCATATGGACAGCCCTGCCCAGGTGCAGGTCACTGAGACGGAGAAGGGCCGTTACAGCGTGGTGCTGGAGGGCCAGAAGCTGGGCCAGCTCATCGGCCGCCGGGGCGAGACCCTGGATGCCATCCAGCAGCTGACCAACTATGCCGTCAATTCCGGCCGGGAAAAGCGCATCCGCGTCCATGTGGACGCCGAGAACTACCGGGCCAAGCGCGAGCAGAGCCTGGAGTCCCTGGCCCGCAAGGTGGCCGGAAAGGTCACCAAGTATCGCCGCAGCGTCACCCTGGAGCCCATGAACGCCTATGAGCGCCATGTGATCCACGCCGCCCTGCAGGATGTCCCCGGTGTGAATACCTACTCCATCGGCACCGAGCCCAACCGCCGCGTGGTGGTGTCCTACGACCGCGACAAGCGGTAAACGAATACGAAAAAAGAACGCCTGCGGGCGTTCTTTTTTATGTGATGCCGCCGGACCAAAAAAGAACGGCAAGAATTTAACATTTTTGCGAAATTGTTTCCTTATAGTAGAAAAAGTAGTTTACATAGCTTGACCGACTGTTGTATAATACAGTAAAGTCGTTATCAGGCTGCTTTTTACGGAACAATTCAAAAAAATAACAGGAGGAAAATTCCCATGTCTTACAGAATTCTGGTCGTCAACCCCGGCTCCACGTCCACCAAGATCGGCGTCTATGAGGACGAGAACCTGCTCTTTGACAAGACTCTGCGCCACAGCGCCGAGGAACTCGAAAAGTTTGACTCCATCCCCGCCCAGAAGGACTGGCGGCGCAAGCTGGTGATGAAGGCCCTGGAGGATCAGGGCTTCGATGTGAAGACCCTGTCCGCCGTCTCCGGCCGCGGCGGCCTGCTGGCTCCTATCCGGGGCGGCACCTACGCCGTCAGCGACCGTCTGGTCCGCGACTGCACCGTGGGCGTTCAGGGCCAGCACGCCTCCAACCTGGGCGGTATCATCGCCCGGGAGATCGGCGACCAGCTGGGCATCCCCTCCTTCATCGTGGACCCCGTGGTGGTGGATGAGCTCAGCGACGTGGCCCGCTTTGCCGGTCACCCCCTGTTCCACCGCACCAGCATTTTCCACGCCCTGAACCAGAAGGCCGTGGCCAAGCGCTACGCCAAGGAGCATGGCAAGAAGTATGAGGATCTGAACCTCATCGTCTGCCACATGGGCGGCGGCTGCTCCATCGGCGCCCACGTCCACGGCAGCGTGGTGGATACCCAGAACGCCCTGGACGGCGACGGCCCCTTCTCCCCCGAGCGGTCCGGCAGCCTGCCCACCGGTCAGCTGGTGAGCCTGTGCTTCAGCGGCAAGTATACCGCCGGCGAGGTCCGCAAGATGCTGGCCGGCCACGGCGGCCTGGTGGCCTACACCGGCTCCAACGACATGCGCGACCTGCTGAAGGCCGCCGCCGAGGGCGACAAGGAGATTGCCGCCACCGTGGAGGCATTCCACTATCAGATCGGCAAGGAAGTGGGCGCAATGGCCGCCGTCATGAAGGGCAAGGTGGACCAGATCATTCTCACCGGCGGCATTGCCTACGGTCAGGAGACCGTGGACGCCATCACCGATATGGTGGGCTGGATCGCCCCCATCACCGTGTATCCCGGCGAGGATGAGCTGCTGGCCCTGGCCCAGGGCGCTCTGCGTGTCCTCAACGGCGAGGAGCCTGCCCGGGTGTATTGATTTAACAAGACTGTCAAACGCCACAAAGGCAGCCGCCCGAACCGGGCGGCTGCCTTTTTTTCTCTGTTCAGTTCCACACAATGTCAAAGGCGGCGGTGAAGCCGCAGGAGGCGTCGTGGGAAATCAGCATGCCGGTGCTGCGATCCACCACATAGCCATAGCAGGTGACGGTGACGGATGTGCGGGCGTCCTCCGTCTCATACACAAAGCCCTGGTCCCAGCGGTCATTGACCAGCGCCGCCATATCCTGGGCAGAGGCGTCCTGGCTGGCCAGCATGGCCAATAGAAGCGGCTGGATAAAGGCAGTGCTGGCATAGACGAAGTCCGGGGCGGAGGACGGGTCCCCGCCGCCCTGGGCGGTATAGGAGCACCGGAACCTCACGGCGGTCAGGTATCCGTTGGCGTCGGTTTCGTACTCCAGGCGGCTTGGAAAGGCGTTTTCCAGGGTGGCCGCATATCCCCGGAGTGAATCCCGTACCCATGTGCCGTTGGAGCGCATCCGCAGAGGGGAGTCCGTGGCCTGGGCCATCTGGTTGAAGTTTTCCGCAAACTCCTCCACCGTCAGCCGCCCGCTGTTAGCAGGCATCAGAAGAATGTTGCTGCCGCCGATTATGGCCAGGATCACCAGCCCCCAGGCTGCGGGAAGCAGCGCCCACCGCCACCAGGGAATGTCCCGGTTCTGGCACAGGAGCTCTCCCTCCCAGGGCATCTTCAGGCCGTCCCGGCAGTCCAGATAGCTTCTGCGCAGCCGCCATAGCCGCAGAACGGGAATGTTCAGGGCGATCCCGTATACCACGGCCATGGCCGTGTAGGCGTAGGCCTGGCCCCAGGTGGGGCGGCGGCCGTCCGGCTGTTCCACCGTCAGCCCCAGCAGTAGCTTGCCCGGCGTGACGCCCCACAGGTGCAGCAACACCGGCTCCACCCCCAGCATCAGCAGCAGGCTTCCCACATAGGTCAGCAGAGAGAACCCCGGGGTCTGGGGCGCGATCCGCCCCAGCATCAGCGCCAGGGCCACGCTGGACGAGCACAGAAGCATATCCAGCCCCCGGGCCAGAAACCGCCGCCAGGGGCACGGCTCCTGACAGTCCGCCCGGACTGCGGCAGCGGTCGCCTGGGGCGGCGTGTACAGAAGCCGCCAGTATTTCTCCGCGTCCAGGGTGTCATAGCAGGCGTGGTCGGCCTGCATGGCCCGGCACACGGACTGATCCGTCCGGGCCTGCTCCTCCCGGCGGCGCAGGGCCGCCAGCCGTTGCGACAGGGCCTCGGACAGGGACAGCTTCCCGGCCTGCATGGATCGGATCTCCTCGATGGGCACGTCCAGCCGCCGCAGCAGGCGGATCCGCAGCAGGGTCTCCAGGTCATCGGGGCTGTAGTCCCGATAGCCGTTTTTCCGCCGGGCCGGATGCACCAGCCCCTCCTGTTCATAGTATCGGATGTTGGCCCGGGACAGCCCGGTGCGCTGCTCTACGTCCTTGATATGCATGGCGTTGCCCTCCTTTTATCCGCAGTATAAGGGGTAAAGGGACTTGACAGTCAAGTGTTTTTTTCAGGAAATTTCCAGAACCACCGGGCAGTGGTCGCTGCCGTACACCTCTGTGCGGATGGCGGCGTCCGTCACCCGGGGCAGCAGACGCCGGGACACGATGAAATAGTCGATGCGCCACCCCACGTTCTTCTCCCGGGCGTGGAAGCGGTAGCTCCACCAGGAATAGGTGACCTCCTCCGGGTGCAGGGTCCGGAAGGTGTCGGCAAAGCCCGAGGACAGCAGGGCGGTCATCTTCTCCCGCTCCTGGTCGGTGAAGCCCGGGTTCATCCGGTTAGTCTTGGGGTTTTTCAGGTCCATCTCCTGGTGGGCCACGTTCAGGTCGCCGCAGTAGACCACGGGCTTTGTCCGGTCCAGCTCCATCAGATAGGCCCGCAGGTCGTCCTCCCACTGCATCCGGTAATCCAGCCGCTTCAGCCCGTCCTGGCTGTTGGGGGTATAGCAGCACACCAGATAGAAATCCGGGTATTCCGCGGTGATGACCCGGCCCTCGTGGCGGTGGATGTCATCGCCGAAGCCGAATACCACCGACATCGGCTCCTGCCGGGTCAGAACGGCGGTGCCGGAATAGCCCTTCTTCTCGGCGGAGTAGAAATACCGGTGATAGCCCTCCAGCTCAAACACCGCCTGCTCCGGCTGCAGCTTGGTCTCCTGCAGGCATATCACGTCCGGGTCCTCCTGCTTCACATATTCCAGAAAGCCCTTGGTCAGGCATGACCGCAGGCCGTTGACGTTCCAGCTTACCAGCTTCATGGCGCTCTCCCTTCGTTTTTTTCTGTATCATACCACAAACCGGGCCATAATCCAAGAAAATCATTGACAAACCCCGCCGCCGGGGATAAGATAGGGATAAATCGGCGTGGATGGGAAGAGTACCCGGTTCAGCCTCCGTCACAAGAGAGTCCGGCAAGGTGAAAGCGGACACGGGGGACCCGGCGAACATGGCCCCGGAGCCGTCCGGCCCAGCGCAGACGCGTGAAGCCGGACCGGGTGTGCCCGTTACAGCGCGGGGACGTGTCGGCGTCCCATGAGGCCGCCTCCTGGGGGAGCGCGGCGAAGCAAGGTGGTACCGCGGTGCGCTGCATCGCCCTTGGCAGTCAGCCGGGGGCGTTTTTTGTTTGCCCGGCCGCCGGAAAAACGCCAAAATTTTAAGCCGCTCTTCCATTCGGAGCGGCAGAAAAGGAGATAGATCCCCATGGAAAAGCAGAAATTCTATATCACCACACCCATTTACTACCCCTCGGACAAGCTGCACATCGGCCACACCTACTGCACCGTGGCCACCGACGCCATGGCCCGCTATAAGCGGCTCACCGGCTGCGACGTGCTGTTCCTGACGGGCACCGACGAGCACGGCCAGAAGATCGAGGACAAGGCCAAGGCCGCCGGAAAGACCCCCAAGGAGTTCCTGGACAACATCGTGGAGGGTCCCCAGGGCATCCTGGACCTGTGGAAGCTGATGAACATCTCCAACGACCGCTTCATCCGCACCACCGACGATTACCACTGCGCCTCTATCCAGAAGATCTTCCGTAAGATGTACGAAAAGGGTGACATCTATAAGGGCACCTATAAGGGCAAATACTGCAAGCCCTGCGAGAGCTTCTGGACCGAGAGCCAGCTGGTGGACGGCAAGTGCCCCGACTGCGGCCGCGAGGTGAAGGACGCGGAGGAGGAGGCCTATTTCTTCCGGCTGAGCAAGTACGCCGACCGGATACAGCATCTGCTGGAGGATACGGACTTCCTGCAGCCCCGCACCCGCGTCAACGAGATGGTCAACAACTTCATCAAGCCCGGCCTGGAGGACCTGTGCGTCAGCCGCACCAGCTTCTCCTGGGGCATCCCCGTGGACTTTGACCCGGGCCATGTGGTATACGTCTGGGTGGACGCTCTGTTCAACTACACCACCGCCCTGGGCTTTATGAACGACCGATATCACGATTACGACAAGTATTGGCCCGCCGACGTCCACTTTGTGGGCAAGGAGATCGTCCGCTTCCACTCCATCATCTGGCCCGCCATGCTCATGAGCATGGATATGCCCCTGCCCAAGCACGTGTACGGCCACGGCTGGCTGGTGATGGACGGCGGCAAGATGTCCAAGTCCAAGGGCAACGTGGTGGACCCCTATGTCCTGGCGGAGAAGTTCGGCGTGGACGCCCTGCGCTTCTTCCTGTTGCGGACCTTCCCCTTCGGCTCTGACGGCAATTTCTCCAACGAGCTGCTGATCCAGACCATCAACATGGACCTGGCCAACGACCTGGGCAACCTGGTCAGCCGCACCACCGCCATGGTGGAAAAGTATTTCGGCGGCACCCTGCCTGCGGAGCGGGAAAGCAGCGACGCCGACGACGATCTGAAGCAGATGGTCTCCACCCTGCGGGACCGCTATGAGGCGGAGATGGAGCACTTCCAGTTCCAGAACGCCCTGGAGCAGGTGTTCAAGACCATCCAGCGGGCCAACAAGTATATCGACGAAAACGCCCCCTGGACCCTGGCCAAGGACCCCGCCAACCGGGCCCGCCTGGCCACGGTTATGTATAACCTGCTGGAAACCATCCGCATCTGCGCCGTGCTGCTGACTCCCTTCATTCCCGACAGCGCCGAAAAGATCTTTGACCAGATCGGTGCCTGCCCGTGCTGCCGCACCTGGGAAAAGGCCAACGTGTGGGGCAGCCTGCGCCCGGACGTCACCGTTCACAAGGGCGAGGCCCTGTTCCCCCGCATCGACGCCGAGAAGGCCCTGGCCGAGCTCAACGCCATCCAGGAGGCCCAGCGCAAGGCGGCCCTGCCCGCCCTGGAGCTGGAGCCCTATACCCAGGAGCAGGTGGACTTCGACACCTTCTGCAAGTCCGATTTCCGGGCCGTGAAGATCAAGAACTGCGAGGCCGTGAAAAAGAGCGACAAGCTGCTGAAGTTTACTCTGGACGACGGCAGCGGCACGGACCGCACCATTCTCTCCGGCATCCATCACTATTATGAGCCGGAGCAGCTCATCGGCAAGACCGCCGTGGCGGTTCTGAACCTGCCGCCCCGGAAGATGATGGGCATCCCCAGCTGCGGTATGCTGATCTCCGCCGTCCACAAGGAAAAGGGCGAGGAGAAGCTGCACCTGCTGCTGCTGGACGACTCCATCCCCGCCGGCGCCAAGCTCTGCTGACAACTGCATATAAACTCCCTCCGCCAGCGGCGGAGGGAGTTTGCTTATTCCCAAATGCCCCCGTCTGTGTTACACTGATACAAAACGGATGCAAAAAGGGGAGGGGATGCATATGAAGGAACCCTATTCCGCCGGTGCGGCGGCGGTGGGCCTGCGGCTGCGCCAGCAGCGGCTGAAGCGCGGCTGGAGCCAGGAGGGCCTGTGCCGGGACATCTGTGCGGCGTCGTATCTGTCCAAAATCGAACAGGGACAGGTGCAGGCGGCCCCGGAGCTGCTGGAGCTGCTGTTCCGGAGGCTGGAACTGCCCTGGTACGGGGAGAGCCTGCCGGAGCTGGAGCGGCTGGTGGAGCACCGGTATGAATGCCTGCTGGACGGGGATAAGGAGGGCTTCCGGGACAGCCGGGAGATATTCGCGCACGCCCTGGACCGGCTTCTGTCCAGCCCCCTGGCGGCGGACGGCCTGGTGCTGGACGCCATGGACCGGAACGACCCCACGGAGATCCCACCGGCCCTGGAGCCGTATCTGGACCGGCGTCAGCTGGCCATTCTGCGGGTGGTGCAGGACCGGGATGTGGAGGCGGTGCGGCTGCTGCCGGAGGCGTATTGCTATCTCATGGCCGGTATCGCCGGGTATGAGCAGGGCAGCGACTATACCGGTGCCATGGCTCTGCTGCAGCAGGGCTATGACCTGGCGGCCCGGGATGGCCGGGTGCGGCTGATGCTGGAGTGCCGGATGTTCATGGGGAGTCTCTGCTGCAACCAGCTGGACCTGGGTGGCATGGAGACGCATTATCAGGCGGCGGAGCGTATGGCCCGGGCCCTGGGGCGGCAGGATGATCTGCGGAGCATGGCCTATAACCGGGCGGCCTCCCAGGTGGAGTGCGGCCGGTATCAGGAGGCCTACGGCTATTTTGCCGCCCTGGAGCACCCCCGGGTCATGGAGCTGCACAAGCTGGCGGTGTGCTGCGAGGGGCTGGGCCGGCCCCGGGAGGCTCTGGACGCCCTGGACCGGGCGGAGACGGCCCCGGAGGAGTATCCGGACCGGGCTCTGTGCATGGGGATCTGCGGGCTGGTGCGGCGCAGGCTGGAAAACCCCGGCTATCTGCGGGACCCGGATTACGGCGCGGCGCTGATGGACGTATTCAACCGCTGCCGCCGGGAGCTGCCCATCGGATACGCGGCCTTTCACCTGCCCCGGGTACTGGAGTGGCTCACCGCCGGGCGGCAGTATAAGCAGGCCTATGAGCTTCTGCGGGACTTTCCTATCAAACTTCCGAATCTACCGATTGAATAGGGATTGACAGGGAAAACTTTCCCAGATATACCCCATTTTCATTCTCTTACCCGTGTGCTATGATAAAGCGGAGGTGAGAGAAGATGCAAACCAAGCTATGGAACCGCAATTTTACTCTGCTGATCGCCGCCACCGGACTGGGGGCCATCGGCGGCATCGCCGGTGGCTTTGCCATGTCGTTTCTGGTGTTCGACGAAACCGGCAGCACCATGGCCTCGGCCTTGGTGCTGGCAGCCCAGCTGATTCCGGGGTTTCTGCTGCCCCTGGTGATTGCCCCGTGGATGGATCGTATGCCCCGCAAGCCCTTTTTGGTGGGCGGCGACGTCCTCAACGGGATCATGTACCTGCTACTGGGACTGTATCTACTGCGGGGGACCTTTTCCTATGTGGGCTATCTGGCCTTTTCCCTGGTGCTGGCCACCCTCAGCTCCTTTGACGAGCTGGCTTACAACAGCATTTTTCCCATGCTGCTGCCGGAGGGCACCCAGCAGAAGGGGTACGCCGTGGCCTCCACCCTGTATCCGGTGCTGCGGGTGGTGATGCTGCCCCTGTCGGCGGTGCTGCTGGACGCGGTGGGCGCGGCGTGGCTGCTGGTAGGGCAGGGGGGACTGTCCCTGTGCGCGGCGGCGGTGGAAAGCGGCATTCGCATACAGGAGCAGCGCCGGCCGTCGGAGGAGGGCTCCGGCCTGAAAACCTGGTGGGCCGATGTAAAGGAGGCCATCCAGTATCTGCGGCAGGAAAAGGGTCTGATGAACATCTACGGCTACATGGCCGTGACCAACGGCGTAGGCAGCGGCTATTCCCCCATTCTGGTGGCCTTTTTCCGGACCTTCCCCGGCATGACGGCCACCATGTATTCCCTGCTGTCTCTGGCGGAGTTTCTGGGCCGCAGCCTGGGAGGTATGGTGCAGTACCGGACGGAAATTCCGGAGAAGAAAAAGTACGGCTTTGCGTTTTTGGTGTATATGCTGTATGAGACGGTGGATCTGTTCCTGCTGTGGCTGCCGTACCCCCTGATGCTGGTCAGCCGAGGCCTGTGCGGCTTTCTGGGCATCAACAGCGCCACCATGCGCCAGGCGGCGGTGCAGCGGTATATCCCGGACCGGCTGCGGGCCCGGGTCAACGCCTTCGAGTCCATGCTCTATACCGGTGCGGCGGCGGTGCTGTCCCTGGTCATCGGGGCTTTGGGGGAGGTGCTGGACTACCGGCTGTGCGTGTCTCTGTGCGGCGGGTTTTCCATGGCCGTGTGCCTGGCCACCATCTGGCGGGGCCGGAAATACGTCCGGGCCGTGTATGAGCGAAGCGGAGAATAAGCGAATAAAAGCGAGAACGGCGGGGCCGAAGCCCCGCCGTTCTTGTTTGTTATGTTACCGGTTGTTCTGATACACGGGACACTTCTTGTACTCCTCGCCGTAGTCGGGGTTGCAGGTGTACTTCACCTGGGGGTCGTTGGTGGAGAAGTGCTTGCCGCACAGCTTGCAGACGTACTCGTCGTTGCTGTAGCTGCTGAGGAAGCCCTTGCTGATGTAATCCAGATAGTAGCAGCGCGCCATGTTGTGATCCTCCTTGATTAGAAATATGTTTTCGGCTTCAGCCGCAAAAGAACATGATCGGAGGTGTAGTGAAAAAGAAAATAGATTTCTCCGTCAGAATGGGCATGCTGCTCTCTTCGGCGTACCGCCTCATCCGAAACATCGTATTCTCCGCCCAATACCCGATTAATGGCATTTCCCAAAGCGACCTGCGGGCGCAAAAGAAGTTCATAGTCTCCGTAATGCAGCATGCAGTTGTATACGCGCTGGAGGGTCGCCACTCGGTTTGCAATGAAGTCATATGTCCGGGTGACGCCGTTGGTGCGGCCAGTGACACGGTCATCGTAGACAACGATCTCCTCCGGCAGATTGTTTGACCCGCCGCGAATGGTCTGGATGATCTCCCGGGTCAGGGGGCTGTTGAAGTATTTATCCTCCAGGGCTTTTTGGCGGGCCAGGGCCTCGCGTTTTGTATTTTCCTGTTTTACTTGCTCGGAATCTGGGGCTGGTTGGGAGGTCGATTCATTTACAGGTGACGTTTTTTTCCTGGACTGTATACCGATATAAACAATCAAGAATATTATTAAAAGGTTTATGATCACTGGGAGCACGATTTTATTCCTCCATTCTCTATTCCATACGACATTTTTCTTCATTATAACTACTATAAATAGTTATGTCAAGAAAATAACCTGTCAAACAGGACATAAATTGCCTGTACATATAGTACAATTAGCAAAAAGGGTGGAGGTGGCCGCATGGAAAAGGAGCAATTTGCCCGGCGGATGTCACAGCTGCGGCAGGCCAAGGGGGTGTCGGCCCGGGACATGAGCCTTTCTCTGGGGCAGAGCGCCGGGTATATCAACAACATCGAAAACGGCGTGAATCTGCCGTCCATGGCCATGTTCTTCTACATTTGCGACTATCTGGAGGTCACGCCGGAGGAGTTTTTCTCGGTGGAGTTTGCCGACCCTATGCGGCTGAAGCGGCTGAATCAGAGCCTGCGGCGGCTCACCGGCCACCAGCTGGAACTTCTGGAGCTTCTGGTGCAGGAGATGAAATAAAAACGCAGGACCAGGCCGGTCCTGCGTTTTATAATTTCTAAAAATCCAGTAGGGCGGGGCCCATGTGCCCCGCCGAAACCCGGATGTATGCGGCTTAGTCCTCCTCAACCTCACCGACGATAGCAATATGCAGCTCGTCCAGCTGCTTCTGCTCCACGGTGGAGGGGGCGCCCATCATGATATCCTGGGCGTTCTTGTTCATGGGGAAGGGGATGATCTCCCGGATGGAGCTTTCGCCTGCCAGCAGCATCACCATGCGGTCCACGCCGGGAGCGATGCCGGCATGGGGAGGTGCACCGTAGCAGAAGGCGTTGTACATGGCGGGGAACTTCTTCTTCACGTCCTCCTCGCCCAGACGCACCAGCTCAAAGGCCTTGACCATGATCTCGGGATCGTGGTTCCGGACGGCACCGCTGGACAGCTCCACGCCGTTGCACACCAGGTCATACTGGTCGGCAGTGATGGTCAGGGGGTCGATCTCGCCCCGCTCGGCCTTCAGCAGCACCTCCAGGCCGCCGCTGGGCATGGAAAAGGGATTGTGGCAGAACTCCAGCTGGCCGGACTCGTCGCCGATCTCGTACATGGGGAAGTCCACGATCCAGCAGAACTCATAGCGCTCCTTGTCCATGTGGCCCTCGCAGGCCGCGCCGAAGGTCTTGATCAGCACGCCCACGGACTTGGTGGCGGCGGCCCCGGCGGCCACCAGCACCAGGGTGTTGGGCTTCAGGTCCAGGGTCTGGGTCAGCTCCTGCTGGATACCGGTGACGAACTTGGCGATGCCGCCGGCCAGTTGGCCGTTTTCGTCCATCTTGAACCAGTAGGCCTTGGAGCCGGACTGCACCTCGCAGTCGCCCAGCAGCTTGTCGATCTGCTTGCGGGTGAGCTTGCAGTCGGACACGGGGACCATCTTCACGGTCTGACCCCGCAGGGCCTCGAACTCGCTTTCGGCGAACAGGGAGGTGACGTTTTTGCAGGTCAGGTCGATGCGCAGGTCGGGCTTATCGGAGCCATAGGTCTCCATGGCGTTCCGATAGGCAATGCGGCGGAAGGGGGCGGAGGAGGCCACGTTATAGGTGCCGAACTTGGCAAAGATGGGGGGCAGCACGTCCTCCAGCACGGCGAACACGTCCTCCTGGGTGGCGAAGGCCATCTCCATATCCAGCTGATAGAACTCGCCGGGGGAGCGGTCGCCCCGGGCGTCCTCATCCCTGAAGCAAGGAGCGATCTGGAAATAGCGGTCGAAGCCCGCGGTCATCAGCAGCTGCTTGAACTGCTGGGGAGCCTGGGGCAGGGCATAGAACTTGCCGGGGTGCTTCCGGGCGGGCACCAGATAATCCCGGGCGCCCTCCGGGGAGGAGGCGGTCAGGATGGGGGTGGTGATCTCCAGGAAGCCGTGCTGGGTCATGGCCGCACGCAGGGCGGACACCACCTGGCACCGCAGGATGATGTTGCTCTTCACCGCCGGGTTCCGCAGGTCCAGATAACGATATTTCAGACGCTGGGTCTCGTCGGCCTCCCGGCTGCGATTGATCTCAAAGGGCAGGCTGTTGTACCGGCAGCGGCCCAGGACCTCGATCTTCTCCGGCACCACTTCCACGTCGCCGGTGGCCTGCTTGGGGTTCTTGCTGGCCCGCTCCCGGACGGTGCCCTCCACGCTGATGGTGGACTCCTTGTTCAGGCCGTTGATGATGTCCATCATCTCCTGGTTCTCCACCACCACCTGGGTGGTGCCGTAGAAATCCCGCAGCACCACAAAGGCGAAGTTCTGCCCCACGACCCGGACGTTTTCCATCCAGCCCACGATTTTCACGCGCTGACCCGCATTGGCCAGCCGCAGCTCCCCACAGGTATGGGTTCGCATCTGCATCATATGAATCGCTCCTGTTCTGATAAATATTTGTATAGTTTGGTTAAAATATCACGTTCTGTATTGAATTACTTGATTACAAGTTGAAATATTTCATTCAGATATTTCGGTTTGTATTTATTATTCCAGGATGACCTTGCCCTGGTTTCGCTGGGACAGTCCCTGGGTGATCCGGGACAGAGTGTCCTCAAAGGACAGCTTGGTCTGCTCGCCGGAGGTCATATCCTTGCAGGCCACCTGTCCTGCGGCGATCTCGTCGTCCCCCAGGAACACCACATAGGGGACCCCCAGCTTGTCGGCATAGTTCATCTTGGCCTTGAACTTTTTCTGCTCTGTATACAGCTGGGTGCGGACGCCTGCACTCCGCAGCCGAGTAGCCAGCCGGATGGCCGGCGTCAGGTCCTGGGTCATGGGCAGGATCAGCACATCGGCGGGGGCCGTGGGCAGCTGGGGGTTCAGCAGACCCTGCTCGCCCAGCACATAAAACAGCCTTGTCAGGCCGATGGAGATGCCCACGCCGGGGAGCTGACGATCGGTATAATACTCAGCGAGGTTGTCGTAACGTCCTCCGGAACACACGGAACCGATCTCCGGATGGTCCAGCAGGGTGGTCTCATACACCGTGCCGGTGTAGTAGTCCAGGCCCCGGGCGATGGTCAGATCCACGGCGAAATTCTCCTCCGGAACGCCGAAGGCGGAGAGATAGCGGGTGACGGTGTTCAGCTCCTCCAGCCCCTGGTCGAACAGCTCGTGCCGCCCCTGATACCCGGCCAGGGCGTCCAGCACCTGCCGGTTGCTGCCGGTGATGGAGATGAACCGCATGATCTCGTCGGCCTGCTCCGCCGTCAGTCCCACGTCCTCCGTCAGGCAGGTCCGGACCTTGCCGGCTCCGATCTTGTCCAGCTTGTCCACGGTGCGCATGATGTCGCCGGACTGCTCCGTCA
>ENA-UOJO01000351-UOJO01000351.1-human-gut-metagenome-genome-assembly--contig:-P57-NODE-351-length-74687-cov-9.328787_pt1 | contig 74687 bp, 68 predicted proteins | sample MGYA00242351_ERZ723898 | MGnify/ENA metagenome assembly ERZ723898 | reverse complement strand
AAACGAGGTCTGCGAAGCAGGAAGCCCATTGGCTTTAGACAATGGGTAGTTCACCGAAAGAGGTATAGAAAAATGAAATGTTTATGGAAAAAAGTGATTTGTGCAATGCTTGCAGTCGGTATGCTGGCACAGTGCCCGCAGCAGATCTATGCGGAAGAAAATGGAAATACGGTAACTGTAATGGATCCTTCGGATGCTGGCGTGAATGACACGAATTCTGACAATGCAGTACAGCAACCGGATGACACACAACAACCGGACGATACACAACAGCCGGACGATACACAACAGCCGGACGATACGCAGCAGCCAGATGATACACAACCGGAAAAACTTCCGAAACCAGCTGCTGTGAAGAATCTGCACACGACCAAACAGGGGAAAACAAAGGTGCATCTAGAATGGCAAAAGAGTGCAAATGCAACTTCCTATTTGATATACAGAAAGACAAGCGGTGGCGCGTATAGAAAGCTTGCGGAGAGCAAAAAGACAACATATACAGATAAAACTCTGGCTGCCGGAAAAACCTATACATATAAAATTATTGCAGCAAATGCACAGAAAAAATCCAAAGCTGTAACAATAACATTTTCCAATATAAAAGCAGTGCAGATTCATGCACAGAAATATACCTATGCACAAATGAAAAAAGATATAAAAGAACTGGAGAGTATGTATAGCAATTATTGTGAAGCAACAGTGATCGGGAAGAGTGTACAGGGAAGAAATATTTATGATGTGGCAATTGGAAATCCAGATGCGGATCAGTCACTTTTGGTCGTAAGTACATTACATGCACGTGAGTATATCTGTTCCGCTGTTATGATGAAAGAAATTGAATACTATCTTGAAAATTATAATGGCTCGATTGGAAATATGACACCAACTAATACTCTGAAAAATATGCAGATTCATTATATTGTCATGGCAAATCCGGATGGAGTGACAATTTCACAGACGAAACATGCGACATGGAAATCCAATGGAAGAGGAGTGGATCTGAACCGGAATTTTCCAACAAAGAAATTTGTTGCCGGAGGAAAGCCGGGAGCACAAGGTTATTCTGGAAAAAAGGCATTAAGCGAACCGGAAACGTATGCTGTGGCAAAATGCACGAAAGAATTGATGCGCAAGCAGAATTTGGCTGGTGTAGTGAATTATCATGCAATGGGAAGAATTATATTTGGTGATTGCACAAAGAAATCGATTCTGAAGGATACGAAAACCATGTATAATATTGCAAAAAAAGAGACTGGATATCAGAAAGCTTATGATAGTGGCAGTGGACGTTCCTGGGGTGGACAGTATCGCGAGTACGTCATGTATATGCTGAATGTTCCTTCCATCACAATCGAGATTGGAAGTTCGGCAGCACCTTGTCCACTGTGGCAGTATGAAACAGCGTTTCAGAAGAACAAATATGTAGTTCTTAAAATCGCAAGGGCACTAAAGGATTAATCGCTGACAGAAAATGAATTTATAGAAAGAAAAGAGACAGTTTCAAAGAAATTTGAAATTGTCCCTTTTTTTATGCTATACTAATAGGAACTGAATGAAGAATCGGTTGATGAAAAACAAGGAGAAAGACGGAATTATGAATTACAACATTAATTTCCCACATTTGCATATTTATCTGGATCATGTGGGAAAGAACATTATGATTGGAAATTTTTCCATTGCATATTATGGAATTGTGATTGCTATTGGAATGCTGGCAGGACTTGGCATTGCATGCTGGATGGCAAAGCGTACCGGACAAAGTTCCGATACATACTTTGATCTGGCACTGGTGGCTATCGTATGCTCTGTGATTGGAGCCCGCATTTATTATGTGGTGTTTCGGTGGGATTTGTATAAGGACAACCTGCTCAGTATTTTTAACCTGCGTCAGGGTGGTCTGGCAATTTATGGTGGCGTTATCGCAGCCATTATTACCACATTTATTTTTGCACGGGTAAAAAAGCTTTCGCCAGGATTACTTTTTGATACGGCAGGATTAGGACTGGTGCTTGGACAGATTATTGGCCGATGGGGAAACTTTTTTAACAGGGAAGCGTTTGGCGGATACACAGACGGGCTTTTTGCCATGCAGCTGCCATTGTCGGCAGTGCGTAACTCGGATGTGACGCAGGAACTTTTACAGCATGTGGTAGAAGTGGACGGAATTTCCTATATTCAGGTATATCCAACCTTTTTATTTGAATCCATGTGGAATCTGGTGCTGTTGATTTGTCTGATCTTGTTCACAAAACACAAAAAGTTTGATGGTGAAGTATTTTTGCTGTACCTGGCAGGATACGGTATCGGGCGTTTCTGGATAGAATCTCTTCGAACGGATCAGTTGCTGCTTCCGGGCATTGGTTATCCGGTTTCAATGGCACTTGCAGCCATACTTGTGGTGTTTTCCGTTGTATGGATCATTGTCTGGCATGTGAAGCATGGACGAAAACAGGCACAGGTGGAGCAAAGTGGGGACAAATAGTTCCGTTTGTGCATAAAATTGAATAAAACTGCATAGTGGATATGGGAAAGTATCTGTAACATCCCCTTTTTCAGAAAATGAAAGAAAGGTGGATGTTGCAGGTGCTTTTTTTATTTCCTGAAAGTTTGAAAAAACCTTGAAAAGACCTTGATTCGCACCTATTTTTGGAGTATTATGGTTACATGGTGGTGAAAAGTGGGGAGAAAAAACCATAGAGTGGTGCAAAGTGGTAGATGATACATGAAAATGATATGACGTCTACACCATACAGAAACGACGGTTTCTGGTAGAAATGAAGCAGAAAGGCAGGTGAGTGCGTCATGTTCATGGGTGAATATAATCATTCCGTCGATGCAAAGGGCAGAATGATCGTTCCGTCAAAGTTCAGAGAACAGCTTGGAAACGAATTTGTAGTGACTAAGGGACTGGATGGATGTTTATTCGCATATTCCCATGAAGAATGGCAGCGCATTGAAGACAGCCTGAGAGAAAAACCACTTACCTCCAAGGATGCAAGAAAGTTTATGAGATTCTTTTTTGCAGGCGCAGCAAACTGTGAACTGGACAAGCAGGGAAGAATTCTTCTTCCTGCGAATCTGAGAGAGTACGCAGGAATTGATAAAGAAGTCGTATCCGTCGGCGTATTCAGCCGTGTGGAGATCTGGAGCAAAGACAGATATCTGGAGAACAGCGACTTTGATGATATGGATGAAATTGCAGAACATATGGCAGAATTAGGAATTGGAATCTAGGGAGTCGACATGGAATTCAAACATTATTCGGTTTTACTGAATGAAACAATTGAACAATTGAATATCAAACCGGATGGAATCTATGTAGATGGAACTCTCGGTGGTGGAGGACATTCCCTTGAAATCTGCAAAAGACTTACGACAGGACGTCTGATTGGAATCGATCAGGATGCGGATGCTATTGAAGCAGCATCCGAAAGGCTGAAGGAGTATCAGGATAAGGTTACCATTGTTCGAAGCAATTATGCACAGATGACAAGCGTATTGAAGGATCTGGGGATAGAAAAGGTGGATGGAATCGTACTGGATCTTGGCGTATCCTCATTCCAGCTGGATACACCGGAACGTGGATTCACCTACCGGAGCGAAGATGCCCCGCTTGATATGCGCATGGATAAGCGACAGAAACTTACCGCAAGAGATATTGTCAATGACTATAGTGAGATGGAACTTTTCCGTATTATCCATGATTATGGAGAAGATCGGTTCGCGAAGAACATTGCTAAGCATATCGTAAATGCAAGAAAAGAGAAATCAATCGAGACGACAGGTGAACTCAACGCAATCATTAAAGCAGCGATACCTATGAAAGTGCAGGTGACGGGAGGACATCCTTCCAAACGTACCTATCAGGCAATCCGTATTGAATTAAATCATGAGCTGGATGTGTTACGGGATAACCTGGATTCGATGATCGATATATTAAATGATGAAGGAAGACTTTGCATTATCACATTCCATTCACTGGAAGATCGGATTGTTAAGTCAAATTTTAAGAAGAACGAAAACCCTTGTACATGCCCAAGCAATTTCCCGGTATGCGTATGTGGGAAGAAATCAAAAGGAAAAGTGGTAACAAGAAAACCAATTTTACCTTCGGAGCAGGAGTTAGAGGAAAACAGTCGTTCAAAAAGCGCGAAGTTACGTGTGTTTGAGCGTATCGAACAGTAAAAGAAAGAGCAGGAAAGCAATATGACTAAAAATTATTACATACATGGAAATACGGTACGTGAATTAGAAGCACCGGTGCGTCAGAACCGTCGGACGCGCGAGGAGATCGAGCAGGCAAAAAGACGTAAAAATCGTAGAAATGCTGCAAGAAGAAACAGACAGCGCGCTATGGAAATGAGCCGTGGATATGTGGCTTTCTTATCCGTATGTGTTGCAATCATTGCGATATCTGCGGTCGCATTTGTAAAATTACAGTCACAGGTAACATACCGCATGAACAATATTGCATCTTTACAGAGCGAAGTAAATGATCTTCGTGCAGATAACGATGCCAGATACAAGAGCATCACTACTTCAGTTGATCTGAATGAAGTGAAGAAGAAGGCAATCAAAGAATTGGGAATGTCTTATCCAAAAGAAAAGCAGGTGGTATATTATTCCATTGAAAATAACAACTATATGGATCAGTACAGTGACATTCCAAAACAGTAGGAGAACATTGTGGCAAGAAGAAGGAGACCGGTTCAAAAATTTAACCGGAAAATGAGAACCAAGCTTCTGGTGCTTTTTATATTTATTATGGCAGGATTGTGTGTCATGATCGGGAGATTGATGTACATCGAATACACCAGTGGCGATAAATATGAGAAAAAAGTATTATCCATGCAGTCATATGATAGCAAAACCATTCCGTACCAGAGAGGAGATATTGTGGATAGCTCCGGCACGGTACTCGCTACCAGTGTGGCTGTTTATAACGTTATTCTAGACTGCTCACAGATGACATACAAGGAGGAGTATGTTAAACCTACCATTGATGCACTTGAGGAGTGCTTCCCTGAATTAAAGAGGGAAGATCTTGAATCCTATGCAAAGGAAAAAAAGGACAATAAGTACATTGTGCTGGCAAAGAAGCTTCCATATGAAGAAATTCAGAAATTCGTTGAGATGCAGGATGCGGTAGATGACAAGAAAAAGAAAATTAACCCAAATATCAAGGGTGTCTGGTTTGAAAAAGAATATCAGAGAACCTATCCATATAACAGTCTTGCAGCATCTGTGATCGGATTTACTTCATCCGGTAATGTGGGCACAACAGGACTTGAGAATTACTATGATGATGTATTAAACGGTGTGAATGGAAGAGAGTATGGTTATCTGAACTCTGACAGCAATTTTGAAAAAACGGTAATTCCGGCGCAGGATGGAAGTACACTGGTTACATCCATCGATTCCAATATACAATCAATTGTAGAGAATAAAATTAAAAAGTTTAATGAGGCTTATACAGACAACTATAAGGTAGGAGATGGAAGCAAGACGACCGCCGTGATTGTTATGAATCCGCAAAACGGGGAAATTCTTGCGATGGCGGATTATCCGACATTTAATCTGAACAAGCCGAGAGACTTGAGTGATCTCTACACAGAGGAAGAAATCAGCAAAATATCAGATGATGACCAGCTCGACGTACTCAATGGTCTGTGGCAGAATTATTGTGTGACCGCTACGTATGAGCCGGGATCGGTACAGAAACCGTTTACGGTTGCTGCCGGATTAGAGACTGGAACGATCAATGATAATATGACCTTTCTGTGTGATGGTGGAGAACAGTTTGACCGTTGGGTCAGCTGTGTTAACCGTAATGGACATGGTATTGAGACGGTTCGTAAAGCATTGATGGATTCCTGTAATGATGCGTTGATGCAGATGTCATATAGGATAGGAAAGAAAAATTTCCTCGAGTATCAGTCGATTTTCGGCTTTGGTCAGAAGACAGGAATTGATCTGCCGGGCGAGACAAATACATCTTCCTTAATATTTAATCTGGATAATATAAAACCGATTGACCTTGCTACAAATGCGTTTGGACAGAACTACAACTGTACAATGATTCAGATGGCCAGTGGTTTCAGCTCGCTGATCAATGGTGGAACTTATTATCAGCCACATGTAGTGACAAAGATTACAGACAGTTCAGAAAATACAATTTCTACAATTGAACCGAAAGTGGTAAAACAGACAATTTCACAGAGCACAAGTGATCAAATCAAAGATTATCTGTATGATGTTGTTTCAAAAGGAACTGCAGGAACAGCAAAAGTAGATGGATATTCCATGGGTGGAAAGACAGGTACTGCCCAGAAACTACCGCGTAAAGACAGAAAATATTTGGTATCCTTCATGGGATTTGCGCCGGTGGAGAATCCACAGCTTTTGATTTACTGTATTGTGGATGAGCCGAATGTGGCAGATCAGGCACACAGTTATTTTGCACAGGATATCTGTCGTGAAATTTTGGAAGAGGTACTTCCGTATATGAACATTTATTCGGATGAAAAGAAGACAGGAAAGAACAAAGGTCTTGGTATTACTGGTGTAAAAACACAGTATACAAATCATCATCCAGGTAAAAAAGAGAATGACAACTAAAGATAAGCAGGTTTTAAGGCGGATGTTCTAGCAGCATCCGCCGATTCATATACTTTAGGAAAGAGCGATAGTGGCGGATTTTTCGATGCAGTGGAATAAAACCTATCACCGCAAGAAAATTTGTGTATTTTTCTTTTGTGTTCTTGTCTGTGCAGTGATTCTGCTTGGCCGATTGGTATATCTTATGATATTTCGCGGAGATTATTACTCGAAACTTGCAACAGATCTGCAACAGAGAGAACGACAGATCAAAGCCGCCAGAGGAAAAATACTCGACCGAAACGGTGCTGTACTGGCGGGAAATAAATCGGTATGTACCATATCTGTAATTCATAATCAGATAGAAGAACCGGAAAAAGTCATACAGATGCTTTGTAAAGAATTGGGAATATCCGAAGAAAAAGTAAGAAAACGTGTGGAAAAGCGCTCGTCGATCGAACGAATCAAAAGCAATGTGGACAAGGAAACGGGAAACCGGATACTTGCCTATGGATTTGCTGGGGTAAAAGTCGATGAAGATTATAAAAGAGAGTATCCATTTGATGAGCTTGGTTCAAAGGTGCTTGGATTTACCGGTGGAGATAATCAGGGGATTATCGGGTTAGAAACCGTGTATGATGAGGAGCTTCAGGGAACTGCTGGAACCATACTTACAACGACCGATGCCAGAGGGGTGGAAGTCGACAATATTGGAGAGGAGCGCGTGGAACCGATAGCCGGGAACAATCTTCGGCTGACCATGGATGCCAATATACAGAAATTTGCCGAGCAGGCAGCGCAGAAGGCTTTTATCCAAAAAGAAGCCGATTCGGTGAGTATACTTGTTATGAATCCACAGAATGGCGAGATGCTTGCTATGGTGGACTATCCGGAGTTTAATTTAAATGAGCCTTTTACTTTGACGGAGACATATGCAGATAAAGGAAATGACGAACAGGATGCCTTAAATCAGATGTGGAGAAATCATTGTATCAATGACACGTATGAGCCGGGATCAACGTTTAAAATTATTACGGCTTCGGCTGCATTAGAGGAACATGTCGTATCATTGGAAGACCGGTTTCACTGTCCGGGATATATTGTGGTGGAGGATCGCAGAATCCGTTGCCATAAAACGACCGGACACGGCGCGGAAAGCTTTGTGGAAGGAATCGAAAATTCCTGCAATCCGGTGTTTATCAATGTCGGACTGAGGATTGGAGCAAATCGTTTTTATGACTATTTTGAACAGTTTGGATTATTGCAGAAAACAAATATTGACCTGCCGGGTGAGGCAGCGACTATTATGCATAAGAGGGAGGACATTGGTCTGGTGGAACTGGCAACGGTGTCTTTCGGACAGTCGTTTCAGATTACACCGATTCAGCTTGCAACCACGGTCGCGTCCATTATCAACGGTGGCAACCGTGTGACACCACATTTTGGCATGCAGGTGGAAAAAGCAGACGGCACATGTGTCAAAAAGATGGAATATGAACCACAGACAGGAATCTGCAGTCCGGATACATCTGAAAAAATGCGTTTCCTACTGGAGAAGGTTGTGTCAGAAGGTGGAGGAAACAAGGCATATATCGAGGGATATTCGATCGGAGGAAAGACGGCAACCTCGCAGACACTGCCGCGATCGGCGAACAAATATATTTCGTCCTTTCTTGGATTTGCACCGGCGGATGATCCGCAGGTTTTAGTGCTTGTAATCATAAGAAATCCTTCCGGTGTATATTATGGAGGAACAATCGCTGCGCCTGTGGCAAAGGAAATATTTGAAAACATCCTGCCTTACCTTGAATTACAATAGAGAATAACGTATACTTAATGCAGTTTGTTTTTTAACGAAGACATTAAGATGGAGGTTAAGAAGTATGAAGATAGAAGAACAGAAAGTTCTTGTTGTGGGAACCGGAATCAGCGGAATCGCTGCAGCAGAGCTTTTACAGAGTAAAAATGTAGATATCGTTTTATTTGACGGAAACAAGGAACTCGATTTGAATAAATTTTATGAGAAGGCACCTAAGTTAAAGGATATGCCAATCATTCTCGGAGAGTTGACTGAGGAGCAGATGCACGAGTTTGGTGTGGCTGTATTAAGTCCTGGAGTCCCTACGGATCTGCCAATGGTAGAGCGCTTGCGCGCACAAAATGTGGCAATCTGGGGAGAAATTGAACTTGCATATTATTTTGGCAAAGGACGTCTGATTGCCATTACCGGAACAAATGGAAAGACAACGACAACGGCTTTGACAGGGGCAATTATGAAAAATTATTATAAGGATGTCCGCATTGTTGGAAATATCGGTATTCCTTATACTTCTGAAGCTGCGACAATGACTGACGATACGGTTACAGTTGCGGAAATCAGCAGTTTCCAGTTAGAGACCATTCATGATTTTTGTCCGGAAGTCTCTGCTATTTTAAATATTACAGAGGATCATTTGAATCGTCATCATACGATGGAATGTTATATCAAGACAAAAGAAGACATTACCAGAAACCAGACAAAGGATCAGGTATGTGTATTAAATTATGAGGATGAAGTGCTTCGCAGCTTTGGTGAGAGCGCACCGGCAAAGGTTGTATATTTCAGCAGTCACAGAAAATTGGACAATGGATTCTATCTTGAGGGTGAGGACATATACTATGCGGTAGACGGACAGAGTACCCATGTCATTAATGTCAACGAACTGAATCTTCTTGGAAGACATAACTATGAAAATGTTATGGCGGCATGTGCAATAAGTGTGAATTTCGGTGTACCTATGGACAAAATTGTAGAAGTTCTTAAGACATTCCAAGCAGTAGAGCATCGTATCGAGTATGTGACCGAGAAGCGTGGCGTAAAGTTTTATAATGATTCCAAGGGAACGAACCCGGATGCAGCTATTCAGGGAATTCGTGCAATGAACCGTCCGACATTTTTGATTGGTGGTGGATATGATAAGCAGTCCGAGTATGATGAGTGGATTGAGGCTTTTGATGGCAAAGTGAAAAAACTTGTACTGATCGGTCAGACAGCAAAAAAAATCGAAAACTGTGCACACAGACATGGATTTATGGATACTGTGCGAAAAGATACTTTTGAGGAAGCAATCCAGTACTGCTATGACAATGCAAAGTCCGGCGATGCCGTATTATTGTCACCGGCGTGTGCAAGCTGGGGAATGTTCCCGAACTATGAGGAACGTGGAAGAATTTTCAAAGAATATGTTCGCAATTTAGAGGAGTAGAGATTCGTGGCAAGACGACGGAAGGATGGAAAGAAAGCAACTGCATATTTTGATTACAACCTGCTGTTTATTCTGATATTTCTGCTTTGCTTTGGACTGGTAATGTTGTATAGTTCCAGTTCTTATACATCGGCAAATCTGTATGACGACAGTGCGCACTATCTCAAGTTACAGTTTCGTAACATATTGGTTGGTGTGATCCCAATGTATTTTTTCGCAAAGATCGATTATCATTTTTGGAAAAAGTTTGGCTTTTTTGCATATTTTTGCTCGTTTGCTTTGTGCGTACTCGTAATGTTTCCGATTCCGGGACTGACAAGATCTTCACACGGACAGTCGAGATGGTTGAATCTTGGACCTTTGAGTTTTCAGCCTTCGGAGCTTGCAAAGCTTGCGGTGATCATATTCCTTGCCATGCTGATCGAACGTATTCCAAAGAAACTTGGAAATTTCTCCAGTATTATAAAGGTAATGGTAATCATGTTTCCGCTTTTGGCAGTTATTGCTTACAGCAATTTGAGTACTGCGGTCATTGTCTTTGGTATTGCGGTATGTATGCTGTTTGTAGCAAGCCCGAAGTATAAACAGTTCGTTGTTGTAGGTGGAGCAGGTGTTTCCTTTGTTGTGGCATTTATTATGCTTGCTTCTTACCGAAGTGGTCGCGTGCAGGCGTGGCTGCATCCAGAGACCGCGGGGGATGACGGTTATCAGACGTTGCAGGGACTGTATGCAATTGGTTCTGGCAAACTGTTTGGTAAAGGACTGGGCGAAAGTCTGCAGAAGATGGGAAATGTGCCGGAGTCTCAGAATGATATGATTTTTACGATTATCTGTGAAGAACTGGGTCTGTTTGGGGCTATCTGTGTCATTCTTTTGTATGTGCTTTTACTATGGAGAATGATGGTTATCGCCAATAACGCAAAGGATCTGTATGGTGCGCTTCTTGTGACTGGTATTATGTCGCACATTGCTATTCAGGTAATTTTGAACATTGCCGTTGTTACCAACACGATACCAAATACCGGTGTTATTCTTCCGTTTATCAGTTACGGAGGTACTTCGCTCGTGTTCCTGATGGCGGAGATGGGACTGGCGCTGAGTGTTTCGAAGGGAATCCGGTTGGAATCTATAGAGTAGGAAAATGATGATATATGATTAGAGAAGAACGAAGAAAAAAGCGGAAAAAGAAAAATATATTATCGATCATACTGGGCATTCTCATTATATTGGCATTGGCGGCAGTCATTGTGGTCAGTGTATTTAAGGTTAAGAGGGTCGAGGTAGAAGGCAATCAGCTATATGATTCTAAAGTAATCGAGAAAGCTGTGTTAAATGACGATTATTCCTGGAATTCTCTTTATGTATTTGTAAAGTACAAATTTGTGGCAACGAAAAAGATTCCATTTATTGATACCATGGAGATTTCGTTGAAAAATCCACAGACGTTACATATTAAAGTATATGAAAAGGGCATCATGGGTTATTTATACATTCCTTCCATCAACGAGAATGCGTATTTTGACAAGGATGGATTCGTGGTGGAAACATCCTCGAAAGTGATTGACGGAACCCCACAGATTCTTGGAATTGACTGTGATAAGGTTGTACTGTATGAAAAACTGCCAATCGGGTCCACACAATTGCGTGAAATCCTAACGTTGACACAATCGCTGAAGCGTAATTCCCTGATTCCGGATTCCATTACTTATGGTGGGGTAAATGAGCCGGAACTTGCATATGGGGACATCAAAGTCCAGATGGGGGATTTGAATCTGCTCACACAGAAAGTGGAGCGTCTGGCAAAGATTAAACCGAAACTTCAGGGAATGAAAGGAACACTACATTTAGAAAATTGGACGGAAGAGACAACAAATATAGTGTTTGACCAGAAAACGGAAGCAAAAAAAGCTTCAAAGAATTCAAACAAAGAATAAATGTAAAAAATCACAAATTTTTGTTGATTATTTTGTTGAAAAAATATATTATAGTCTATATGGGTGTGCATGAAACATTGAAATGTTTCACGGCAGCCGGTTTTATAGAAGATAGTTTCGCAGATAGTACATCGGAAATCCGTAAGACTATCGTTCGTCAGCGGACAGGCTGGCAATAGATTAAAATTTATAGGTTAAAGAAAGAGGAGGAAGAACCATGCTGGAGATTCGGACAACAGAGGCAGATGCTAGTGCCAAAATAATTGTAATTGGTGTAGGTGGTGCCGGAAACAATGCTGTTAACCGCATGATTGACGAAAATATAGGTGGAGTAGAGTTTATCGGTGTAAACACAGATAAGCAGGCATTACAGTTGTGCAAAGCTCCAACATTAATTCAAATCGGTGAGAAACTTACCAAGGGACTTGGTGCAGGAGCTCAGCCGGAGATCGGCGAGAAAGCTGCTGAAGAAAGTGCAGAAGAATTATCCGCAGCTGTCAAAGGTGCAGATATGGTATTTGTTACCTGTGGCATGGGAGGCGGTACGGGTACTGGTGCAGCCCCGGTTGTTGCAAAGATTGCCAAGGAGCAGGGAATCCTGACGGTAGGAGTTGTGACAAAGCCATTCAAATTTGAAGCAAAGAAGCGTATGATCAATGCGGTATCCGGTATTGAAAAATTAAAAGAAAGTGTTGACACGCTCATCGTTATTCCAAACGATAAACTTCTTGAAATCGTAGACAGACGTACTTCTATGCCGGATGCATTAAAGAAGGCAGATGAGGTATTACAGCAGGCAGTACAGGGAATTACAGACTTGATTAATCTGCCGGCATTGATTAACCTTGATTTCGCAGACGTTCAGACAGTTATGAAAGATAAGGGACTGGCACATATTGGAATTGGTAGTGCAAAGGGTGATGAGAAGGCAATCGAGGCTGTTAAGCTTGCCGTTGCATCGCCACTTCTTGAGACAACCATCAATGGTGCAACACATGTCATTATCAATATTTCCGGAGACATTTCTCTTATGGATGCTAATGATGCTGCAAGCTATGTGCAGGATCTTGCGGGAGAGGACGCAAATATCATCTTCGGTGCGAAGTTTGATGAGACTATGACAGATGAAGCAACAATCACAGTTATCGCAACCGGATTAGAGAGTCCTATGAAGTCTGTAGCAGCTCCAGGCGGTGTTAGTTCCCGTATGGTATATCCGAACCAGACAGTAAACCGTCAGCCGGCTGCTTCCGGAATTGTGAATCGTGCAGCTTCTACAAACAGTTATGTAGGAACAGGAGTAACAAATAATGCTTCTGTGCAGAGAAATTCAATCCCTGTAACACCTAGACCTGCAACCAGACAGACAACACCTACTTATACCGGCATTCAGAGACCAAAGCAGCCGGAGAGCAGTGTTAAGCCAGTGGAAATCAATATTCCTGATTTCTTGAAAAATTCAAAAAGGTAATTAATTTGTCGAAGAAGGAAAATAATTTTTAAATTAAAACCTCCTGTTTTTGCCAAATTATAGAGAAGAGATTTTCTATAATAACGGTAGAGACAGGAGGTGTTTTTTATATATGCATTCTATATTGACGTATTCATAGAACAGAATTTTTTGATGAATCTTCTGGTTTTGTCGATGACAAGCAAATTATGCAAAAGTGCAGTCAGACACAAATATCTCAGAATAGTGGTTTCTTCTGGAATTGGAGCATTTCTTGCGGCAGTGTTATTGTTAATAAGGGCATATTGGCTGAGTGTATTTTGCACAGCTGTCATTGTAGTGCCATTGATGCTATTTTTTGCGTTTGGAAAATGCAGTAAAAAGCAGTTTGTCCTGCGGATACTGATTAGTTGGTTCAGCATTCTTCTATTGAATGGAATCGTGACCGCTTTTTCCAACTTTACGGGCATACGGGGAATGACCTGGTATGTGGCAGCGGTGACCATTGTAATCGGGCATGCTCTGGTGAAAGTCTGGCTGTGCAACGTGCAACAACAAAGAAATCTTTATGAAGTGAAATTAAAAAATGATGGGAAAGAAGTTTGTTGTGTTGGATTGTACGATTCTGGGAATCGTTTACAGATGCCTGTCTCGAGAGAACCGGTACATATTGTGAGCATGAAGATTTTTGAACAGTTGAAAAGAAAGAAGAGCAGGATCACAGAGATTCCGTTTCAGGCACTGGGGACAACTGAAGGATGGATACCTGTTACCAAAATTGAATCGATGGAATTGCAGCATAATCAGTCACAGAGTACATACAAAAATGTGTGGATAGGATGTGCAGATGCTGCATTGCTGCAGGGAAAGTCATATCAGATGATTCTGCATTCTTCCACGCACAATGAAAGTTCGTGAAAGGAAAAGAAATGATGGATGTAAAACAGTTACTGAAGACTACAATCGGAAAAATTCGCATGTTATTTACAGAAGAAGAAATTTTTTATATTGGTGGTTCGGATGTTTTGCCTCCGCCGCTGGAAAAGGAACAGGAACAGAAATGTCTGGTAGCGCTTTCTGATCTGACAACAAAGAAAAAAGATTATTCAAAGGAAGATGCAAGAAAAATGCTGATAGAGCATAATTTGCGTCTGGTTGTTTATCTGGCCAAGAAGTTTGAAAATACAGGAATCTGTGTGGAAGATCTGATTTCGATTGGAACAATTGGACTGATCAAGGGAATCAATACCTTTAATCCAGAAAAGAAAATTAAACTGGCAACCTACGCATCACGATGCATAGAAAATGAAATTCTTATGTATTTGCGCAGAAATAACAAAATAAAAATGGAAGTTTCCATTGATGAACCGCTGAATGTGGATTGGGATGGAAATGAGCTTTTGTTGTCAGATATTCTAGGTACGGAAGAAGATATTATTTACAGGGACATGGAAAACGAAGCAGAGATAAGACTATTGCGGGATGCTGTGGAAAAGCTTGACCCAAGAGAAAAAGAAATTATTTGTCTGCGGTATGGAATCAACCGAAAGGATGGAAAAGAGATGACACAGAAAGAAGTAGCTGACTTGCTTGGTATCTCGCAATCGTACATATCTCGTCTGGAAAAAAAGATTATGATACGGTTAAAAAAAGAAATTCAGAAAAATTAGAATGTTTTCAGAAAACAGTTGGGGTTTGTGGAAAATGTATGATATAATAAAGCCATGACAGAAAGGGGTGGCTTTTATGGTATTGCAATTTTTGGGGGCTGATCGTGAAGTGACCGGCAGCTGCCACTATGTAAAGTTTGGGGATAAGCATTTTCTTGTAGATTGTGGTATGGAGCAGGGACCGGATCTGTATGTGAATCAGGAGATTCCGGTGAATGCAGCGACGATTGATTATGTGTTTGTTACACATGCGCATATTGATCATTCCGGTTTATTACCGCTTTTATACAATCATGGGTTTCGAGGAACGGTTTTTGCAACGAAAGCAACTTGTGAGCTCTGTAATATTATGTTGAAAGATTCCGCTCACATTCAGGAATTTGAGGCAGAGTGGAGAAACCGTAAGGCACGCCGTGCAGGTAAGCCGGAAGTGACACCGATGTATAATATGGAGGATGCACAGGGTGTTCTGGAACATTTCGTGGAATGTTCCTACAATGAGAAGGTTGAAATCTGTGAGGGACTCACGGTTCGCTTTATTGATGCCGGACATCTGCTTGGATCTTCCTCCATTGAGATATGGGTAACGGAAGAAGGAGAGAGTAGAAAACTGGTCTTTTCCGGCGATATTGGAAACGGAAACCGGCCATTGATCAAAGATCCAGAATACATCCATGACGCAGATTATGTCATCATGGAATCAACCTATGGCAATCGGAATCATGATACACCACCGGATTATGCGGTTGAACTTGCTAAAGTAATCAATGCGACATTTACAAAGGGAGGTAATCTGGTCATTCCGGCATTTTCCGTTGGACGTACACAGGAAATGCTCTATTATATGCGTCGGATCAAAACAGAAAATCTGTTGCCGGAGTATCAGAATTTTGAGGTATATATTGATAGTCCGCTCGCGGTGGAGGCAACAAATATCTTTCACAAAAATGTGGCAGAATGTTTTGATGAGGATGCATTGGAACTTATTCAGTCCGGCGTCAATCCGATTCAGTTTGATGGATTGAAAGTTGCGGTAACGAGTGATGAATCCAAAATGATCAATGTCAGTGCAAAGTCGAAAGTCATTATTTCCGCATCGGGAATGTGTGAAGCTGGTCGTATCCGCCATCATTTAAAACACAATTTGTGGCGTTCGGATTCCACAATTCTTTTTGTGGGTTATCAGGTGCCGGGGACATTGGGACATTCCTTACTCAACGGTGTCAAGAAAGTAAAACTGTTTGGTGAAGAAATCGAAGTAAAAGCAAATATTGTAAATCTTCCAGGTATCAGTGGACACGCGGACCGAGATCATCTTACCAAATGGATTTCTGCTTTTTCTGAGAATCCGCCGAAGAAAGTATTTATCGTACATGGTGAGGAAAGCACCGCTGTCGAATTTGCAGAACATGTTAAAAATGATGTTGGATTTGATGCGACAGCACCATATAGCGGGGATGCATATGATCTGCTTACCGGTGAGCAGATTGCACAGGGAAGCCGCGAGTATGTGGAGAAGAAGAAAGTATACCGTGCAAGTTCAAGTGTATTTGACCGCCTTGTGATTGCAGGAGAGCGTTTGGTTGCAGTTATCCGCAAGTGTCAGGGGATGGCAAACAAAGATCTTGCAAAATTTGCAGATCAGATCAATGCATTATGTGACAAGTGGGATCGCTAGCATAAAATATATAGAAGCATAAAAACAGAGGGCTAACGTTCGCCCTCTGTTTTCAAATACTGATACATGCTTTTTAAAGCGTTTTTTTCCAGACGGGATACCTGTGCCTGGGAAATATGAATTTCGTCGGCCACTTCAATCTGGGTTTTCCCTTCAAAAAAGCGGAGCTTTATAATTTTCTCATCCCGCTCATTGAGGTGGGACATCGCGTCGTTCAAAGACAGGTCTTCAATCCAGTTTTCTTCTTTGTTCTTTTTGTCGGAAATCTGGTCCATGACATAAAGGGTATCACCACCGTCTGTGTATACGGGATCGAACAGACTTAATGGTGTCTGGATGGCATCTAATGCATAGACAATGTCTTCTTTTGGAATGTCGCATGCGTTTGAAATTTCATCCAGAGTAGGTTCTTTTTGAGAGGCGCGGGAAAGCTGCTCTTTGGCCTGCATTGCTTTGTAAGCGATATCCCGCAGAGAGCGCGGAATGCGGTAGCTGCTGTTGTCCCGCAGGTAACGCCGGATCTCCCCAATGATCATCGGTACAGCATATGTGGAAAACTTGACACCTACACTGGTATCAAAGTTGTCAATGGCTTTCATAAGTCCAATACAGCCAATCTGGAACAGATCGTCCACGTTTTCATTGTGATTATGGAACCGTTTGATGACCGACAGAACAAGGCGGAGATTCCCTTTGATATAGCAGTCCCGGGCATTGGAGTCCCCCTGTTTGATTTTATCGAAAAGTGCTTTTTTTTCTTCTTCTTTGAGTATTGGTAACTTAGAAGTGTTCACACCACAGATTTCAACTTTGTATGCTGCCATGAGATGCCTCCGTTTTACAAATCAATTTATCATAAAGGATGCTCTTTCTTTTGCTTTTTTATGCAGTTAATGCTATACTTTTACAAAATCAGAAAGAGATAGTGGATAGTGTCAAGACAAGGAGGCATCGGTATGGAAGAAAAGAAGAATGTAAGTGAAGATGTAAAAAAGAACACAGCGGATCAGGGGCCACAGAGTGAAGAATGGGCAACCGAAGCATTGGAAGAAATGGATGATTTTATCGAATCCCAGGGAATTTATATCCGCCAGTAATTATGTTTGAAATTTTATCGGAAATTATTCCCGGCAATACTTGACAGAATGCGAAATTAAGATTAAAGTAATCCTTGCTGCAAACAGCGCGTCAGTTCGAAACCTTCCTGACAGAAAACAAAACTAAAGGAGAATTTTATATGAGAAACAAAAGTGTAACGTATGTAGTACAGGCGGCTGTGATCGCTGCATTGTATGTGGTATTGACATTACTTGCCAATGCGCTTGGATTATCTTCCTACAGTATTCAGGTACGATTTTCAGAAGCATTGTGTATCCTTCCGTTTTTTACACCGGCAGCGATACCGGGACTCTGGATTGGATGTCTGACAGCGAACCTGATGACAGGAGCTATCATCTGGGATATTGTATTTGGAAGTATTGCAACATTGATCGGAGCGGTAGGTACGTATCTGTTGCGTAAGCACAAATTTGCATGTACGCTTCCACCGGTTATCGCAAACATGGTTATTGTTCCGTGGGTTCTGCGTTATGGATACGGATTTAAGACGGTTTACAATGGTGTTGACTGGTCGATTCCTTTTAACGTGGTTACGGTAGGAATCGGTGAGATTATTTCTGTATGTATTCTGGGAAGTCTGTTACTGAAAGTACTGAATAAATATTGCAATGTAATTTTTCGCGGGAACGAATAGAAGATTAGCAAAAAATGAATAAAGTGAAGGTTTGGAGACTGTCGTAAGACGGTCTCTTTTTTAAACTTCATAAAATCTTAAAGAAAATGACAGCTGAATTTCAAACATTTTACAATGCAGGTATGCTATGATTATAATTGAATACGGAACTTAAAAAGGAGGACGTTATGAAAAAATTTCTAACAGGAGTTATTCTTGTATGTCTGTTGTGTGTCGGACTTGTGGCATGTCCGCAGCATATCGCAGCAGAAACAAAGGATACGGGTGTTTTTTCCGGAGAGGTAACACTTTTAAAAGAGGAAAATCATGCGTATGTATATCAAGTGAGCTTAGAGAATCATGGAGTTGATTTCGAAGGAACTTCCCGTGTGATATTTAAAGCGGATGCAGAGGATACACATTGTGCATTTGATATGCCAATTATTTTGCCGGCAAATGGCAAAAAGCAGTATACGCTGACGGTCCCGGAGTTGAATGTGCAGGATTGCAGAGGGAAAGGCTATCTCATTTTGTTAGATAAAGATGAGAAAGAAGTCGCATCTATTGCATTGAAGGATCTACTGGGAAATCAGGAGAAAAAAGGTTTTCGTGTAGGTATACTTTCGGATCATTATGATAAGCTGACGTATCTGGATATGGGTGGAGAAGATTACGCTATTTATGAAGAAGAACAGCCGGTTGTATTGCAGGAGATAAAGGCAGATACATTGGAGGACTCTCTGGATGGATTGTACTATCTTGTTATTGATCAGTATGATGTCAGCAGTCTGAGCAAAGAGCAGCGAAAAGCAATTGAGGACTGGGTGGATGATGGAGGCTGGCTCATCATTGGAACCGGTTCTTATGTCAAAGAAACAGCAGAAGCATTTGATCCTGGTTTTATTGATATAACAGCACAGAAAACAAGCAGGAAAGGGGAGGTTACACGTGTCTCATCAAAAGTGCAGCAGGATTGTTATTATTCTTATAAAGATGCGGGAATTGATCTTTCCAATATGGAAATGACAGAATTGATTTTAAATTCTGCTTCAGGGTATGAAAGTGGCGATAATCCAGCATTCCTGGAAAACTATGGATATGGTTCTGTGATGGTATTATATATGTCGTTGTGCGAGGATGAGATGCAGAAGGCTGATGCCAATGTAGTAAGCTCCATTTATAATGAAAGTCAGTCAATAGCAGAAAGTTCGTACAATTATCAGAATGCAACAGGTATTTATAACGGACAGTCAGCAATGAATGTTATTGATCAGACGAATACGGATATTGATTTTAACTGGCTGAAAATCCTGATCATTATTTATGTGTTTGCAGTAGGACCTGTTTTGTATCTTATTCTGCGCAAAACAAAGCACAGTGAGTGGTACTGGATCGCAGCACCGGCACTTGGAATCTTATTTGTTGCATTTGTTTATATTATCGGTCATTCGCTGAATGTAACAGAACCGAAAGTATATGCGGTGAACGTACAGCAGACAGGAAATAAAAAGGCAGAAGTGCATACCTACTATTCTGCTTATCATTCTAGCAAAAAGGAATGGAGTTTCCGCCTGAAAGATAATTATACTTATGCAGGTTCCAGAATGACTGGATCAGGTAATGCAGTGAACGACCAGAAAAAATACAAAACATCTGTCTGTTATGAAGCGGACGGACTGCATTTAGGCATACGTCCGCAGGAGAGTTTTGATACAGGCTATCTGTTTGCAGCAGGAGAAGGAAAAGATGCAGGAAAGATAGAAACAGAAAATCTGAATTTCTCTGATAAAAAGCAGGAGGGAGTAATTAAGAACAATACTTCTTATGATTTTCCATATATGGCGGTACTTTCCAGAAATTATATATATGTTATAAGCAATGTAAAAGCAGGAGAGACTCTGAATCTGAAGCAGGCTTTGCAGGAAAAGCGTGTGGTAAATCAGTTTACAGTCGATTATATGGACGATATGTATTACAACTTAGTGGGTTATTATGGAAATCTGGATGAGGATGAGAATGCAGATTGTCTGGCCTCTTTGTATATTGGATTAGTGGATGCAAGGAACGAGGCAGCAGATAAAGAGACTATTGTTGCAGGTGCAGTAAGAAATTATGATAAGACAGTGGAGAGCGATTGTCTTGAGACCTCCTATGGATGTCTGTATTCGCTTGTAAAGGAGGACGAAAATGCTGCAAATTAATCATTTATATAAGAATTATGGAAAATTTCAGGCAGTCAATGATCTGAATCTTCATATTGAAAAAGGCGATCTGTTTGGCTTTGTCGGACCGAATGGTGCTGGAAAAACAACAACCATCCGTATGGTCTGCGGGCTGATGCCACCGACATCCGGAAGCATTCAGATCAATGGCATTGATGCGCTTTCAAATCCAAAGGACATAAAAAAACAGATAGGATATGTGCCGGATTTCTTTGGTGTGTATGACAATTTAAAAGTGACAGAGTATATGGATTTTTATGGTTCCATGTATGGTATGAGTTCCCGTGATATTGCAAAAATCTCAGATGATCTGCTGGAACTTGTAAACTTGTCCGACAAAAAGGAAGTATATGTGGATACGTTGTCCCGTGGTATGAAGCAGAGACTTTGTGTGGCACGTGCGCTGATTCATAATCCGGCATTGCTTGTGTTAGATGAACCGAATTCCGGTCTGGATCCAAGAGCCAGAGTGGAGATGAAAGAGCTTCTTTTGAATTTAAAGAGTATGGGAAAGACGATAGTGATCAGTTCACACATTCTTTCCGAACTTTCTGAGATGTGTAACAGTATCGGTATCATGAACCGCGGTCATCTGGTGATAGCCGGAAAGATTGATGATGTCATGAGTCAGGTGTTCGGAAAAAATCAGATTATCATCACCATAGAAGGCGATATGGAACCGGCAGTGCGTATGCTAAAAGAACATGTAAATGTCAAAGTAGAATCTGTGGGTGAAAAGGAAATCCGCATTTTCCACAGTCTGACACAGATGGAAATCGCACAGCTGATTGCGGAACTGATCGGCAGAGGAATTCTTGTGACAGGATTCCATACGCAGGAAGGAAACTTAGAGGCATTGTTTATGGAGCTGACAGGAGGTGCAGAGAATGCGAATGAATCCAATTGTTAAAAAAGATATCAAAGTACAGGCTCGCAGTATGAAGATGGCATGGGGGATTTTTGCATATGAAGCAATCCTTGCGGGTGTATTTTTTATTGCGCTGTTATTTATCAGCAATCAAAGTATTTACGATGCTTCTAATATATACAGCAAAATCGTGTGGCTGTATCCGGTGCTGGCAATCGCACAGATTATGATCATTGCAATTGTGATTCCGGTGCAGACATCATCTGCGATTTCAGGAGAAAAGGAACGCCAGACATTTGATATTATGATGACAACAAGTATGACACCATTTTCAATCATTATGGGAAAAGTAGGGATTGCCGTAGTGCAGGGGCTGTTCTTTATTGTGGCAAGTCTGCCGGTTATGGCACTTACTTTTGTTATCGGTGGTATGTCCTGGAGTTATCTGTTCTGGTTTTTTGCACTGGCACTTCTTGTATCGTTTTTTGCAGCAAGTATCGGAATTCTTTGTTCGTCCTTGTGTAAGAAGACCATCAGTGGTGTGATTTTTTCATACGGCATTTATGCATGCTTTTTTGTACTTACAGCCGTTCCGTATTTTGTATGGGAGGTTGTCAGCGGTTATAAGACAACAGCAAGTCTCTGGAGTCTGCTGATGCTTGCAAATCCATTTATTTATCTGACAGAATTTGTTGAACTTATGATGACAGGTTCCTCTTTTATAGAAGAGAGCGGATGGCTTTATGCATCCAGCACAAAGAAGGGCTTTATGCACTGGCTTGGTACCGGAAATCACTGGATGATAGTATCTACAATTGTTTATATATTGATTTCGCTGCTGTTTTTATGGATTGCGGCAAAACGTATTACGCCGATTTCACACAGAAAAGCAAAGGAGCTTGTAGATGGAAGAAACAACGTACCTGAAACAAAAAATTAAAGACTGCAGGCACAAATTAAATCTGGCAAAAATCCTGGAGAATTGTGTATATTATATTTCTTTTGGAGCATTGGCTGCAGTATTGGTGGAAGGCATTTCTTTGTTTGTCCCGTTTTACTATGCGAACTATTTTGCAGCAGGCTGTATAGGAATCGGATGTCTGGTTGGAATTGTTCGCGCGGTAATGACATGGGCCGATGAAAAAGCGGCTGCGAGAAAACTGGATAGCTTCGGCTTGCAGGAGCGCACATTGACCGCTTACGAAAATCTGGATAAAGAAGATGCATTCACAAAATTACAGAGAAACGATGCGGTACAGATGTTAAAAGAAAACGAGAACAATATCTGTATTCCTATCCGGCCGAATACGAGACATCTGCTGGCTTTCATTTTTTCTCTTGTATGTGTATGCACTCTGGCAATGGTTCCGGCGGTTGCAAAGGAGCAGGCGAAGGAGCTGCATGCGCTCAAACAGGAAGTCAAGGAAAAGAAAAAAGAATTGTCCTCGGTTATGGATGCGTTGGAGGGTATTGATACGAAATCACTTTCGGCTGAGGAAAAGAAAAAATTGCAGGAATTGATGAAGTCCTTGGAGATGTCAAAAAAGGAACTGGATCAGGTAGAAGGTGCACAGGAACTGGCATCGGCAAATGAGCGGCTGCAATTCAAATATCAGGAGACGGCACAGAGCCTGACTGGTATCGATCCATCGAAGATTGGTGTGAAGGAAGCACAGCAGATTGCACAGGCGGCAAGTGGTCAGGTAGGTGGTTCTTCGAATGGAAATGATACTGCCGGTGCAAATGGTCAGCTTGCAGATGGCAGCAACAATAATGGAGATTCCCAGTCATCTTCCGGTGACGGCAATAATGGAAATAACACTTCCGGGGATGGAAATTCGACGGAAAATGGAAATGGAGACGGCGACGGCAACGGAAACGGCAATGGCCAGGGAAATGGCGACGGTAATGGAAGTGGCAACGGAAATGGCAATGGCCAGGGAAACGGTAATGGCAATGGAAACGGTAACGGAAGCGGCAGCGGAAGAGGAACCGGTTCGAGCTCTACAGCGCATGATTATGTTACCGTTCCAAATAAAGTCGGTGATGACAGCTCCCTGCATGGAGACAAAACCGGAAAGAACAATTCTGATTACTATCGGGCGCAGAATGGTCTTACCTGGGAAGGAGATCATGTGAGTCTTGATTCCGTGATCGCGGATTATACAAAGAATGCATACGAAGGAATTTCATCGGGGCGTTATCCGAGTGGAATGGAAAATGTGATCAAAGATTATTTCAAGAACCTGAACGAATAAGGAGAAGTTATGACAGAGTTAGAATTATGTCAGCAGAATGTAAAAGCCTGTGAGGAAGAAATCGGCAAGGGCATTATTGGACAAAAAGAAATTATCCGACAGGTAATGCTGGCATTACTTGCGGGAGGAAATGTATTGTTAGAAGGTATGCCGGGACTTGGAAAGACCATGCTCGTGCGTACGATCAGCGAAGTATTCCAGTTATCTTTTAAGCGTATCCAGTTTACACCGGATCTTATGCCAAGTGATGTGACTGGTACCAATATTATGGTAAGGGACGAGAAGGGGAGCAGCTTCCGCTTTGAAAAAGGCCCGCTTTTTGCAAATCTTGTACTTGCAGATGAGATTAACCGTGCCACACCAAAGACACAGTCGGCACTGTTAGAAGCCATGCAGGAGCATACGGTTACCGTTGGAAACGACAGCCACAAATTAGAAGAGCCGTTTCTTGTTTTGGCAACGCAGAACCCAATCGAAAATGAGGGAACGTATCCGTTGCCGGAGGCACAGCTGGATCGTTTTCTATTTAAAGTCATGGTAGAATTTCCGACAAGAGAGGAACTTCGCGGCATTGTAAATCTGACAGAAAATACAGAGAAACCACAGATTGAAAAAGTGATGGATGCCACAGGGCTGCAACAGGCCAGAGCATTTGTTGCGCAGATTCCGATCGCAGATGCGGTCATGGATTATATATTAGATTTGGTGATGGCTACCCATGAAGAAAGTGCTTATATCAAAGAAGGTGCAAGTCCACGTGCGGCACAGGCACTGATCCGGAGTGCCAGGGCACGTGCGTTTATGGAAGGCAGATTTAATGTATCGTTTGAGGATGTCAAAAGCGTAGCTTATCCGGTATTGCGGCACAGAATATTGTTAAGTTTTGATGCAATTGCAGAGGGGGTATCTGCGGATACCGTGATTGCACAGATCATCGAGGCAAAGGAAAAGAGCTTATATGTTTAATTCGGAATTTTATGATATGCTGTCCCGCTTTTGTCTGGCGGTGAATCACAAAAGTTCTCTGAATATGTCGGGAAACCGCAAGTCTGTACAGAAGGGAATTTCGGCGGAATTTTCAGATTTTCGGGAATATATGCCGGGAGATGATCTGCGTCGGTTAGACTGGAATGTGTATGCCAGACTGGACAAGATGTATATCCGGGAATATATGGAAGAAAAAGAATCGGTGGTATCGATTCTTCTGGATACCAGTGAATCCATGAATTACGGACAGAAACCAAAGTGGGAGCTGGCAAGTCTTCTTGGAGCGGTGATGGCATATCTTGCATTGAATAACATGGATCGTGTCATGATCTATGATATGAAAAATATGCAGCGTCCTTATAATGTTTCCGGTGGAAAAAATGCTTTTCCCAAAGTACTCATGTGGCTGGAAAGTCTGGAGTATTCCGGAAGCGTGGATATGTTTGCTGCTTTAAAACAGATGCAGAGAAAGGGACCGGGGATCACTGTGCTTATCAGTGATTTTTTGCAGGAAGAATTGCTGGAGGAAGAGAACGAACAATATGAAAAAATGATGCAGTATCTTCTGTATTGCAGACAGCGTCCGGTAATTTTGCAGACACTCTGCGGAGAAGAACTTCATGTCAGTATGGAAGGAACATTAAATCTGATTGATATGGAAAATGAAAGCAAGCTGCGTATCACGATGGATGCACGTTCGATCAAAGCATACGAAAACCAGCTGCAGGCTTTGGTGTCCCGCATGAAAAAGGGCGTGCGAAACGGAGGAACTTATGTCCTCTGTGATACGACGCGGGATCGAAACCAGCTTGTATTTGAGGATTTAAGGGTGTTATATGATATTTGAAAGTTTATGGCCGCTTGCATTCGTGCTTGCGGTACCGATCATCATTGTTTTATATCTGCTGGTTCCTAAGGGAAAAGAGTATAAGATTTCTTCGAATCTCTTGTGGAAGAAATTATACCAGAACCAGCAGTCAAAAACATTTTTGGAAAAATTTATTCATAATCTGTTGATGTACCTGCAGATCGTGATTATATTGCTTCTGGTGCTGGCACTGATGTCACCATACATCCGAAAGGGTGGAACCGGAAGCGGAAATGTTGTTTATGTGTTGGATACCAGCGGGAGCATGCAGCATGAGAACGCAGACGGAGAGACCAGACTTGCACAGGCAGTTGCAGAAATCAAAAGTGACATTGCCTCATCCGATAATGGCACATTTTCCATCATCACAAATGACGGAACCGGAAGTAATCTTCTTGCAGTTGCCTCATCGGATAAGAAAAGCCTGTATCGGTTGCTCGATCAGACGAAAGCTACAGATACTGCAGGAAATTTGAAAGATGCAGTGTCCGCGGTCCAGACGCTTGTGACAGATGCCGAGGGAAAAAAGAAAAATGATGTCATCGTCATGACGGATGGAGTCGGTGCAGCAGACACAAAAGAATTAACGTCTCTGTTTTCTGCACAGATTCGTGTGATGGGAGATGTGACTTCGAATGTTTCAAATGATTTTCTGTCTTATGCAAAAAGTGAGAAAGGGTACGATATTGCGGCCGGTTTTACGAACTACAGTGACAGCAAAGCTACGCTTGAAGTAAGCCTGTACGAAAAAAAGAATGTGATTTCTGTCCGGCAGATCTCCATTGATGCGGGAGAGTCCTATACCTGTCTGTTTGAGGATGTGGACTGGAATGGAAAACCACTGCATACAGAAGCTGCCAATATTGCTTTTGAGGGAAGCAATGCAAAAGACTCCCTCAAAGCGGACAACGAGTGTTATGCCATTGCGGAATCTGCCAATGCTGTCTCCGCAGTATTTGTGGGCAAGGGAAATACGTACATTGAGAAAGCATACCAGGCGGTGACTTCACAGACACTTCCGAAATCAGAAAAGGAAAGTGATCTGGATGTCAAAAAAGATACCGTCTGCATTTATGATGCAGATACTTCCGCCAAGCAGAATCCGGCAGTCAACCGGCTGGTATTTGCGGATGGACAGTCAACCGGTACCAAAAAGAAAGTTAGTCTTACGGTAAGTGATACGGAGCTGACTTCCGGAATCAGCGAATTTGCGATTGGAGTCAATGAAACTTATACCTATGATGTTCCATCCTGGGGAACCGGATTCTTATGGGCTGGTGATGCCTGTGCCGGTTACTATGGACAAAAGGACGGTGTCCGTGTCGTTGTTGTCGGATTTGATCTTCGCGAATCGGATTTTGCTTTGGCAGCAGAATTTCCGGTGTTTATGTCAAATACATTAAGTTATCTTGCGGACAGTTCACTTCTGGCACAAAGTCAGTACGAAGCGGGAGAGAAAGTTCTGTTTCATCCGCAGGCAGATTTTGATGTGAATTCACTGGCAACAGACACCACGTATGCCGGTCTGTATACAGTAAAAGCAGACAACAAGGAAGAATCGTATGTGGTACACTTTGCAACGGATACACAGTCCGATGGAAGAATAACAGCAGAGGATGCCGGGGTAAAAAGCGCGTCACAGAAAATAATTGTAAAAAAACAATTGCGCAATGTCATTCTGGTATTGATCTTAATTCTTCTCGTTCTTGAGTGGATTGTCTATGTGCGCCAGATGCGCTATCGTGGAAAATTTTATCTGATTGTGCGTATTATGACGGCTTTGTTTGTGGTATTGGCACTGTTTGGATTTTCCGTGAATAAACGAAATGCAGAGAATACGACCATTTTTCTGGTAGACCTGTCAAAAAGTAATGCACAGAATGCAGAGGCGATGGATGCCGATTTGAAGAAGATGATCGCAAAGATGCCAAAAGACAACCAGTATGGAATTGTGGCATTCGGCAAAAATTCGCTGGTGGAACAGTTCGTTTCCGAGGAGAAAAATTTTTCCGGCATGATGTCTGCGGTGGATGAGACGGCAACGAATCTCGAAGATGCAGTTTCCAGAGGTCTTTCGATGATACCGGAGAATGCAGCCGGCCGTCTGGTGATCCTTACCGATGGAAAGGAAACAAAGGGAAATATCGAAAGCACAGCTTCTGCGCTGGTATCCAAAAAGGTGGAACTTTTGTCGGTATTGTACGATGTAACCGTGGGGAAAGATACGTATATTGAAAATGTACAGATGCCGGGATATCTGTATGCCGGGGATTCTTATTCCATGACGGTCAATGTGCAAAGCAATTATGATATAGATGCCAGACTTCAGGTGCTCCGCGGTTCCATGATGGAATCGGAAACGAAAGTTCATCTCAACAAGGGAGCCAATTCGTTTGTGTTAAAACAGAAAGTCTCCGGCGAGAGCGCGGAAAGTTTTACGGTGCGGGTTGTGGCAAAAGGCGATACCTGTAAAGAGAACAATGACTATTATGCTTATGCGGCAATTCACAGCGTGCCAAAGATACTGGTCGTATCCGGTATGGATGAGGACAGCAGCAATTATGAGAAACTGTTGCGAGCGGCAGGATGCAATTACCAGACGGTATCTGCAATCAATGCGCCGGAATCATTAAATGATATGCTCGCATACAAGAGCATTGTGCTGGACAATGTATTCCGCACGGATCTGCCGCAGAAGTTTCTGGATAATCTGGACACGTATGTAAAAGATTATGGTTGTGGTCTGATCTGTTGTGGCGGAGAAGAAAGTTTTGCGTTGGGCGGTTACCGGGATACGGAACTGGAAACACTCCTTCCGGTAGATATGGAACCGCGGGGCACAAATGAATCTCCGAGCATGGCAATGGTCATGGTCATCGATCATTCCGGAAGTATGTCCGAGATCGTGGATGACGGGGAGACGAATCTGGATCTGGCAGTTGCAGCAGCAGAAAATGCAGTATCGGAGCTTCGGGAGAAAGACTATGTAGGAGTGGTATCGTTTGATGACACTTATACATGGGTCGTTCCAATTACTAAAGCCGAAGACAAAGACGGAATTAAAGAAAAGATTGAAACGATTCCGGAAGGTGGCGGAACAACAATCAAACCGGCGGTCAAAGCAGCAGTGGAAGCAGTGAAAGATTGTGATGCAGAAATCAAGCATGTTGTTCTTCTGACGGATGGTCAGGGAGAAACTACAAATTTTATGGATGTCATGGGACCATGCAAGCAGTCGGGAATTACGTTATCTACGGTAGCTGTGGGCGCAGACTCGGACACTTCTTTATTGGAAAAACTCGCAGAGGGTTGTGGCGGAAGATATTATTATTCGGATATTTCCACCGACATTCCCAAGATTTTTGCAAGAGAAGTATTCTTAAGCGGAGAGACGTATCTGCAGAATGGCACATTTACACTTTCCGTAAACAGCAGCAATGCTGTCACAAGAGGTCTTTTTGCAGATGGATGGCCACAGATCAGCGGATATGTCAGTTCTACGCCAAAGAGCAATGCGAATGTCCTGCTTGCTTCCGATAAGGATGATCCGGTTCTTTCGGTTATGCAGTATGGTCTGGGCCATACCGTTGCATGGAATACCGATGTGACAAACAAATGGACGAAAGCATATGCAGGCTCTGAGGATTATGTGCAGTTGTGGAAGCACATTGTGGATTACAGTGTGGGAAATACATCAGAGGGAGATACCATAGATGTATCGACTGCAAACGGCACAACAACCGTGACCTATCACGCCAGTGAATATAACGAGAAAACCAAAGTGGAGGCGGTATATACCGATCCGGATGGCAAGACGCAGACTGCAAAGCTGCAGGGCAGTGCACCGGGCGTGTACGAGGCAAAAATCGATACGGACATGACAGGAATTTACAACCTGAGTGTGCGCCGTATGAACAAAGATACGGTTGAAAACGCGTTGACAGCGGCGGCGGTCGTGCAATATTCCGATGAATATAAGTTTGCACTGACCAATGAAAAATTTAAAGCATTTGTAAAGCAATATGGAAAAACCATTACGGCAAATGATTCGCTGTGGAAGAAACTGAAAGCTTCCGCAAAGGCGAAATATGATCTGACCCGGTGGCTTTTGATCCTTGCCGTTTTGTGGTTTGTACTGGATGTGGCATTCCGCCGCTTCTCGTTCGTACCGACAGATACGAAGTTGTATGCGTTTATAAAAAAGCACTGGACGCAGAAAAAGAACAGGGCTATACTTTCTACGAAGACAAAGGATGTGCCAAAAACCGAACAGCCATCCGAAGAAGAGATACCGCAACAGAAAAAGGAAAAATCAAAGAAAGCGCCGAAGGAGAAGAAAAAGAAACCCAAAGAGCAACAGTTGGATACTTCGGCACTGCTTAAGAAAAAAGAACAGCGGCATCAGTAGGAGTGAGCAAAAATGCAGACAGCAAGAGATTTACAGAACCAGTTAAGAAATATTGATCACAAAAGCTACCCGGCTTATAAAGGACTGCGGGGCAGCTATCAGTTCGAAGGCTATGAACTTCATATCGATCATGTGCAGGGAGATCCGTTTGCGGCTCCCTCACATGTGCGTATAGAGGTTCCGCTGCGGGATGCGAAGTTTCCGGAATGGAGCACAAAAGATAACCTGACAAAGACGGCTCTGGCAGATGAACTGACCAGACAGTTTGAGCGTCAGGTCGCACACTATACGTTTAAAGCGAAGGGTTCCGGAAAAAGCGGATTACTTTCGGTTACACGATGCGGACAGGAAGTGTTAAAACGGACTGCATGTGAGATTGGAGAAAAACATCTGATCGCACGTTTTTCGATCGGATTTCCGGCAAATGGAAGAACCATCAATGCCCAGGAGCTGGAAAAGATCCTGTTTGATTATCTTCCGGTCTGTGTGCAGCAGTCATTTTATTTTAAAAATTTAAGTGAAGAACGCTTGCACAAAGTCATTGCACTCGCAGAAGATCAGGAGGCAATCCGCAGCCAGTTAAAAGAAAAACATCTGGTAGCATTTGTTGCAGATGGTGCGATTCTGCCGCGTGAGAGTGGAATTTCTTCCAGACCAATGAGAGATTCGGTTGCATTTTCATCACCGGACAGTCTGCGGGTATCCATGGAACTTCCGCATAAGGGAACCATCACGGGAATGGGAATTCCGGAAGGAATCACATTGATCGTGGGTGGTGGATATCACGGAAAGTCCACACTTTTACAGGCGTTGGAACTTGGTGTGTACAATCATATTGCAGGGGATGGAAGAGAGTATGTCATTACAAATGATACCGCAGTAAAACTTCGTGCAGAGGACGGACGTTTCATCAAAGATGCAGATATTTCCATGTTTATCAATGATCTGCCAAACAAAAAAGATACCTATCGTTTTTCGACGGAAGATGCCAGTGGAAGCACTTCACAAGCGGCTGGGATTGTCGAGGCGATGGAAGCGGGAAGTCATGTATTTTTGCTGGATGAAGATACCTCAGCCACCAATTTTATGCTGCGGGATGCTCTGATGCAGCAGGTGGTCAGCCCAGACAAAGAACCGATCACGCCGTTTTTATCGCGGGCAGGAGAACTGTATGAGAAGGAAGGTATCTCAACCATTCTTGTAGCGGGAAGTTCCGGTGCTTTTTTCCATATCGCGGATACCGTGATACAGATGGACAATTATGTGCCTTTGGATATTACGGACAAGGCAAAAACATTATGTGCCAAATTCCCGGTAGAAGCAGAAAAAGCAAAACCGTATGTCCGCCCGGAGAGTGTACGCATTATGACAAAGGATCCAAATGGAGCGAAGCCAAAGCGCGATTACCGCACAGGTGCAGTCAAAGGGACACCGGAGCGGCTGAAAGTAAAACTTCTGGGAAAAGATGGATTTGCACTTGGCCGGCAGAATGTCGATCTGCGCTATGTGGAGCAGCTGGTGGACAGCGAGCAGACGGCAGCTTTGGGCATGTTATTAAAATATGCCGTGGAAAAAATGATCGACGGAAAGAAGACAATCCCGGAAATTGTTTCGTATTTGCAGAAACAATTGGAAACAAAAGGTCTTTCTTTCTTTGCTGACGGAGGATATATTCCATGTGGATATGCGATTCCGCGCGTGCAGGAAATCTATGCATGTTTTAATCGTTACCGCAGAGCATAAGGCTTTGGGATAATGGTTGACTTTCCCATGGGGATGTGGTACGATTTCTAAGGTTTAAAGCAAAGAACAGAGATAGTACAGATTTAAGACATGCAGAGAGAAGCCGGCAGGTGCGAGGCTTTTGTACGAGAATCTGGAACCAGTCTGGGAGCTGCAGAATGAAGACAGAGTGTTTGTTTTGGAATCTGGAGAAATTCTGCCGGAGGTCACCGTTATCAGAGACAGCGTAAGTGGCTGCTTACGGATGAGTGCAGGCAAGGCCTGAATTTAGGTGGTAACACGGATTTATATTCGCCCTAAACAATACAGAGATTGTATTGTTTGGGGCTTTTTTAAACCAATTTTATAAGTAAAATAATAAAAGATGGAGGTTCACATGAAAGTATCAAAATTAGTAGGATTACGATTCAAGGAAAAGCCAGCCGACTGTGTCATTGACAGTCATGCACTGATGGTCAGAGGCGGATATATAAAATATGTGGGAAATGGTATCTATTCTGAATTCCCGACATTAAAGAAAATCACATCCAAGATCGAAGCAATCATCCGTAAAGAGATGAATGCCATTGATGGACAGGAAGTATTATTCCCGGTTGTTATGCCGGCAGATCTGTGGGAAGAGTCCGGTCGTTATGAGAGTGTCGGAAGCGAGCTCGTACGTCTGAGAGACCGTAACGATTCCAAGCTGGTTCTTGGAATGACACATGAGGAAGCTGCTGTACAGCTTGTTCGTGAGTATGGACAGTCCTATAACAAATATCCATTTATGATCTATCAGTTCCAGAGAAAATTCCGTGATGAGGCAAGACCGAGAGCCGGTCTGATCCGTGTGCGTGAGTTCACCATGAAGGACGCATATTCGTTCCATACATCGCAGGAAGATCTGGAGAAATATTATGATGTATGTTACCATGCATACAATCGTATTTTTGAAAAGTGTGGTATTCCGGAGGTCGTAACCGTTGCATCCGATTCCGGTATGATGGGTGGAAATGTATCACATGAGTACATGCTTTTAACTCCGGTAGGAGAGGATTCTATTGTGCTTTGTACTTCCTGCGATTATCGTGCAAATATGGAAGCAGCAGAGAATAAAGTGACAAACGAAAGCAAAGGAAACTTAGAAGAGTTACAGTGCGTGGAGACACCAAACTGCAAGACTATCGATGAGGTCTGCGCATTCTTAAAATCCGGTGTGAAATCTTCCTGCAAGGCGGTTGTATACCAGAAGAATGCAGATGACAGTTTTGTAGTTGCATTTGTACGCGGAGATTATGAAGTAAACGAGACAAAGCTTCGCAACCTTGTCGGCGAGGACATTCATCCGGCTGAGATTACAGCAGATGATCCATTGGTAGCCGGTTATATCGGACCTTATGGTATTTCTGATCAGGTTACTGTATACTGCGATATTTCCCTCAAAGGAATTGACAGTTTAGTAGCAGGTGCAAACAAAGAAGGATACCATTATACAGGACTGAACCTGGAAAGAGATCTGGGAGAAGTTGCATACTATGATATTTCCAAGGTACAGGAAGGAAGCACATGTCCTTGCTGTGGCAAGCCAACCATTACGATCAAGAGAGGTATCGAGGTAGGTAATATCTTCCAGCTTGGAACCAAGTATACCAAGTCCATGCATATGCAGTACACCGATGAGAATGGTGAATTACAGACACCAATTATGGGATGCTATGGTATTGGTGTGGGACGTATGGCCGCATCCATCTGTGAAGCACACCATGATGAGTATGGTCCAATTTGGCCAATCTCTATTGCACCATGGGAAGTGGAAATCTGCTGTCTGCGTGTGGATGATGAAGAGACGAAGGCCGTTGCGGATAATCTCTACAAAGACCTGTTAAATGCAGATGTGGATGTACTCTATGATGATCGTCATGAGCGTCCGGGTGCAATGTTCTCCGATGCAGATCTGATTGGTGCACCGATCCGTGTGGTTGTCAGCCCACGTAACTTAAAGGAGTCTGCAGTGGAAATCACTACAAGAGACAAGTCCGTAAAGGAAATGGTTCCGGTTACGGAAGCACTCGAGTTTGTGAAGAACTTAAGAGCAGAAATGTTTGCTGCAATCGATGCAAAAGTAGAGCCGTATAAGTAATAATTGTGTTAAGAAAAGAAAAACGTGGAAATCGCAGTTGTGATTTCCACGTTTTTTTGTAAATGTAAAGATTATTATTTTAACAACTCATCAGCCAAAGCATTCATTGCAGCAACATCAGCATCTTTCATGGTAGATTTGATGGAGACAACAGTGTCACATACAGTGAGGTCTTTCATGGTATCAAGGATGGCTTTCATGCTCTTTGCAGCGACCGGCGCCCAGGAACCATTTTCAATGATTCCGACTTTACGTTTCTGGTATGCTTTATGTCCAAGACGGTTTAAGAAATCTTCCATCGGAGGGAAGACACCGCCGTCGTAGCTTGCAGCAGCAATGACAAGTTTGCTGTAACGGAAAGCATCTTCGATGGCCTCTGCCATATCATCTCTGGTCAGATCAGTAAAAGCGACTTTTACGCCTTTTCCTTTTAAGATCTCTACCATTTTTTCTGCAGCTTTCTTTGTGTTTCCATGGATGGAAGCACAGGCAACAAGAACACCTTCGTCTTCCGGTTCATAGCTGCTCCAGGTCATGTATTTTCCAATGTAGTAACCTAAGTCTTCTTTTAAGATTGGTCCGTGTAATGGGCAAATAGTCTGAATATCAAGGGTAGCGGCTTTCTTTAACAGTGCCTGTACAGGAGCGCCGTATTTACCTACAATATTGAAATAGTATCTTCTTGCCTCGCATGCCCAGTCCTCGTCAGCGGAGAGTGCACCGAATTTACCGAAGCCATCGGCAGAGAAAAGTACTTTCTCAGTTGTCTCGTATTCCACCATAACTTCCGGCCAGTGAACCATTGGAGCCATGAAGAATTTTAAAGTATGCGATCCTAAAGATAATTCTTCGCCTTCGGCAACAGCCATGCAGCGGCTGTCAAGATCGACGATATCGAAAAACTGTGGAAGCATCGCTTTGGCTTTGGCGCTCAGTACTAATTTGGCCTGTGGGTACTTCTCAGCCAGCATCTGGATATTGGCAGCGTGGTCAGGCTCTAAGTGGGAAATGACGATGTAATCTACGGTTCTTCCATTTAATGTGTTGGTTAAATTGGAAAACCATTCGTCAGTTTTTCTTGCATCGACCGTATCCATAACGGCAACTTTCTCATCAAGAATGATGTAAGAATTGTAAGACACACCGTTTGGTACGATATATTGGCTCTCGAATAAGTCGAGTGTTGTATCATCCACACCGATGTATTTGATAGAATCGGAAATAGTAACGTTACTCATTGTGTTATCCTCCTGTTGTAATTTATAATGTGCGTTTATTCTACCATGTTTGTGGAAAGGATTCAACTTTACCCGCGCAAAATAAAAGAGAATTCTTGCCTGTATTTCGAAGGCATGTTACAGTATATATATCGTGCAGAAAATGCAGGGCGAATGAATTATAGAAGTTAGAAACAGGAGTAACAGACATGGTAGATCAGAATACATTTACAGAGACCATACGTGAAGTCGCAGAAATTATCCGGACAAGCGCAGAACCGATGTCCCGGGAAGAGATTCTGGGTTATTTTAAAGATATGGAACTGAATACAGAACAGGAAAATATGGTGTTGGAATTTCTGTTGACACCACACGAGGAACCAGAAGAGGAAGAAGCAGAAGAATCCAAGGTGGATGAGGCAGCAGAAAAGGAAGAAGAGGAAGCGGAAGATGCGCAGTCTGGAAAGAATGATGAACCGGAGGATGTTTTACCGGATTCTCCAATGTTTCAGATGTATCTGGAAGAACTGAAAAATCTTCCGGAATACAGTGAAAAAGAGCAGATTGCAATGTATCAGGCACTTCTTGCAGGCGATGAATCCATGGTGCGCAAAATATCGGACGGCTGGATGAAAAATGTCCTTACGATGGCAAAGAATCTGGCGCTTTCTTCGGAAGGATTCGAGGATGTGGTGCAGGAAGGCAATATGGCGCTGTTCCTGAAATTGTCGGATTTGTGTGGTTCCAAAGAAAAATGTGATGTAGAGGAGGAACTCGAGCGGGCAATCGAGGAAGCCATGAAGGCAAGTATCCGCGAGATGGCAGGCGAGGATGATAGTGAAAATGCTATTCTTGGCAAAGTATCACTGGTCAATGAGGCAAAGAACTATCTTGCAAAAGAAAAGGGAAGTGAACCTTCCATGCAGGAAGTGGGCGATTATACCAAAATGTCACAGGAAGAACTTGCTGATATTTTTGAACTGATTAAGAAAGCGGATGTCAAGAAGCAGGGTAAATAAGTTTGACAATTTCCTTTCTTATGTATAGAATAATGCGTAGATTGGACTGAGAAAAGGAGACCATACGATGAAAATTTTGATCGACAGCATAACGGAGGAAGTGACAAAGGCATTCGTAGACAATGGATATGATGCGAAGTACGGAAAAGTAACTTTGTCTAACCGCCCGGATTTGTGCGAGTACCAGTGTAATGGTGCGATGGCAGCAGCAAAAGAATACAAATGTGCGCCATTTATGATTTCAGATAAGATTGCAGAAGCTTTGACAGGAAATGCAATGTTTGAGAGTGTTGAGTCCGTGAAACCGGGATTCATCAACTTAAAGCTGAGCAAGGAGTACCTTGCAGGCGTAGTTACAGAAATGAAACAGGATGAGGGACGTTTTGGCTGTGAGGCAGCAAAAGATCCAAAGACCATTATCGTGGATTACGGCGGAGCCAATGTGGCCAAGCCTCTTCATGTAGGACATTTGCGTTCTGCAATCATCGGAGAGAGCGTAAAGCGTATCGGCAAATTCATGGGACACAATGTGATCGGTGATGTGCATCTGGGAGACTGGGGTCTGCAGATGGGACTGATCATTGTGGAATTAAAGGAGCGTAAGCCGGATCTGGTATATTATGATGAGAGCTATACCGGAGACTATCCGACAGAGGCACCGTTTACAATTTCCGAGCTGGAAGATATTTATCCGACTGCCAGCAAGAAGAGCAAGGAGGATGAAGCTTTCCGTGAAGCTGCGATGGAGGCAACCAGCCAGCTTCAGGCAGGCAGAAGAGGATATCGTGCCCTGTTAGAGCATATTTTAAATGTATCCGTTACAGACCTGAAGAAGAATTATGACAATCTCAATGTATCATTTGAACTCTGGAAAGGTGAGTCTGATGCCCAGCCATATATTCCTGATATGGTACAGATGATGAAAGACAAAGGCTATGCATACATGAGCGATGGAGCACTCGTTGTAGATGTTGCCGAGGAGACCGATACAAAGGAGATTCCTCCATGCATTATCTTAAAATCGGACGGAGCATCCCTTTACAGTACGACCGATCTTGCAACAATCGTGATGCGTATGCAGGACTATCATCCGGACAGCATTATTTATCTGGCAGACCAGAGACAGAGCATGCATTTTATTCAGGTGTTCCGTTGCGCAAGAAAGACGGGCATTGTGGATGACAGCGTAGAGTTAAAGCACATTGGTTTCGGTACCATGAACGGTAAGGATGGTAAGCCATTCAAGACTAGAGATGGCGGTGTTATGCGTCTGGAATATCTCCTCGATGAGATTAATGAAGAGATGTTAAAGAAGATCACCGAGAACCAGAAGGAAAAAGAAAACCTTGATATCAGTGACGAAGAAGCAAAGAAGACAGCCAAGATGGTTGCCTTAGCCGCTGTAAAATACGGAGATCTCTCCAACCAGGCAAGTAAAGATTATGTCTTTGATATTGAGCGTTTTACTTCGTTCGAAGGAAATACAGGACCTTACATTCTGTATACGATCGTCCGTATCAAATCTATTCTGTCCAAGTATCAGGCAGCCGGAAAGACATTGCCGGATACCGCACTGCTTGCAGCACATTCCGCAAGTGAGAAGAATCTGATGCTTGTACTTTCCAGATTCAATGGAATGATGGAAAATGCATTCGAAGAACTTGCACCGCACAAGATCTGTGCATATGTGTACGAACTTGCCAATGCGTTCAACGGATTTTATCATGAGAATAAGATTCTTGCGCAGGAAGACGAGCAGATCCAGCAGTCTTATATCGGACTTTTGATGCTGACAAAGAGTGTGCTCGAGGCATGTATCGATGTACTCGGATTCTCTGCACCGGACCGCATGTAAAATAATAGTTCTGAATTGAAATAGAAAGCATATAAATAAGCCATAGGGAATTGAAAAAGATTCCTTATGGCTTTTTTGTGTTATATCCATGAAAAAGGGGGAAGGAACATTCTGACGACATATCTTCCGATAGCATTTCGGACAAAGGTTACAGAGAGAGAATTAGAGGAGGCAGAGGAAATCCGTTTAAGAGCCGGACAGGCAATGGAGCTTGTGTATGCGGGAGGAAAAATCAAACGCATTGGCGATGTGACGGCAAAACAGATACGGGAAATGCTGAATTATCTGACAGGGTATGCACCGTATGCACGCGAGGAGGAAATGCGGCAGGGCTTTTTTACAATCACCGGAGGACATCGCATTGGCATCAGCGGACACACCAGTTATTCGATGGAAAAAAGCAATATGCAGGCAGACAGGCTGTATGACATCAATGCAATCAACATGCGTATCGCCCACGAAGTAAAGGATTGTGCCATAGAAATCATTCCATGGATCAGAGATGGAGAAATGTTATATCACACGATTTTGTTTGCACCGCCGGGGGTAGGAAAAACAACATATCTGCGGGATTGTATCCGGCTTCTTTCGAAAGGCGAGGGAGGAACGCATCAGAAGAAGGAAGCAGGAAGAAAAGTAGCTGTGGTCGATGAGCGCTCCGAGATTGCCGCCTGCTATCAGGGAATCCCGCAAAATGATCTCGGTCCCCGCACGGATGTGCTGGATAATTGCCCGAAGGCAATCGGTATGCAGATGGTACTTCGTTCGATGTCTCCGGATGTTATTGCCGTAGATGAGCTGGGAGGAAAAGAAGACTTTGCGGCTGTGGCACAGGCAATGAAATCCGGTGTTACTGTTCTCGGAACGATGCATGCCAGAAGCGTGGAGGAAATTTTTTTAAGAGAGGAGGCATGCCGTAAATGGGGGAAAGAAGGGAAAATGCGGTTTGTAGGACTAAAAAGAAAAACACCCAATATGGCGTGGGATAAGAACAGAAAAGTGACTGTGTTTGATGGAACCGGGAGGGTGCTATGGGAAAACTGATAGGAATTCTACTGATTTTGGGCGGTTGTGCAGGACTTCTTTACCAATGGATGAAGGTGCAGCGATGCAGGGCTTTGCTTATGGAAGAATGGATCAGAATCTTTGTCGCTTTTGAATATGCATTAGAGAAAGAACATGTTCCTATACAACGCTTTTTCCTGCGATATGATGGCCGGCTGCCGGAAGTGGAGCGCTTTTTTGAAAGAGTGCTGCACTTGTTGGGAAAAAATGAATATCCGAGTGGGCAGATGGTGTGGGACATGGTTCTTAAAGAGTGGGAAAAGAAATTCGCATTGAAGGAAGAGGCCGGGCATACACTTAGAGCAGCGGGCGATGCTTTTTTTGGAGAGAACAGTCAGGAAAATCTGCGGTGCATGCAGGGATGCAGACAGCGCATGGAAAAATGCGTAGAAAAAGAGCGGGAGGAATTTGTACGTCAGCGCAGTGTGTATATGCCGGTGGGAATGCTTGCGGGGCTGATGTTGGTGATTCTTCTCGTATAAGGAAAAGAAAGGGATGCTATGAGTGTAACGATTATTTTTAAAATTGCGGCAGTGGGAATTGTTGTTACGGTATTAAGCCAGGTGTTAAAGCACAGTGGCAGAGAGGAGCAGGCGTTTCTGTTAAGTCTGGCAGGATTGATCATCGTATTATTCTGGATCGTGCCGTCTATCAGTGAATTGTTTCGGACGATGGAAACGTTTTTTTCCATGTGATGATCGTAAAAGTCGGACTATTGGGGATTACGGCAGTGTTTCTTGCACTGATCCTACAAAAAGAAAAGTCAGAATTTGCAATGCTTCTCGTACTTGCGGCGGGAATGATCCTGTTTACTTATATATTATTGCGCATGCAGACGATCGTTTCGTTTTTATCGGATATGATTGATTATCTGCCGGTGGACAAGACATATCTGCTCCCACTTCTTAAGATGCTTGGAATTGCCTATATTGCAGAGTTTTCTTCTTCAATCTGCAAGGAGTCCGGATACAGTGCGATTGCTGGGCAGATGGAGCTTTTTGCGAAACTTTCAATCGTGGTATTAAGTATTCCGGAACTGATGTATTTGATGGATGTATTGGAGAAATATCTGTAATGGTTTGGGTGAAAAAAAGCGTGGCAATGCTTCTGTTTCTTGGAATATTTCTGATGCCACAGACGGTATATGCCGCAGAGGATTACATGGATGAGATGATGCAGGAACTAAAGCTGGATGAGGTAGATGATGCCGTGGAGAAAAATGTCACACAGCTTCCGGACAAGTATACCTTTTCGGATATGGTGCAGAGTTTTGTGGCGGAAGGAACAGATGGAATCAGCCGGGATCATATATGCGATTATGTATTTGACCTGTTTTTCTATGAGATTGCAGCAGTAAAGCCATTGTTTATCCAGATTATCAGCATTTCGATACTGTTTGCCTTTTTTGGAAAACTGCTTGTCACAAAGTCACAGTATGTATCGGAGATGAGCTTTTTTGTAGTGTACACCGGAATCATGTTGTTGCTGTTGCAGTCGTTTCAGCTGATCAGCGAAGTTGTGGAAAGCGGCATCGGAAAAACAACTTCTTTTATGACTGCATTTATTCCAACCTATGCCACCACATTGCTTTTGTCGGGAAATACGGCATCGGCAGGCTCGTTTTACGGACTGGCATTTGGTATTGTTTATGTTTTGGAACTTGCTATGATATTTCTGTTTATTCCGGGCGTACATATCTATGTACTGCTGGTATTGCTGGATCACTTGTTTGAGGAATCCAAACTTTCCAAATTTGCCGAACTGTTTGAGAGTGGGATTTATCTGTCTTTAAAAGTCGGTCTTGCAGTTGTTATGGGAATGGGAGTGGTGCAGTCACTGATTGCACCTGCAAAAGACCGTCTGTCGGTAAGCAGTCTGTATCAGGGGCTTAAAGCAGTGCCAGGGGTTGGAAATTCGTTTGGAGCAGCCGGAGAATTACTTGTGGGATGCACAATTATGATCAAAAACAGCATGGGTGCCGCAGCTTTGCTTATGCTCGTTATTCTTAGTCTCGAACCAGTACTCAAAGTCCTTTGTTTTCATGTGATGTACCGGCTGGCGAGTGCCGTGCTTCAGCCTTTCTGTGATAAACGTCTGGCAGAGAGTATTGCGGGCGTGGGAAAAGGATGTGGCATTTATCTAAAAATTATGTGGAATGCACTGCTTTTATTTTTTCTTACAATTTCCATGATCGCGGCCTCCACAGGATTTATCAATTAAATGAGGGAAGGACATATCATCGATGCATATCATTTTAAATTTTGTAAAACAATATTTTATATTTATGTTGCTTTTGTTTGTGTTTTCCTATCTTGTGCCAAAGGAAAATTATAGGCGTTATTTTAACTTTTTTATTAGTGTCATGATGGTGGCAGCGTTGCTTTTCCCATTATTTCAGATATCGGAGAAAGAGGTCGCGGCACAGACAAAAGCGCGTTTGGAGGAAATCGAAGAGAAGATAGGGGATACACAATATTATCAGAAGGGGGAGAATATTTTTGAACAATTTCTTTCAGATGAGGGACTGGCTGAAACAGAAAATAAAGAACCGGACGAAAACTGATTTTCTTATTATGATACTCATCGGTGTTCTGGTGCTGATCGTCATGATCCCCACAGGAACGAAAGAAACATCCGGAAAAAGCAAGCTTACCGGAAACAAAAGCAATGAGAAAAATACGCAGGAATATGGACAGGCAGACGGAATCTCGGACAGTGAATATGTCGAACAGTTAGAAGAACAGATCCGCATTCTGATCGAGCAGATGGACGGATGTGGAAAAGCAAATGTCATGATAACACTTGCGGACGACGGACAGACTTATCTGGACAAAAACTGCAAAACAGATGAAAAAGCCAAAGAGGAGACTACCGTGATTTATGATACCGGAGAGGAACAAAAGCCTTATGTCATAAGAAAAGAACGCCCGCATGTAGAGGGCATGGTTATTGTGGTACAGGGCGGAAATTCTCCTGCGGTAGTGACCGAAATAACCGATGCAATGATGTCATTATTTGATATCGAAGCGCATAAAATAAAAGTAGTAAAAATGTCAGCGCAGGAGGAATAGCTGTGAAAAAAATCGTACATAAAAATCAGATTGTGATCACGACACTGGCCGTACTGATCGCGATCGCCGGGTATGTAACTTACGACAAGAAAAATGCAGATCCAAAGGAGGAACAGGTTGTGACTTCCGTCAATGCAAACGATGCTGTCTCGGATAAAGAGGCGGATTTTACAACCGATATTGCATCAGATATTTTGGGCGGAGAAACAGTGGCCACTGCATCTACGCAGGAGGTGAACAATCCGGGGGAAACGGTACTTACCAGTGCGCTGGTACAGGATGCAGACTATGCAGCAAAGGTAAAGCTGAACCGTGAGCAGGTACGCTCCAAAAATAAGGAGAGCTTACAGGCAATCATCGATAATGAAACGCTCGATGATGCCCAGAAGAAAGCTGCTGTAGATGAGATGATCACTTTGACCGATATCGCGGAAAAGGAATCCAATGCAGAGATGATGCTTGAGGCAAAGGGATTTACCGATGTTGTGGTAAGTATCAGCGATGACGCCTGTGATGTGGTACTGAACATGGGAGATGTGACAGACGCAAAGCGCGCACAGGTCGAAGACATTGTGAAACGCAAAACTGGGGTGGCGGCAGAAAATATTGTAATCACACCGATTGAATAAAGAGTTGAAAATACATATTTTTTAGGGTAAAATAATGAAGTATATGCGTTATGTAATTTGATTTGGAGGATATACTGTGAGCGACTTAAGAAAAGAAATAGAAAAAAGACGTACCTTTGCAATTATTTCCCACCCGGATGCAGGTAAGACAACACTGACCGAGAAGTTCCTTCTCTATGGAGGCGCAATCAATCAGGCCGGTTCCGTCAAGGGAAAGGCAACGGCAAAGCATGCGGTATCCGACTGGATGGAAATAGAGAAGCAGAGAGGTATCTCAGTAACTTCTTCCGTGTTGCAGTTTAATTATGATGGATATTGTATTAATATTCTGGATACACCGGGACATCAGGACTTCTCGGAGGATACGTACCGTACTTTGATGGCGGCGGATTCTGCGGTGATGGTCATTGACGCCAGCAAAGGTGTAGAGGCGCAGACACGTAAGCTTTTTAAAGTATGCGTGATGCGCCATATCCCGATTTTTACATTTATCAATAAAATGGACCGCGATGCCAACGACACATTTGAATTGCTTGATGATATCGAAAACGAGCTTGGTATTGCGACTTGTCCAATCAACTGGCCGATTGGTTCCGGAAAAGAATTTAAGGGTGTTTATGACAGAAGAACGCGTAAAGTTATGACATTTGCAGATACTTTAAAGGGAACCAAAGAAGGTTCTGAAAAAATCATCGATATCGATGATCCGTCTCTCGTGGATGAAATCGGAGCAGACAAAAAGGCACAGCTGGATGATGAGATTGAACTTCTTGACGGTGCAAGTGCGGAATTTGATATGGAACTGGTAACAAAGGGTGAACTTTCACCGGTATTTTTCGGATCTGCCCTTACAAACTTTGGTGTGGAGACATTCCTGCAGCATTTCCTGCAGATGACCTATGCACCGTTAGCACGTAAAGCAGACATTGGTATGATTGATCCGTTCCAGGATGAATTTTCTGCATTTGTATTTAAAATTCAGGCGAATATGAACAAGAATCACCGTGACAGAATCGCATTCATGCGTATTTGTTCCGGTAAGTTTACCGCTGGAATGGAAGTCTATCATGTCCAGGGCGCCAAGCAGATCAAACTTGCACAGCCACAGCAGATGATGGCGGACGAGCGCAAGATCGTGGAAGAAGCATATGCCGGAGATATTATTGGTATTTTTGATCCGGGTATTTTTTCCATTGGAGATACACTTACCACGGCAAAAGAAAAATTTCAGTTCGAGGGAATCCCGACGTTTGCACCGGAACATTTTGCGCGTGTGCGCCTGATTGATTCCATGAAGCGTAAACAGTTCGTAAAAGGTGTTACACAGATTGCACAGGAAGGTGCCATTCAGATTTTCCAGGAGTACAAGGGTGGCATGGAAGAAATCATTGTCGGCGTTGTCGGTGTGCTGCAGTTCGATGTGTTGAAATTCCGGCTGGAGAATGAGTACAATGTGGACATCCGACTGGAAAATCTTCCGTATGAGCATATCCGCTGGATTGAAAACAAAGAAGAAGTGGATGTGGACAACCTTACCGGAACCTCAGATATGAAGAAAGTCATCGATATGAAAGGAAATCCGCTGCTCCTGTTCGTCAATGAGTGGAGTGTCGGTATGACACTTGACCGAAACGAGGGACTGGTACTGGCGGAATTCAGCAAGAATTAAATATTCAAAAAGAATGAGAACAGATAGTGTTCAAATCAAAGGAGGAAATATATGCAGATTGTAGAAGTGACAAAAGACAATTTTGAGCAGGAAGTACTCGGAGCAAAAGTTCCGGTCGTAATCGATTTCTGGGCAGTATGGTGTGGCCCATGTCAGATGCAGTCACCGATTCTTGATCAGGTGGCAGAAGAGTTTGGCGATAAGATTAAAGTCTGCAAAGTCAATGTGGACGAGCAGCCGTCCCTTGCACTCAATTATCAGATTGCAAGTATTCCGACACTTGTATTTATGAAATACGGCCTGTTCCAGCAGAGAATGATCGGATTGCAGGACAAGCAGACAATTACTGATTATCTGCAAACACTGCTTGACGCGGAATAGAAGAATCGATATAATAAAGGCAGTTGCGTATATGCAACTGTCTTTTTTATTCCCCATGTATTTAAATTTAAGTTTATGATTGACACGAAGGCAAAAATATAATATTATTAGAACATGAAAACGAACATAGGTTCGAGTTAAGGAGATCATTATGGCAAAAGAAGATAAATTGAAGGCATTGGACGCTGCGATTGCACAGATTGAGAGACAGTACGGTAAAGGATCTGTCATGAAGCTTGGAGATAATTCTGCAAATATGAACGTTGAGGTTGTTCCGACAGGATCCCTCAGTCTGGATATTGCTTTGGGACTTGGCGGACTTCCAAAGGGACGTATTATTGAGATCTATGGACCGGAATCCAGTGGTAAGACAACCGTTGCCCTGCACTGTGTTGCAGAAGTACAAAAGCAGGGTGGTATCGCGGGCTTTATCGATGCGGAGCATGCGTTAGATCCGGTATATGCCAAGAATATCGGTGTAGACATTGATAATCTGTACATTTCCCAGCCGGATTGCGGAGAGCAGGCGTTAGAGATCACAGAGACCATGGTGCGTTCCGGAGCAGTAGACATTGTAATCGTGGATTCTGTTGCAGCACTTGTTCCGAAGGCAGAGATTGATGGTGATATGGGAGATTCCCATGTGGGTCTGCAGGCGCGTCTGATGAGTCAGGCACTTCGTAAGCTGACCGGTGTCATCAGCAAATCAAACTGTGTTGTTATCTTTATCAACCAGCTGCGTGAAAAAGTTGGTGTTATGTTTGGTAATCCAGAGACAACAACCGGTGGACGTGCGTTGAAATTCTATTCATCTGTTCGTCTGGATGTAAGAAGAATTGAAGCATTAAAGCAGGCTGGAGAAGTCGTTGGTAACCGTACAAGAGTGAAGGTCGTAAAGAACAAGGTTGCTCCGCCATTTAAGGAAGCAGAATTTGATATTATGTTCGGTCAGGGAATTTCCAAGGAAGGGGATATTCTTGATCTCGCGGCCAATGTCGGAATCATCAGCAAGTCTGGTGCATGGTATGCTTACGAAGGTGATAAAATCGGTCAGGGACGTGAGAATGCAAAGAACTATCTGCGCCAGAATCCGGATTTCTGCAAGATGATCGAGGAGCAGGTAAGAGAACATTACTTTGCACAGGAAACCGAAGAAGAGCCGGAAGCAGAGGAGAAAGCAGCAGAGGCTGACAAGGAATAGAGTGAATGATTACCGTAACAGAGTATGAATCTCTGGGAAAAGGTAAGCTCCGCGTGCGTTTTGATAACGAGGCGGAGCTTATTTTATACCGCGGAGAAGTAAAACAATGGAAGCTTCGCGAGGAAGCACAAATATCCGAAGAAGAATATCAGAAGCTGCTTACCGAAGTGGTTGGAAAGCGCGCTAAGAAACGAGCCATGCATTTGCTGGAACGTATGGACCGTACAGAGAAGCAGCTGAGAGATAAACTGGAGGATGGTAAATATCCGCAGGTTTGTATTGATGAAGCAATCGCGTATGTCAGAAAATATCATTATATTGATGATTATCGGTATGCCTGCACATTTATCCGGTATTCCCAGGAGAAGATGAGCCGGCTTCAGCTGAAGATGAAACTGGCGCAGAAAGGTGTTCCAAGAGATCTGATCGACAGGGCTTTGGAGGAGGAATACTCTGGAGAAGAATCGGTACAGATCGCACGCCTTTTGGAAAAGAGAAAGTTTGTTGCCAGGGAAGCGGATGATCGGGAATTTCAGCGGACTTACCAATATTTATTGCGCAGAGGGTTTCGAAGTGGCGATATTTTAAGAGTGATGAAAGCAAAATCGGAATTTTAGACAAATCAAGGGCGTATTGCTTGACATAATTAAGCAAAAAGGATAAAATTAATACGTTGTAAAGTTATGACATGAAAAGAGTTTTCTTTTTGTTATATGTACAATGAAAACTTAATAAAGGAGGTGCTCCTGTAGTGGTGCCGTATGTAATTACTGCTATCATCACATTTGTAATTACTGCTGTTGCTGTATGGTTCATTTCTGCCGAATATCACAAGAGGGTAGCCAATACAAAGATTGGTAACGCAGAAGAAAAGGCCAGAGGCATTATCGATGAGGCTGTAAAGACTGCTGAGAACAAGAAGCGCGAATCTATGCTTGAGATCAAGGAAGAGACCATTCGTTCCAAGAATGAACTCGACAAAGAAATCAAGGAGCGTAGAAATGAAATCCAGCGTAACGAGCGTCGTATTGTGCAGAAGGAAGAAAATCTGGACAAGAAGATGGAAGCGATGGAGAAGCGTGAAGCAAGCTTTAATGCCAAAGAAGAAGAGTTAAAGAAGCAGAAGGCTGAGATAGCAAAATTAAATGAGCAGCGTGTACAGGAACTGGAGAGAATCTCCGGATTAACCTCTGAACAAGCAAAAGAATACCTCTTAAAGACCGTCGAAGAAGATGTAAAACTTGACACTGCAAAGATGATCAAGGAAATGGAAAATCAGGCAAAGGAGGAAGTTGCAAAGAAAGCAAAGGATTATGTAGTGACTGCTATTCAAAAATGTGCTGCGGATCACGTTGCAGAAACTACAATTTCAGTTGTTCAGCTTCCGAATGATGAGATGAAGGGACGTATCATTGGACGTGAAGGACGTAATATTCGTACCTTAGAGACAATGACAGGTGTAGATCTGATTATTGACGATACACCGGAAGCGGTCATCTTATCAAGCTTTGATCCAATTCGAAGAGAAGTTGCAAGAATTGCACTTGAAAAATTAATCGTAGACGGACGAATTCATCCGGCTCGTATTGAAGAGATGGTAGAGAAAGCTCAAAAAGAAGTTGAAACCATGATTCGTGAGGAAGGTGAATCTGCTGTACTTGAAGTCGGCATTCACGGAATCCATCCGGAACTGGTTCGCTTATTGGGTAAGATGAAATTCCGTACCAGTTATGGACAGAATGCATTGAAGCATTCGATTGAGGTTGCACAGTTGACAGGACTTCTTGCTGCAGAAATTGGCGAGGACGTTCGTATGGCAAAACGTGCAGGTTTATTACATGATATTGGTAAGGCTGTTGATCATGATATGGAAGGTTCCCATATTCAGCTTGGTGCAGATCTGTGTAGAAAATACAAAGAATCCGCACTTGTAATCAATGCCGTTGAATCACATCATGGAGATGTTGAGCCAGAGAGTCTGATTGCATGTCTGGTGCAGGCTGCTGATACAATCAGTGCTGCGAGACCTGGTGCAAGAAGAGAAACATTGGAAACATACTCTAATCGTTTACAGCAATTAGAGGATATTACAAATGGTTATAAGGGAGTAGAGAAATCTTTTGCTATTCAGGCAGGTAGAGAGATTCGAATCTTGGTTGTTCCTGAGCAGATCAGTGACGCCGACATGGTTTTATTAGCTCGTGATATTTCAAAGAGAATTGAATCTGAGTTAGAATATCCGGGACAGATTAAAGTCAATGTCATTCGTGAGTCACGCGTTGTAGATTATGCGAAATGATTTTTAATGAGCGAGAGGGCTGTCGCCTGAACGGTTGATGACCGTTCGGGTGATGGCCTTTTTTTACTGTATGGGAAACAGCACCGGAGATAAAGTAAAATAAAGGAGTTCTAAATAGTTATAATAAGAGATTGAACTTGATTTTATAAAGATGTGGATGTAAAAGGAGGAAAATACAATGATTGAACGTATGAAACGATTGGACAGAAAATTAATGTATCAGGGATCTATTTTGGATGTTTACAAAGATACGATGGAGTTCCCGAACGGAACGCACGAAGAATGGGATTTTGTTTCTCATCGAATGGGAGCGGCTGCAATTCTTCCGGTACTTCCGGATGGAAGAATCGTAATGGTGCGCCAGTACCGTAACGCTTTGGAGCGAGAGACACTGGAGATTCCTGCAGGCTGCAGAGACAGCAAGACAGAAGATACCAGCGTATGCGCCGCAAGAGAGATGGAGGAGGAGACCGGTTATAAGAGTAAAAATGTAGAATATCTTCTGTCTCTTCGTACAACGGTTGCATTCTGCGATGAGTTTATTGATGTGTATGTAGCGACAGATTTAGAGCAGGGAAAGCGCCATTTGGATAATGCAGAAAGTATTGATGTAGAAATTTATACACTGGATGAACTTTGCCAGATGATTTACGAAGGGGAAGTGCAGGATTCAAAAACAGTTGCTGCAATTATGGCATATAGTAATAAAATAAAGGGCTAGGACATATTCTGAAAAGAAGATATTAGTATTATTGATGGATGGAATATGCGAAAAGAACTGGCAATAGGAATATGCTTTTGTATAGCGGGGATACTTACCGTCTGCTTTTTTGGATATACGTATTTTACGACCTATGGTTTTTTGAATGCGTATCATATGCAGGCATTTGCGGGAGCAAAATTAGAAGCCCCGGCATTAATTGGAAATATTATGTGGGAGCGTGGAAAATTATTTCTGCTCATCTGCCTTGTGGCGTATACGCCTTTGAAGAAGGTTGCACCACTTGTTCTGCGATGTGGAATCTGTTTTACAGCAGGGGTATTTCTTGCGGCATGTATGCTGAATATGGGACTTCGCGGCATTATATTTTTTGTGATGTCACTTTTCCCGCATTGTCTGTTCTATTTGATAGTGTTGCTCCTGATTTTTGGAGTGGATACACACAGTTTTTACAATCGGAAGAGTCCGGTAGTAAAGAGAGTGATATATTATGGAGTGGTTGGAATTGTATTTTTGCTCGGATGTATTTCCGAAGTGATAATTTCTGTGCCACTGTTGCAGAATGTGATCCGGCTCATATGCACCTAAAGAAATGAAAGACGTTATGCTCTGGAGTGGGCTTACGTCTTTTTTGATGTCTCCGTATACTATGCATGGGAGTCAGGCTGATACTACACGGGCGCGCACACTTGGTTTTTCCTACACGATTTTAGACAGAATTGCAGAAGTTGTGAAAGCCTTCCCCTGCCTCTATTTTCGTGTCCGGCTCGTGTTTCGACACCGGGGGCACGTTTGTCCGTCTATCACAGATGCGCTCAGCATTTTTAGCAGGCCTAAGTGGTGGGGTTCATAAATTTTAATGTGCCCGCTCTCCATTGTGTCGCCCATCGTAGTACTACATTTATTTGCTAATAAAACGAGGGCGCAAATGCGACCCGCGGGCACGGTATTCTTCACCCACACCACTAAGGCCTGCACAAAATACTTCGGACGTCATCTGTGATAGACGGACAAACGTGCCCCCGGTGTCGAAACTTGAACGGACAGGAATCATCAAGGAGGCAGGGGGAGGGTTGCTACAAATTCGCAATTCTGGATAGCCAGTGTAGGAAAAACCAAGTGTGCGCGCCCGTGTAGTACCAGCCTGTCCTCTATGCGAAAGTTGAACGGAAGCATCAAAAAAGGACTACCGTAAAGGCAGTCCTTTCAGAGAATTCTTTATTTTGCATTGAGTTCCGCAATGTCGTAAATGAGACGTTTGGAATCTTCCCAACCAAGGCAAGGATCTGTAATCGACTTACCATAAATGTGATCGCCGATTGACTGGTTTCCTTCCTCAATATAACTTTCAATCATGAGACCTTTAACAAGTCCACGAATATCAGAAGAAAGCTGCCGGTTGTGCATGACCTCGCGGGCAATACGAACCTGCTCCTTGAATTTCTTCCCAGAGTTGGAATGGTTCGTGTCAATGATAGCAGCAGGATTTACAACATCCATCTTTGCATACATATCATGAAGACGAATCAGGTCTTCGTAATGGTAATTCTGAGTTGTATTACCATGTTTGCTGACAGCACCACGAAGTACAACGTGTGTCAGTGGATTTCCGGTTGTCTGAACTTCGCTTCCGCGATATACAAAGTGATGTGGATGCTGGGCAGCATATACAGAATTCAGCATAACGGAGAAATCACCGCTGGTCGGGTTCTTCATACCGGATGCAACGTCAAAACCGCTGACAGTCAGACGGTGCTGCTGATCCTCAACCGAACGTGCACCGATGGCAACGTAAGAGAGGAGATCTTCTACATATCCCCAGTTCTCAGGGTAAAGCATTTCGTCTGCACAGGTAAGACCACTCTCAGCAATCGCACGGATGTGCATTTTACGCATTGCGATGAGACCTTCCACCATATCCGGTGCTTTTTCAGGGTCTGGCTGGGATGCGATACCCTTGTAACCTTCACCTGTTGTACGAGGCTTGTTTGTGTAAACACGAGGAATGATGATCAACTGGTCTTTGACATCTTCCTGGATTTTTGTAAGGCGGCTCACATAGTCGCAAACAGAATCTTCATTATCTGCGGAGCAAGGTCCGATGATAACGAGAAAACGGGAATCCTTTCCGGTGATGACATCGGAAATCATAGCATCACGCTGTTTCTTTAATTCTGCAAGCTCCGGAGTAAGCGGATAATCGCGCTTGATTTCTTCCGGAGTCGGTAACTGATTTAAAAATGTAAAACTCATAGTCTACTCCTTAATAAGTGATTTTGTATAGACATACATGGGTTATCTTAATAGAAAAGTCGGAAAATGTCAATTTTGCAGCAGGAATTTCTTTATTTTTATACAAAAAATTGTTATAATAATAAGCACATTTGTACCAGGGAGGTAACAGTGATGGAAAATTTACTGTGCGTCAAGGGACGCATTGTTGGTAAGGGGAAGCCCCTTGTTTGTGTTCCGATTATGGAAAAGACAAAAGAAGCAATTATAAAAGAAGCAAAGCGCCTTGCGGAGCATCAGGTAGATATGATTGAGTGGAGACTGGATGCGTTCGAAGGGGTACAAAGCCCGAATGAGATTCGAAATGTTTTAGAAGCATTACGACCGATTGTGGAAAATACGATTCTTGTTTATACATTCCGTTCAAAAAATCAGGGTGGATTACTGGCATTGGATGCAGAGAAAATCTATGACATTCATCAGCTTGCCACAGAGTCGGATGTAGTAGATTTTGTGGATTTGGAGTTTTTTGAGGCAAAGAAAGCAGCAAAAGAAATCAAAGAATTACAAAGTCGCGGCGTTCATGTGATTGCTTCACATCATGATTTTGCACAGACACCGGACAGAAGTGTGATGCGGATGCTGCTGGAGCAGATCTATGAAAGTGGAGCAGATGTCGTAAAGCTTGCAGTCATGCCACAGAATACAAAGGATGTGCTGCATTTACTTTCTGAAACTAATGCATTTCATGAAAATCATCCGGATCGTGCACTGATTACGATGTCGATGGGGGCAAAAGGCGCAATTTCTCGTGTGTCGGGAGAGTTCTTTGGTTCCTGTGTAACATTTGGTGCCGGTGAGCAGGCGAGTGCTCCGGGACAGTTACCGATGAATGATTTAGAAAATGTTCTTGGAATTCTTCACGAAAGCATCAATCGATAACGGCTTTTGTATATGTAAACAATAAAAAATCCAGTGTCTGATGTTTATTTTGTTCAGACACTGGATTTTTATTATGCACCCGGCGGGAATCGAACCCGCATCTCAGGAGTCGGAGTCCTACGTTCTATCCATTATACTACGGCTGCCCACACAATGAAGCTTTATGCAATCACGTGCGTTTATAAATATATCATATCTTAACAGATTCGTCAATAAAAGAACCAGTGTCTGCCCGACAAAAAAAGGTTGCTTAGAAAATCAAATAGTGTTAGACTATCTAAGTGATTGAGATAAGTAAGAAAGCAAATTTATATAGAAAATTGAGCAGGAGGATATCATGCAGCAATTAAAAGACTTTATTATAAAATATAAGCGATATATTGGTGCCGCAGTAATTTTTGTTGTACTTGTTTTAATATTAGTAAACTGTACCGGACCAAAGAAGGGGAATACTGACACACAGGCCGGAACAGAAATAAGCGGAACACAGGCAACAGAGTATCAGTTGGAGGGTAAGCTGCAGAAGAATGCAGATCCGGAACTGGTTGAACTTATTAAGAATTATTATACTGCTTATGCAGCTGGAGATATTGAATCTCTTGAGCCATTGGCACAGCCATTGAGCGATAATGAAAAGAGTTATATCGGAATGTTCTCGGATTACTATGAGAGTTTTGACAATATCGTATGCTATTCTATGCCAGGAGCGACCGATGATTCTTATCTGGTTTCAGTATGCTATGATTTGAAATTCTACGAGATTGATACTGCAGCTCCGGGAATGGATTTCTTCTATGTAGAGAGAGACGGAAAAGGAAACTTATATATCAATAATGTATATTCTTCCTATAACTTCAATTTCCTTGATGAGGATCTTGATGCAAATCTTTATTCTTTGATTTTAAATTATGAAAAGAGTGATGATGTAGTTGCTTTACAGCAGCAGGTACAGGCAAAATACGATGAGGCAGTTGCCAGCGATGAAAAACTTGCTAATATGGTAGGTGGCACATTGCGCAGTGCCATGACAAAATGGAGAGATTCTGTTGCAGCAACACAGGATACAGAGGACGCAACGGATGTGACTCCGGCAACAACGGAAGAAACTCAGAAGACAGAGACCACAGAGTCTAAGGATGATTCAAAAAAGGATTCAAAAGATAATACGGAATCCAAGGATGATACAAAGAAAGATGATACAAAGGCTGACGACAATAAGTCAGATGACAGTAAGAAAGACACCAAGAAGGAGTCTGGTACGGTTAAGACAAAAGATATCTGTCGTGTACGCGCTAAGGCAAGCACAGATTCTGAGATGATCGGAACTGTTAATAAGGGTGTGAAATTAAAGAAGATTGGTACGGAAGGTGACTGGACAAAGGTTAAGTTCCAGGGACAGACCGGATACATTAAGACAGAGTTCTTAAAGAAGGTTTCATCAAAATCAAGTGACAGCTCTGACACCGGGATGGTCAAGACAAAAGATATCTGTAATGTACGTGCCAAAGCAAGCGCAGATGCAGAACTTCTTGGAAAAGTAGATATTGGTGTGAAACTGAAAAAACTAGGAACCAGTGGAGATTGGACAAAAGTAAAATTCCAGGGTAAGACAGGATATATCAAGAGTAATCTGCTGAAAAAGGTGAAATAAAGCTGAAAAGAAAAATGAGCGGAGGCTGGGAAGTCTCCGCGTTTTTTACACGTGAGGGAAAATAAGTGGAAGTCAGAATAAATAAATTCCTGAGTGAGGCGGGGGTATGCTCCAGAAGAGAAGCAGACCGTCAGATCGAAGCAGGAAACGTTACAATTGATGGGAAAATTGCGCAGATGGGAGATCGCGTGTCGGAGGGACAGCAAGTGTGCTTTCAGGGAGTTCCGGTAAAAAAAGAGGAGGAAATGATTCTGATTGCACTGAACAAACCGGCAGGAATCGTCTGTACAGCAGAAAAGAGAGAGAAGAATAACGTCATTGATTATCTTAATTATCCCAAACGCATTTATCCGGTAGGAAGACTGGATAAGGATTCCGAAGGGTTGCTGCTTTTGACAAACAATGGGGATATTGTCAACAAAATGATGCGTTCCGGAAATATGCATGAAAAAGAATATATTGTGACCGTGAACCGACCGGTTACGGATTCCTTTTTGCACGGAATGGCCAATGGGGTACCGCTCGTAGAACTGAATACCACAACACGCAAATGCAGGGTGGAACGCACTGGTAAAAAGCAGTTTCGCATTGTTTTAACACAGGGACTGAACCGTCAGATTCGTCGTATGTGTGAATATTTTGGTTATCGTGTGCAAAAACTGGTACGTGTGCGCATTATGAATATTGAACTGGGAGATCTGGAACCGGGCAAATATCGGGATGTGACATCTCAGGAGTACAAGCGTCTTCTGGAGCTCATTGCATCTTCGAGTAATGCGCCTGTTCGTCCGGGAAAGAAGCAACCGCAGAATGAGCGAATGCGCACAAATTCAGATCCGCGAAAAGAAACAAACCGGAAGAATGCAAATATGACGAAACGTTCACAGAATCGTCTTCATGGTACATTCACAGTCGTGAACAAAAATATAGATCGAGAGAGAACACATGGAAGCAAAAAAGCAACGGATTGAACAACTGGTTGAACAATTAAATAAGGCATCGGCTGCATATTATAACGGACAGGATGAGATTATGTCCAACTATGAGTGGGATGCGATGTTTGACGAACTGGTTACCTTAGAGAAGGAAACCGGATATATTATGGCAGAGAGCCCGACACAGAATGCAGGTTTTGAAGAAGATGGAAGTGGCGAAAAGGAAGCACATGAGTATCCGGCACTTTCGCTTGCAAAGACCAAGCAGATTTCAGAATTACAGGACTGGGCAGGAAAACGGCCAATCTGGCTTTCCTGGAAGCTGGATGGCCTGACACTTGTGCTGACTTACGATGGGGGAAAACTTATAAAGATTCTGACCCGCGGAAATGGTACGATTGGAACTAACATCACCTTTTTGAAAGGCGCGATCAGCGGATTTCCGCAGAAGATAAAATATAAGGGACATCTGGTCGTTCGCGGAGAGGCGGCAATCTCTTATACGGATTTTGCTTTGATCAATGATATGATCGAGGATGATGACGAAAAATATGCCAATCCAAGAAATCTGGCATCCGGAACACTGAATCTGGATGATCCAGAAGAAGTAAAGAATCGTCATGTAAAGTTTCATGCATTTACACTGGTGCATCTGGATGAGGAGATGCTTTCCTGGGGAGAGCGCATGCAGTTTCTGGAAAATCTGGGCTTTAATGTTGTGGACAGGGAAGCAACGGATGCGGGAAAGCTTCCGGAGGCGATTGAGCGGTGGACGAAGAAAGTAGAAAGCGGGCAGATGGATGTGCCGGTAGACGGACTGGTCATCTGTTATGATGATACGGACTATGCGGCATCCGGCAGTGTGACCGGACATCATGCGACGAGAGCGGGCTTTGCTTTTAAATGGCAGGATGAATCGGTGGAGACAAAGCTGGATTATATCGAGTGGTCCTGTGCGGTATCTACCATTTCGCCGGTAGCAGTATTTGAACCGGTGCAGATTGAAGGAACCACGGTTTCGCGCGCATCGCTTTGCAACCTCAGCGAGATTGAACGTCTGGGAATTGGAAAAGAATGTACTTTGGAAGTTATTAAGGCAAACAAAATCATTCCAAAGTGTATTGCGGTCAAGGATGCTGTGGGAGAGGTTGAAATTCCAACTGAATGCCCGGTATGCCATGCGCCGACGGAAATCCGCATCAGTAAGAACAGCGGTACCAAGACACTGCATTGTACCAATCCGGATTGTACAGCAAAAAATGTAAAGAAATTCACCCGCTTTGTCAGCAAATCGGGCATGGATATTGATGGGCTTTCCATTCAGACAATGCTGAAGTTTATTAACGAGGGGTATATCCATGAGTTCGCAGATATTTATCATTTGAAGGATCATTTTGATGTGATCAGTCAGATGGAGGGCTTTGGAGAAAAGTCCGTAAACAATATGGATAAATCCATTGAAAAAAGCCGAAATGTACATCCGGTCAATTTTATTTTTGCATTGTGTATTCCGCTGATCGGAACGGATGCAGGAAAGAAAATCGTCGGGTCCATCGGATTTGATGCTTTTTTGAAGCGGATGGAGCATCAGGAAGGATTCGAAGATATTGATGGAATCGGAGCGGAGCGTTCCAATTCGATTCTGGCCTGGTATGCAAAAGAGAGCAATCGAATGTCGCTTGTGCATTTGTTAGAGGAACTTTCCATTGAACATGTAGAACCGAAAGATACTTCGGAGGGTACCTGCGTTGGTATGACGTTTGTAATAACCGGCGATGTTCATCATTATAAGAATCGTGATGAATTCAAAGCATATGTAGAGAGCCAGGGTGGCAAAGTCGCAGGAAGCGTATCTGGAAAGACCAGTTATCTTGTAAATAACGATGTGGAATCCAATTCGTCCAAAAATCGTAAAGCGAAGGATCTTGGAATCCCAATTATTTCAGAAGATGAATTTGTAGCACAGTTTGTTCGGTAATGACAGACTATTTGAGGGATTAGATTAACAGAGTGCTACAGAAAGTGAGGAAATTATGCCAATCAGAACACAGAGTGATCTCCCGGCAAAGGAGATCCTTGAACAGGAAAATATATTTGTAATGGATGAAAATCGTGCGATGCATCAGGACATCCGTCCAATCAACATCGTGATTTTGAATCTGATGCCACTGAAAGAAGATACCGAGCTGCAGATTTTGCGCTCGCTGTCGAATACACCATTACAGGTAGATGTGTCGTTTATGGCTCCGGCCTCCCATGCGTCTACCCATACATCAAAGAGTCATCTGAACCAGTTCTATCAGACGTTTGATGAAATCAAACAGAAATACTTTGATGGACTGATCATTACGGGAGCGCCGGTTGAGCAGATGGAATATGAGGAAGTGGACTACTGGGAAGAAGTCTGCGAAATTATGGAGTGGTCAAAGAAACATGTGACCTCGACCTTACATCTTTGCTGGGGCGCCCAGGCTGGCCTTTATTATCATTATGGAATTCCGAAATATGACCTGAGCCAGAAGAAATTTGGCGTCTTCCGTCACAGAGTGATGAATCGTAAGATTCCGCTTGTCCGCGGATTTGATGATTATTTCTATGCACCACATTCCCGTCATACAGAGATTCGGGAAGAGGACATCTTAAAACATGAGGAGCTCACCATCCTTGCAAAGTCGGAGGAAGCAGGGGTTTTTCTTGTGATCAATCAGGATGGAAGCCAGATTTTTGTGATGGGACATCCAGAGTACGATCGCATGACATTGGACAGTGAGTACAAGAGAGATACCGCAAAAGGATTGCCGATCACATTGCCATGTAACTATTATCCGGATGATGATCCAACACAGCGGCCGATGCTGCAGTGGAGATCGCACGGAAATATTATGTACGCAAACTGGATCAATTATTATGTCTATCAGCAAACGCCGTATGAATTTGTTGATGCAGCGGAGATTATTGGAAAATAATTAAATAGTTTCTGTCTATTGGCAGACAGAGGATAGAAAGACGCTAAAGAAAATAAGCACCAACAGAAAGATGAGGTGATCCCTCAAAGAAACTTTCTGCCGGTGCTTATTTTATTACAACTCTGCCATCAGAAAATTCAGAGAACCCTTTGGGTTCTCTGTTCCTTTTTCCAGAAGTGAAATCAGTCCACAGATGGTATCTTCAATCTCTTCTTTGCTGGAAGGAACCAGCGTATTATCCAGTTTTACCGTTAATATAATCAATACAATCTCAGCCAGTGCTTCGGGATGTTCGCAGTGTATGACATTTGTCTGTGTACCCTGTCGGATGATTTCCGCAAGGACTGGCTTTAATTCGCTGATCAGATGATGCATATATTTCTGATGGAGAAAAGCTTTCTCCTGGGCAGCGGCTCCGGTTCCGACCTCTGTTTTAAGAAAGGCAGAAGAGGAATTCCGACAGGCCTGAAAAATCATGGCCATACGGGTAAATGGCGAGATGTCCGTCTGCTCCGCGAGATGCTTGGCCGTATCCAAAGGCGCCTCATAGCTTCGTTTGACCAACGCTTCAAGGATTGCTTCTTTGGAAGGAAAGTAGTAGTAAATGCTTCCTTTGCCGATTCCTGCGGTCTGTGCAATCTCGCTGACCGATATCGTAGAAAGTTCTTTCGTCACAAGAAGGGACTGCAATGCATCTAAAATTTTATCGTATTTCATCTGTTTTGGCATATTTTTTATCACCTGTCATATATGAGTATTCCTCTGTATCATAACACATCCCCAAAAAAAACGCGACGTAATATTATACAAAAAACCAGATAATGTCCCCTTTTATTCTTACAGAATGAATAATTGACCGGCGGTCGAAAAAGTGTTAAGTTAAATATATAGCAAATCGACCGATGGTCGAAAATATATGAAAAGAAGGAAAAAATTATGAAATATGCAGATATGTTTGCCAGAGTAAAAGGCATGTTCATGCAGGCAGATGTCAGTGATATCACAGAGCATCTGGCTTATCAGTTCAACATTACAGGAGAGGCAGAAGGCATCTTTTATGTGGAAGTAAAAGAAGGAAAGCTCTATGTAGAACCTTATGAATATTTTGACCGGGATGCAATCTTTATCTGTTCGTCAGAGACATTGTTTAAACTGGCAGAGGGAAAGACCGATCCGATTCTGGCATTCACCACAGGAAAATTAAAAGTAGAAGGAAATATTGATAAGGCACTTCGCCTGAAGGAACTCATCGACAGTAAGAAAGCATAGGTGAAAAATGATGTGGAAGATTGTGGCAGTGGCAGGCCTGGCCGGACTTGCGTTGGCAGAGGCCGGGGGCTGTACATATTTTTACCGAAGAACTATGATGCGCTATAACGCAAAGCGGGAACGCACGATGAAGATGTCCGGTGTCAACTGGGAACAGTATTATGAACAGATCGAACCAAAGCGGGAATGGATGATGCAGCAGCCACATGAGGATGTATGGATCCGTTCCGATGACGGTCTGCGGCTTCATGCCACATATTTTAAGGGGGCAGAAGGGAAAAAGGCAGTTATCTGTTTTCACGGATACACGAGTGACGGACTATCGGATTATGGAAGTCTGTCCAATTACTATCTGAAACGGGGTTTTCGTATGCTGCTTGTAGATGCCAGAGCCCACGGACAAAGCGAAGGAAAATACATAGGCTTTGGAAACAAAGACCGCTACGATGCGTTGGACTGGATCTTGTGGATGATTCAAAAAGTCGGGGAAGATGCAGAGATTGTGCTGCACGGTGATTCAATGGGAGGAGCCACAGTCCTGATGGCCAGCGGACTGGATCTGCCAAAAGAAGTAAAGGCAATCGTCTCTGACTGCGCATTTACTTCGCCAAAGGCAGTGTTTACGCATGTACTGCATACTATGTATCATATGCCGGCATTTCCAATGATTCCGATTGCGGATGCAGTCAACCGGAAAAAAGCAGGATATGGACTCGATGACTGCAATGCCGCGCGGGAAGTGCGAAAGGCGAAGGTACCGATTTTATTTATCCATGGTGACAGCGACAGTTTTGTACCTTGTCACATGTGTGAAGAACTATACGAAAACTGCGCCTCACAGAAAATGAAACTTATCGTAAAAGGCGCAGGACATTGTGAGAGCTATTATAAAGAAACAGAGCAGTTTGAAAAAGCATTGGATGAATTATGCCGGAAAGGAGCTATCAATTGATGAAAACAAGAAATGGATTTCAGGTATATCCGCTTACCGTAGCACAGAAATTTCACTTATTTTATCTGCCATACTGCCCGAATGCGGCAGTACTCAATATTGGAACAAGTCTGACGATTGGAACAGAAGTGGATTTTGATGTACTTCGCGAGGCTATTTACAAGGCTTATGAGCGCAATGAAGGAATGCGCATCCGTTTTACGAAAGATGAAGATGGCACCTGTTATCAGTATGTGGTAGACAGCGAGACCGATAAAAAGGAACGGATGATTGACTTTGTGGATTTTTCTGACGAAACAATGGAAGAAGCTGCACAAATCATGCAGAAATGGACCACGGTTCCTTTCGAATTTGAAGATTCACCGATGAACAAAATTGTCATGATTCATACACCGGACGGATTCAATGGCGTTTATTTTCTGGGGCATCATATGGTTGTGGATGCACAGTCGCTCATTGCTTTTTTGAGAGATATCATTGAGATATACTGCAATGCAAAGTATGAGGGCGTGCCTTATCCGAAAGAAATGTGTTCCTATATTGAACAGCTGAAAAAAGATCTTCTGTACGAAGCAGGCAGCAAAGCACAGCAGAAGGACCGCGAATTTTTTGAAAATATCATTCGACAGTCGGAGCCGGTATATAACGGAATCAAAGGAACCGGAAAGCTTGAGGCAGCAAGAAAGATGTTTCATGCACCGAAGCTTCGCACGGCATTCAATGCGACCGATGATGTGAAATCGGCTTTGGATATCTTTCATCTCGAGGAGGAACCGACCCGAAGGCTGATGGATTTCTGCAAAGAATATCATATCTCGCTGGCATGTCTGCTGCTCATGGGACTGCGTACTTATTTCCAGAAAGAAAATGGACAGGACGATGTGTCGATCAACAATGCCATCGCCAGACGTGCAACATTAAAAGAAAAGAAGAGCGGTGGAACAAGAATTCATTCGTTCCCGTTCCGCACGATTTTTTCAAAGGATATGAAATTTATTGATGCAATCTATGCCATAAGGGATAAACAAAACGAGCTGTTCCGCCATGCAAATTACAATCCGACCGAGTATTTTGCGTATCGTTCCAAAGTGTACAAACAGCCGAAAGCGGGACTGACCTATGAGCCAATGTCTCTGACGTATCAGCCGATGACCTTGCAGGAAAAAGGACTTGATGATATGGGTGGCATTCCGTATAAGACAAAGTGGTATCCGAACGGAATGACCACACAGGCAATGTATCTGACGGTGATGCATCGGCCGGAGGACAACGGATTGGATTTCAATTTTGAACATCAGGTAAAAGCGGTAAGCAGAAAAGACCTGGAATACCTGTATTATTACCTTTGCAAAATCATGTTCAAAGGTGCAGAAAATCCGCAGCTTACAATTGGTGAGATCATTCAGTTAGTGTAGAAAAAGGAGAGAGTTATGTTTGAACAGTTAGTGGACATTATATGTAACTATGTCGAGGTAGAGCCGGAAAATGTGCATCCGGAGTCTCGTTTTATGGAAGATCTTGGATTTACGTCCTTTGATTTTATGAGCATGTTAGGAGAAATCGAGGAAACGTTCGACGTCGAACTTGAACAGGAAAAAGCCGCTGGTATCCGCACGGTGCAGGAAGCGGTCGATTATCTGGAAACATTGTAAATCGCATTGGAAGGAGAAGATTATGGAATATCGTATCTACCATACAATCAAAGAAATCGTAAAACATGCAGAAGATACGTATGGCTCCTGCGATGCGGTGCGATACAAAACCGGCAAAGACACGATTGAGGCGAAAACATATCGGCAGATTGGAAAGGATAGCCGGCATTTTTCCAATGCAATTGAAAAACTCGGACAGCAGGGCGCGCACATTGCATTGATCGGTGTGACTTCTTATCCGTGGCTTGTTTCGTATTTTGGAATCGTAAACGGCGGCAGTGTGGCGGTTCCGCTGGATGTGGCACTTCCGGCAGAAGAACTGTGCGAGCTGATGCGTCGGGCAGATGTCACGATGCTTGTGGTGGATGACATTCGAAAAGATGTGGTTGAAGCTGCAAAGAATACTTGTCCGTTTTTGCAATATATCGTATCCATGGGGAAGGAACCCGTTGAAAGTTGTCTGTCAATGAAAGATCTGCTCGCAGAGAGAGCAGAAGATATTCGTGTGGAAAATACAGAAAGCACTCGTGCAGAAAATGCAAAAGGTACCGGTACAGAAAAAGAGATCGATCCGGATGCGCTTTGTACGATCATGTTTACTTCCGGAACAACAGGAAAAAGCAAAGGTGTGATGCTGACCCAGCGAAATCTTGCGGAAAATGCGACCTGTCTGGATATGAAGATCGAAGAAAATTCGGTAATTTTATCTGTGCTTCCGATTCATCATGCATACTGTCTGAGCATGGATATCTTAAAAGGATTTTCGGTGGGAAGCACGATCTGTATCAACGATTCGCTCATGCGCGTGGCGAGAAATATACAATTGTTCCGACCACAGATCATGCTGATGGTTCCGCTGATGATCGAAAGCCTTGCAAAGAAGTTGGAGGCTGCAGAAGGCCTTCCGGCAGAAGTTGTAAAAGAGAAAGTGTTCGGCGCACAGTTTCATACGATTTTCAGCGGAGGTGCGTATCTGAATCCAGAGTACATTGACCTGTTTGCACGTTATGGAATTTCGGTTCTTCAGGGCTATGGAATGACGGAGTGTGCGCCGGTCATTGCAACGACGGTCGCATGGAACCAGAAGAAAGATTCCGTCGGACAGCTGCTTCCAAACTGTGAGGCAAAGTCGGTGGACGGCGAGCTTTGGGTGCGTGGCAGCAGTGTGATGTCCGGTTATTATAAAATGCCGGAGGAGACAGCGGCAGCATTGGAAGACGGCTGGCTGAAAACCGGTGATCTGGGTTATGTGGATGATGAGGGCTTTGTCTATCTGACCGGCCGAAAGAAGAATCTGATTATTACCAAAAACGGAGAAAATGTCTCGCCGGAAGAAATCGAAAATAAACTGAGCATAAAGCGACTTGTGGCAGAGGTTCTTGCGCGAGAGGCAGAGGGCGTCATCGAGGCAGAGATATTCCCGGATCATGAATATGCCACGAAAGCAGGCATAGAAGATGTGCCGGCAAAGCTGCAGGAAATCATCGACAGTTACAATAAAGATGTTCCGGCATACAAGCGCGTGTTTCGCCTGAAAGTGCGAAAGGAAGAATTCCCAAAGACTGCGTCGCGGAAAATAAAAAGAAAAATCTAAAAAGTTGGAAATCGAACATACTTTCTGATATAATAAAATGTGGATGCGGCATGTAATTCCTGCCACATCCACATTTATTAGGAGGTATCAGATGGAAGAACAGCACATCTATATTGCAATCGATCTGAAATCATTTTATGCTTCGGTAGAATGTGTCGAGCGCAAACTTGATCCCCTGGCTACCCACCTTGTCGTGGCGGATGCAAGCCGCACGGAGAAGACCATCTGCCTTGCAGTATCCCCATCTCTGAAAGCATACGGGATACCGGGGCGGGCGAGACTGTTCGAAGTGGTGCAGCGCATCCGGCAGGTGAACAGGGAGCGTGTACGCAAAGCACCGGGGCAGAAGTTTACAGGAACATCCCATTTTATAGAAGAACTGAATCAGCATCCGGAACTTGGTGTCGATTATATCGTAGCGCCGCCGCGCATGGCTTTTTATATGGATTACAGCACAAGAATTTATGATGTATATCTGCGCTATGTGGCACCGGAGGACATTCATGTGTACTCCATCGACGAAGTGTTCATGGATGTGACACATTATCTGAAAACCTATCAGATGACAGCAAAGCAGCTGGCATCAAAAATTATTATGGAAATCTATCGTGACACTGGAATTACCGCGACGGGCGGTATCGGTACAAATCTGTATCTGTGCAAAGTCGCAATGGATATTATGGCAAAGCATGCATATCCGGATGAGAACGGCGTGCGCATTGCTTTTCTCGATGAGATGACATACCGCAAATATTTGTGGGACCATCGGCCGTTGACCGACTTTTGGCGGGTAGGCCATGGATATGCAAAAAAGCTTCAGGAAGCGGGCCTTTATACGATGGGCGATATTGCGCGCTGCTCAATCGGAAAGCCGGGCGAGTTTCACAACGAGGAACTGCTGTACCGCATGTTTGGCGTGAATGCGGAGCTTCTGATCGACCATGCCTGGGGATATGAACCGGTGACCATGGATCTGATCAAAGCCTATAAACCGCAGTCGAACAGTCTGGGCAGTGGACAGGTTCTGCAGTGTCCGTATGATTTTGAAAAGGCAAAACTCATCGTGCGCGAGATGACGGATCTTCTCGTTTTGGATCTGGTGGATAAGAAACTTGTTACCGATCAGATGGTGCTCACGGTAGGGTATGATATTGAAAACCTGTCTGATGCTGGGATCAGTTATCGGGGCGAAATCAAAGCGGACCGTTACGGAAGAAATGTGCCGAAGCATGCGCATGGCACCACAAATCTCATGGAGCCGACATCCTCCACGAAGCGGATTATAGATGCAGTCATGAAGCTTTATGATGAGATCGTTAATCCGAAGCTTCTCGTCCGCAGGATCAATATTACAGCGAATCACCTTGAGGAAGAAACGAAAGCAAAAGAAGCGGCATCTTTCGAACAACTGGACCTGTTCACAGATTATGATGCCTTGACCAAAGAACGTGAAGAGGAAAATGCGAAGCTTGAAAAGGAGCGAAAGCTGCAGGAAGCGATGCTCAGTGTAAAAAAACGTTATGGAAAGAATGCCATGTTAAAAGGCATGAATCTGCTCGATGGGGCAACCACCATGGAGCGTAACCGCCAGATCGGTGGACACAAGGCATAAGTAATACGAGAATAAGAGGATAAGGAATAAGATATAAGAATGTATGATATAGGGAGCGCGCTATGAGTGATATCTATAATATCAAGACAACAAACAAATATGAAGATATTATCCATTTGCAGCATCCGACATCCGCAAATCATCCGCAGATGCCGATTGAGGACAGGGCGGCGCAGTTTTCGCCTTTTGCGGCTCTGACCGGGCATGAGGATGCTATCCGGGAAACACAGCGGCGGATGGAGGAAGGGTTCCGGAAGATGGAACCGGGGAATGGAGAGAAAACAGGTGAAATATAAAAAGACACGTTTTTTTGCTGTCGGCAAGGGAATTGTGCTATGGTGTGGAAAATGAGGGAACCATTTGCATTTACCATGAGGGTATGTTAACGTAGTTAATATAACAAGAGAAAGGAAAAATATATAATGAGTAAAGAAATACCTTATAAGATTTATCTTGAAGAGAGCGAGATGCCGAAGCAATGGTACAATGTCCGCGCAGATATGAAGAACAAGCCGGCACCGATTTTAAACCCAGCCACCATGAAGCCAATTACCGTGGAGGAGCTTGCTCCAATTTTTTGTACCGAACTTGCAAAGCAGGAACTGGACGACACAACGCCTTATTTTGATATTCCACAGGAAATCCGGGATTTTTACAGAATGTATCGTCCGTCACCATTGGTACGTGCGTACTGCCTTGAGAAAAAGCTTGGCACACCGGCACATATCTACTACAAATTTGAGGGAAACAATACATCCGGAAGCCATAAATTAAATTCTGCCATCGCACAGGCATATTATGCAAAAAAGCAGGGCTTAAAAGGTGTGACAACAGAGACCGGTGCCGGACAGTGGGGTACGGCACTTTCTATGGCATGCTCCTATTTTGATCTGGACTGCCAGGTATATATGGTAAAAGTATCTTATGAACAGAAGCCATTCCGCCGCGAAGTGATGCGTACATACGGTGCAAAAGTGACACCATCCCCATCGATGAACACGGAAGTAGGAAGAAAAATCAACGCAGAATTTCCGGGAACGACCGGAAGCCTTGGCTGTGCCATTTCTGAGGCAGTAGAGGCAGCTACCACACAGGAAGGTTACCGCTATGTACTCGGTTCCGTATTGTCTCAGGTGCTGATTCACCAGACTGTGATCGGATTGGAGACAAAAGCAGCACTTGACAAATACGGCATCAAAGCGGACACCATCATCGGGTGCGCAGGCGGCGGTTCGAACCTCGGAGGATTGATTTCTCCGTTCGCAGGAGAAATGCTCCGTGGAGAAGCTGATTATGAGATCATCGCAGTTGAGCCGGCATCCTGCCCGAGTCTGACCAGAGGTCGCTATGCATACGACTTCTGCGATACCGGAAAGATCTGCCCGCTCGCAAAGATGTATACCTTAGGAAGCGGATTTATTCCATCCGCAAACCATGCCGGCGGACTTCGCTATCACGGCATGAGTTCTATCGTATCCCAGCTGTATGATGACGGTTATGTAAAAGCAAGAAGCGTGGAGCAGACCGAAGTTTTCAAGGCAGCAGAGACATTTGCAAGAGTCGAAGGAATCCTTCCTGCACCAGAGAGCAGCCATGCAATCAAAGTGGCAATCGACGAGGCACTCAAATGTAAGGAGACCGGCGAAGAGAAGAACATTGTATTCGGTCTGACCGGTACCGGATATTTCGATATGGTTGCATATCAGAAGTATAACGACGGCAAGATGTCCGATTACATTCCAACCGACGAAGAGCTGGAGAAGAGCTTTGCAACATTGCCGAAGGTGGATCTGTAATTGTATTGTAATCATAATTGTCAATGCAATAAGAAATGTAATAGTAAATGTAATAGAGATTGATCAGTCAGGGCGCTTGCATCGAATACGATGTAAGTGCCCTGGTTTATTTTTGCGAGGAGAGCGGGGTGACTGTAGATAATAGCATCAGTTGTGTGTAGCAGGATAGTAACGTCAGTTGGGGACAGCAGATAATAGAGCTGCTGGGACATAACAGGGGAATAATAATTTGCGGGGCTGCGGTGCGGGGGGCACATAGAGAAAAATCTCCCTCTGGAACCCCGTTTTCACCCTTGAAAGCTTATTAATATTTCGTTCGGGGGTATATGTGGAAAAATTGCAAGCTAATACCCCGCTTTCCTGTAAAATGCGGGGTATTTTGAAATGATTTTTTCGGATAGACCCCAAACGGGATATTTTAAGGTGCTTTTTGTGCGAAAATGGGGTACCGGAGGAAAATTTTGGTGTATATACCCCGGGAAGTATTTATTTTGAGAAAGGATTCGATAGTAGATGGGTAAATTGTAAAAATGTCCATCAAAATAATATATAAATTGTAGAAATAAAGAAAAAGGGGCGTATAATAAACTTATGACGAACTGAATCGTGATGAATGGTATAAAACACAAGAATTTTAATATAGAAATTATATTTGGGAGTTACTAAAGATGGGGATTAATACAGAAAAAATAAAAGGAATTGCAACGAATTCAAAAGATGCTATTGTTAAGGCTTTAGATCAGGATGGTAATGGACAGATTGACAGTGTTGATATTATTTTACTTGCACTTAAAGTTCCTGGAGTAAAAATTGATAGAGCCAAATTTCTGCAAAAAGAATTATTCAAGAATCATCCACAAGATGTAATTGATAGAGCAATTGAAACAACACCGCGCAGGCTGGAATTGCATCAGAAGAAGTGGATAAGATTGCAGATGAAGTGATTAAATTTGAAAGAAACGCCGTTTCGGGAATATCGGTGGCATTGGGAATGCCAGGAGGCGTAGCAATGGCTGCCACAATTCCGGCAGATATTGCACAGTATTATGGATATATGATACGAGCAGCACAAAAATTGTTGTATTTATATGGTTTTCCAGAATTGGATACTTCGGATGAAGCAATCGCATTAGATACAGAAACTATCAATTCCTTAACAGTCTGTTTAGGCGTGATGTATGGCGTGGCGAATGCAAATAATGCGATAAAAGCGATGGCAAAAGCTCTTGCAGGAGGAGTAGAGAAGCAATTGATGAAGAAGGCGCTTACCAAAGGTGCAATTTATCCAATTGTGAGGACCGTTGGAAAATGGTTTGGAGTAAGAATGACAAAGGAGATTTTTGCAGGATTTTTTAAGAAAGCAATTCCGGTAGTTGGAGGCGTTGTAGGTGGTGGTATTACTTATGCGTCATTTAAACCATGTTGTTATCGATTGAAAGATGTATTACAAGATACAATGCTGAGTAATCCAAAACATGAATCGAGTGAAGAAGAAAATAAAATTTTCTATGATATCGAAGCAGAGTATGTCGAAGTAAAAGATGAGGTCTCACAAAGTAATTAAGAAGACACAATATGCAAAGAAAAAGAGGTACAGAATTTTTTGACAATTCAATAAGTGTTTATCTAATTGTAGTTTTTATTTTAGTGTTTGGAATTATGTCATGCGCTAAGAAAGAATCTGGAACAAATGATGAAAGTTATTATACAGAGGAAAGATACTACAATTCAGAAACAGAAGATGTTATCCTAGAAGATCAAAAGAAATATTCTATGAAACGTTATGTGGGAACCGAATCAACTTTGAGGGATGCACCAGAATGTTTTGGATTGGATAATTTTTTGTATAATTATAATGAAATTGCAAAGTATGGATTGGATAAATCAAAAGTAGAAGATATACAATCACACAAAGTTGAAAAAGTTGGATATGCTAGACTTACAAATTATCTTCTTGCAGAAAATTGTTATCTGACGGGAACTGACAGTTCACTTTGTGGGTATGAAGTCATGGTATTTATTTCGTTTTATAGTGAGACAGGGGAGGTGGAATTATCTGTTCAAAAACAGATAATTCGTGATTGTATACATGCTATTGATAGAAAGGTGTCTGACAAATGGATTAATTATGAGATTGATCAGATTGTAAATAACGGAAGTACAATAGCTTATTTTAATGAGCTATTTGCCTTTGAAGGTGAACTAAAGACAGATAATACAATTAGTTTTGTAATCAGATATAATCCAATATCATCAATTCCTAAAAATTCGTGGGGATATAGTGATTATAAAATACCAGATTACAAGTAGATAGTTATAGAAAGCGTGAAAATCATTGACAAAAGAAGAATGGTACAGACAACTGTTTCAGAAACTTGGAAATTCCAAGTTTCGAAGCAGTTTTCATCTGAAACAGAAAGACATCGATTATATTAATGAAAAAGGAATGGATACGATCCGGCAGCATGCCAGAGATTTTATTGCAAAACGCGAAGCACCAGCAGTTATCCCGAATGATGGAAAACAGACACCAATGAAGGGGCATCCTGTATTTATTGCGCAGCATGCAACTGCGACATGTTGCAGAGAATGCATACGGAAATGGCATAAAATGCAGCCGGGAAGGGAATTGAGCCAGGTGCAGCAGGACTATCTGGTGGATGTAATCATGACATGGATTCAGCAGGAAATTGCTGATAGTAATCAACAACCGAAACCCGATAAGTAAATAATCACTTAAAAATATCTCGACATAATGCAGCATAAATGCTATAATGCGCACAAGGCGTTTATTTATATAACCTTATCATATCCCCAAAATTTCATATGTTCGGGCGTATCGCCCGCATTACCAATCTATTTTACAATTTAATAATGTACAAACTATTTTTTAAATTACAAAAGACTGTTAAATCAGTTCTTTTTGCTATATACTTAAGGAAAGGTAACATAACTACATGGGAAAAACCAAAATACCACGGGGCAATTGTGAAGTTTGCAGACGGTCAACAGATTCTTTATCGAGTTCCAATCTTGCGGGTACAAAATTACACTGTGGATTCGATAATCGAAAAAAGACTGTTGATACTGCTTCCATATCATATTCTGCGGTACGAAAGTTTCCTGAAAAATTCAGGTAATAACACGAAAAAGCTGGAACAATTATTAGCCGACTATCAAAAAATCAGTGATGCATTGGAGCAATGTATGGATGATAAGAAATCCTCTCTTTATATCGATTTAATTACACTTATCGAAAAGATTGCAGATCATATCATTCCAAAGGAAAATGAGAAAGTAAGAGAAAGGTTAGGTGATCTTATGGGTGGAAAAATTTTGCAACTCGAATCAGAACGATTACGCGAATTAGGAGAGGCAAAAGGCCGTGCCGAAGGGCGAAAGGCCGAACGAATCGAAGCAATTCAAAATATGATTAAGTATGATGTATCAAAAGAAAAAATTCTTCAGGACTATTCGGAAGAAGAATACAACGAAGCGGTAAGAGCAATGCTTGTGGAGGTATAACTATGCCCGATGAATTATCCGTTCCGGAAGAAAAGCAAAGACGGGGACCGAGAAGTAATCAGAAATTAAAGATTTTATATCTTGCAAAAATATTGCTTGAGTACACGGACGCAAAAAATGACATTACCTTGCAGGACATCATAGACAAACTGGCAGCTTACAATGTGACGGCAGAACGGAAAAGCCTATATGATGATATTGCGCAGCTGAATGATTTCGGCATCAAAATTAAGAAAACACAGTATGGAAGAACTTCTCACTATCAGGTGATCAATCGCGATTTTGAACTGGCGGAGTTAAAGCTTCTTGTAGATTCGGTCGCGTCGGCAAAGTTCATTACCGAGCAAAAATCCAATGAACTTATTCAGAAAATCGAGCGTCTGGCAAGTAAACCGCAGGCTTCCATGTTGCAGCGTCAGGTATATGTTGCAGGGCGCGTCAAAGCAATGAACAATGACATCATGGAAAATGTCGATGCAATCCATAACGCGATTTCCAAGAATCTTCAGATTTCCTTCTGGTATTTTCAGTGGAATGTGCAAAAAGAACCGGAACTACGAAGAAATGGCGAACGCTATGTAATCAGCCCGTGGGGCTTATCGTGGGATGATGAGAATTACTATCTGGTTGGCTATGATGCAAAAGCAGATAGAATCAAACATTACCGCGTGGACAAAATGCTTAAGATCAAAGTGGAATCCACCAGACGCGAGGGCAGGCAGAAATTCAAAGAAGTGGATATGGCAGCCTACGCGAAAAAGATGTTCAACATGTTTGACGGAGAAGAACAGACCGTAGAAATATTGTGTGAAAACAGCCTGGCGGGAGTGATGATCGATCGGTTCGGCAAGGAAGTGCGGATGAGCAGAGTTGATGACGAGCATTTTAAAGTAGCGGTAAAAGTCGCTGCAAGCAAACATTTTGTGCATTGGGTCATGGCATTAGGAAGCGGAGCAAAAATCATCGGACCGGAAAATCTGGTGCATGAGGTAAACGAAGAAATCAAGCGATTGGCAGAGCAGTATCTATAGTAATTAATCATGTTCCGCTGCGGAAGTGATATGGAGCTGGTAACTCATCGATTGCGACGACTCCTGATATCAGCCATAGCTTCAGAAAATGGGCGTGTGTTGCCAAATGTAATATCATCCATTCCTTCTTTTATCTGGCTATATAGTTCAAAGCGGCTGGTCAATTCTTCGCAAGCTTCAATGCTCATAACAGCAAGATCGCCTTTTCCATTCTTCGTAATAAAAACCGGCTCAGGATATTTGTGACAAAAGGTAGAAATTTCATTATAATTATTCCTTAAATCAGCACTTGATTTGATTTTTGGCATGAAAACACCTCCTTTTCATAACAAAAATATACACAAATTTTGTTATGAAATCAATAAATATATCAGTAGAATGGTAGGAAAAAAGAGCTATGTTTTGTGTCTATAGTGTAACCAATACAAGTGATAGTTATCAAGCAGAGCAGCATCGAGAAAAATAGAACAAAGATTCGAATTACAAGTGGAGATTTATGGACTTGTAATTTGGCATAATGGAGTCATCCTGAGAAAGCAAAAAGCTTTTGGGGTGGCTCTATTTATTTACGATGTTGTTCGCTTCCGAAAGCGGAAGATAGGAGGTACCTATGAATTATTTAGTGATCGATTTGGAAATGTGCAGAGTGCCAAAGCTCTATCGCAGTAAATATAAATACGCAAATGAAACGATTCAGATCGGAGCAGTTCTGCTGGATGACGAATTCAAAAGAATCGCAACACTTTGCCAGTATGTGCATCCGGAATATGGCGTGATAGATCAGTTTATTGAAAATATGACAGGCATCCATAACCGGAATATCAAGAACGCGCCAGGTATAAAAGAAGCATTGGAGCATCTAGTCGACTGGATCGGAGAACGGGAGTATCAAGTTTATGCATGGAGCGAATCCGACAGAAACCAGATCCTTCATGAAATCAAAGCAAAAAATATCGAAAGCAAAAAGCTCGAAATCTTCATGGAAGAAGAGCGCTGGATTGACTATCAGGCGGTATTTAAGAAACGGTTTCAGTTGAATCGCCTGTATAGCCTTGAAGAAGCATTGTGTAATTCGGATATCGAGCCGGAAGGAAAATTTCATGACGGATTGGACGATGCTATCAATACCGGATATCTGATAGAAAAGTTAGAAAAATATCCGGATTTCCAGTTACTCAGCTATGCGATGCCGAAGACAGAGGAACACTTAAGCTGCACAATCGGAGACCTGTTTGCAAATTTGCAGCTGCAGGTGGGATAGAAAATTGCGGCACGAACAAGGAGACGGAGTTATATGAGTAAAAATTCATTTGGACAGAGCACTATAATATTTTTGGTAATCATCGGTATCCTTTATGTGATCGGCAGCGTCGGGGAAGCCAGCGAACCAAAGTGCATAAAGACAGGATGTGATAACAAACAGGCAAGTGGCAGCAGCTATTGTTATCTTCATAAATCATCTGGCAGCAGATACTCCTCATACAAAAGCTCTGCCTATCATAGTAAGTCTTCCGAAAGTTCTTCGACGGGTAATTCGGAAAATACGAATCGTAGTTATAGCAACAGCACAAAGAAGAACAGCTCCGGAAAAAGCACCTATGATTCGTATGATGACGGATATGACGATATCTACATGGACGGCGATTATGATTATGACCGATATGACAGCGACAGTGATTATGCGGATGGGGTGGATGATGCGATGGACGAGACTGGGGAGGACTGGTAAAGATGCGCTGTATGGCAGAGGAAGATAAGTAGTCGAAAAATGTCTAAAAAAATAATGTATATTGTAGAAATGAAGGGGAAAGGGGAGTATAATGATAATAGACACATAATTATGCAGAGAATCGCGAAAAACATCGCTATAGATAGATGAAAAATTGTATTGTAAGTATCAATTGGTTAAATATGAATGTGGGGGAAGAGGAATTTGATAACTACGTATATGGGGTTATGGGAATATTTTCAAAAGTGTATTCCAAGAGCGAAAAAAAAAGGCTATACATTTATTATATCGTTGATTGCAAGATATTCAGATGCACAAGATTTATATGATAAATTAGAAAAGGATTGGTCATCCTTAAATGACCTGACAAACAATAAGGTATTATTCGTATTTTCAACTCCAAGGTTTCGTAATGACGCATCATTTTATCATAAACCATATGAGGATGTTTATGTAGGAGATATATGCCCATTTGTCGTTGAACTGAAAAGCAATGGTCAGAAAGTGGAAGATAATTTTGGAATGCACGAAGAGGAAAATGTTGATTGGAAAGAAAGACATTCACAAACAATTTCTGAATTTGCTCGTAATTATAATATCTCCGAAAAAGATATTCCGTGCTTATTTTTTTACGATTTAGTAAGAGATAGATACAAAGCAGTTCCGGTAGAAGAAAATGAAAATATTTACGCTTTTATCAAAAATATTTTAATATGGCTTGCAAATTATGAGTCATGTATACAAAAATATAAACCTATAGGAAATTATTATAGTTTGAAAAAAAGGCTTGAGGGTTTAGTTGAAAATGACTATTCAAAACAAAGTGTAGCAATTGGACAAGTTTTACATGAAGAGAAAACTTATAAAGAGGTAAAGGAGAATATTGCGGATTCTTCCATAAAAAGAGATTTAAAGAGAATTGGACAATGGAAAAGACATGTTATTCTTCCGTATGGACATGGACTATCAGAAGAAAACACATATGATTTATTTAAGAAGGCGAAGACCGAAATAGAAGAAGCATATACGTTACAATGGGAACATTTGGAAAATCTAAAAAGTAAATTTGTGGAAGAAAATTCAGAAGCAAAATTTATGTCGGATCTATTTCTGGCATGTGTTCAGTTACATCAAAATCCTAGTAATAGTGCAATGCAAGAAAATGAAAGAAATGATTATTTAAGAGGCCTGCTAGCATCACAAAAATATTCTGTGTTAGATCAATCGCGAAGAGGAATATCGGCCACAGGAAAAAGTGCTGGTGAAGTTGATTTGTTAATTCAGAGAGATGGTTTTCCAATAACGATAATTGAAGCCTTAAACCTAAATTGCCTTGACACCTTATATTTAGATATCCATTTAGATAAGATATTTGGTTATGATGCATCAGGAAACCGATTTAATGTGATTTTAGTGTATGTTAAAGTGACAAACTTTAATACATTTTGTGAGAAGTATTTCAAACATATACAAGAATATGAATACTCATATCCCATCAAGTCTGCGGAAGATAATTTAGAAGTTGATGGACTTGCCTATTCGGATATTAGGATTATGAAGACCATTCATGATCGAAATGGAGTAGATACTAATTTGTATCATATATGTATGCTGACTAAAGAGGGAGAAGACTGCTATAAAGAAAATTAGAGGAAGAGAGTTAAAAATTTTATTGAAAAGTACAAATAAAACATTATACAAGAATTACAGAGTTGATATATTTGTCAGGGAGATGTAGGAGATGAATTTAAAAGAAAGAGTATCTCTAGGAAAAATAAAACAAAAAATAAACGATGGTGAAAATATGGAGGTGGGGTGGCTTAAAGAAATTATTCAAGATATAAATTATGTAAATATATTATCGCAAAAAATTTTATTAAAGATAGTAATATCAC
>ENA-UOJO01000343-UOJO01000343.1-human-gut-metagenome-genome-assembly--contig:-P57-NODE-343-length-75422-cov-18.813287_pt1 | contig 75422 bp, 90 predicted proteins | sample MGYA00242351_ERZ723898 | MGnify/ENA metagenome assembly ERZ723898 | reverse complement strand
CTTTTACGCAACCTTCGATTCCGCCCCCGCCTGCATTTGTCCTTCCGATCATACTATCACCTCCATGCCACAATTGACCGAATTGTTATAGCTGCACTCGGAATTGCCTTTGCGTACAGCCACACTATCCCCGCACCCGTCACGCAGATAGGCGCGTAATTGCCGCTGATTGCGTCCGCAGGGTTCAATACAACCTCCGCAAACATATCGGCCGTCACACCTGCGCATGCAACTTGCGCTTGATAGGGAAAATCTGCGTACTGGTCGTAGGCATCATCCTCCCACGCTGAAACGGGGACAGCCAAATCCGTGAAAGTCAGGCGCGTGGCCTGTGCGCCGATGGTTTGCAGCGTCACATCATTTCCGCTTGCATCGTTGATTTGGAATCTGCACGTGTCATCCGTAGTTGTGTATAACAGCTTTATACGTTCAACGTTATTGCCATCTGTGATTCTGATGCCTTTTGCGCCGGCTGTATTGCACTGGATATTGATTTTTCCAACATTCGTACCGTCACGAAGAACAATCTGCGATACTTCACCAGTATTTACATCGGTATTTGCCGCGATAAGCACCCGCGTGTTCCCTGTAGCGTTTTCCTTGATGCGGATTATACTTGCGGCCTTGTCTGCGGTGTCGGGTTCGATGGTGGTGGTGTACTTGGTGCCGACAGCGCCATTATCCGCGCCTATACCCATAGCCCCGATTTGGGACGGGGAAATTATGCCTGCCGCCGCGTTACTTATCTGTTCCCGCAAATCAGCTATAAGGGCTTCCACCTGCGCCTGTAGTTCTGCGGTTGGGATACCTGTCACACCATCCCGCATAAGGCCGCACACCGTTTCATCCATGCGCGTATCGGTCACATGGGATGCAAGTATTGTGGTGCTTCCTGCGGGAACGGACACGGTATAAAGCCCCAATTCATAGACCGTTTCGGTCTGTACAATTGCAGGGGCAACCGCCGCCGCGCTTGGCGTGCCTGACTTCAAAACAATGCTTGTCGCGTTCGCCGTCTTGCTGAATTGCAGAACGATTCGGTCGACGCGATCAAGAACACCATCCGCAATCGGGATAGAAATCGGAACAGCTGTGTCATTCAATACGGATTTCCCCTTGAAATCCGCGTTTTTAATCCACGCAAGACCGCTTGAAATCGTCACTTCGCGCGCCCCGGTAATGGATGCGTCGAAATGCCCGGTTGATGCAAAAACGCCGCTTGTACGCGAACACAGGTAGGTTTCAGCGTCCTTTGCTTCGTATTCGATAATATCCAACGGGTATGTAATGATTGACATTAGTACCTCCTAGCAATGATCGGCGTACCCAGTGAAGCGGTACGGGTCAATTTGTTGTTTTGGGATTTTTCGGTTATGATCGTGATGCGTACTTGCAAATCAACGCCAAGCTCGGGGATTTTACACAAGACAAAATCGCCAACCTTCCGCGCGGTATCGTCCAGTGAAAAACCTATGTTTTCTATGCGTACTTGCTCGGTCAGCTTTTCCAGCCCTACACGTTGAAGCCGTGCAATGTATTCCTCGGGCGTTTCCCCTTCATCCGGCTGTTCATGTCGTGCATCAACGTACATTTCGCGCCTGTGCTCTGCCGTTGTGTCCGTTGCGCCTGCATAGGTTTCAACGCGATTTGCTCCCTCTCCGGCTCCGGCCACAATCGCAACATTCTTGAAATTCACACCTGAACACGAATAGGTTATATCTCCCATGTTCCCGTATTTGGTTGAATAGCGCGCGTTCAAGTTTAGCGCAGGCTTGTAACATTCAAATATCAGCTTTTTCGCTGCCGGGTCATGCCGCATCCTGAACCCCATGTCAGTTTCCGCGGAGATTGCAAGGGCGTACTTCAAAAGCGCGCCGTCCGATATTTGCGGCGCGTATATGTCTGTAAGCCCCTGCGCTTCTCCGGCATATACACGCGGCCATGCCTGCATGGCACTTATCAACGACAACAGCGCCGCCTCGGCGTTTTGGTTCGAAATAACCCGTGTACTGACGCGATCGTTCAGGATCCTTGTACACGCGGAAAAACCATTCGCAACGATTTTCCCGCCTTTTACCTGCACAGACTTAATCAGCATCAGTGTGTCATGGCCTGTGATGCCGCAATAAACATCAGGCTGTATCAAATCGAACAAATCCTTTTGATACTGTAATTCGATCTGAAATTTACCTTCCGTGTTATAGCAGTCCTCCCACACCATACTAACCCATGTGCTGATTGCGCCAATGCGCGTCAAAGACATGTCATAAAAACTACATTCCATCGTATACCCCCGGATATGCAATGTTGAACGTCGCTTCAACCGACAGACTGTCAACGCCCGTGCCTGCGTACATCTTCCACACGTTATCACCGCTTCGGATTGTAAACAAATTGGAATCGTACTTTAAAAGCCCGAAAATGTCTGTTGCAACGCCGCCAGAGAGCTTTTCAACGCGCAGCCTACCCGAATCCCTGTACATGCGTATAGCGTCCCCTACGGTCAAATTTGCTGTGATTTCTATGAACTCCTGCGTGTTGATGTCAAGCACGCCGCAGGTCGTAACATCGCCGGTTGCAGCGAACTCCAATTCAAAATCGCTGGTATCTTCGCCTGGGTTATACACGTTAATGAATGCGCTTGGGTTCTTTGTGCCGAATTTGTGGGTAGTAAATGTTGTTGGGAAAGAAAAGGCCGGAATAATCCGGCCTATTGAGTAACTCGACTGCCGCGCCGCGTACCAGTACGGAGACGGGCAATACAGCATCATGGAAAATTCTGCGTCACGGTCGTCTACCGATATAGCGGGCGTTTTCTTCACCACGGCATGGCAATAGTATTTGTCGTTGAAATACAGCTTGCCGCTTGCGAATGGGGAAAACACGGTCAGCATGCGCTTTTTCAGCGAATTTGCTTCGCCGATGATCGTTCCCTTAATGGTGCGCGAAACACCTTTCATGCCCCGCGTTTGGATTGTATCACCGATTTGTTGAAACCCCTGATTTGTGCCGATCTGCACATCAAGTTCGGACAATGGCAATATATCAAAAATCGTGCTATATTCCAACCCAAAATTGAACACATCGCCGTTGCTTTTCACGAACTTTGCATTATACACCCGTTAGCACCGCCCTTTCCTGATACCATACGGCTTCTTGCATTAAGTCCGCTGCCGTTTTTGCTTCGCTGCTGATGTACTGGACGACAGAGACAGTTGGGCGCATTTTGCCCTTCCGTAGATCGTCAGCCTGTTTTGCGGGTACTACCATTTCGCCACGGTGCAGTTCCGCGATGTAGCCATCAAACGGAACATAGTTCAGGCCGGACGCATGGGAACCTGCAATCAGGCTCCCTCCGATGGATGCGGTTTTACCAATGCCGCTTAGTGCTTTCGATGATTTCCCAGATAAACCCGACATGAACGAATCCACTATACCTTCCACTTTGGCTGTAAATGAATTCCACACGGACTGTATGCCGTCCCAAATGCTGTGAACCATGTTTTTACCAACTGCAAGCATTTTTCCGGGCAGTTCTTCAAAAAATGATGCTATTGTGGAGATCACATTCGGCAATTCTTCTTTTGCCCACCGTGAGAGTTCTTCTTTCCAGTTTTTTGCTTCCTTTGTCGAATCGCCAAATGCTTCCTTCAATCGCCCAGGCAGAGTTTTGAAAAAGTACAGTATCGCATCTATTATTTTTGGAATTTCCTCATCCGCAGTCGTCTTAACATCGTTTGCCCAATTGATAAATTCACTGAGAGAAAGTCCGAATTCGTATGCTATACGTTCTGGAAGCGTGGCAAACCAATTTACAATTGAATCAATGATCGGCGTAACGTTTTCGTCAATCCATAATTCTATTTCACCCTTCCACTCATTCAGTTTGTCCTTTACACCGTCAATGAACCTCTTTATTTTTCCGGGAGCGGCTTCCCAGTCGTCGGAAAAAGCTTTGATAATGTCCGGCAAATTTTCATCAATCCACTTGGACAATTCTGCATCCCATTCATCAAATTTCGCAAGCGTATAGTCCAGCTTTTTGCCGATGTTATCCGGCAAATCTTTGAACCACTCGACTATGGAATTAACCAACGCCGATACATTTTCGTCAATCCACGTTTTTGCGGATTTATAGGTTTCGCTAGCCCATGTTTTGATTTCTTCCCATTTTTCGGATATTCCTTCTTTCATCCGGGTTATCCATTCTTCGGCCGCTTTCTTAAACTCCGGCCACTTTTCCTTGATCTTGCCCGCAAGTTCTACAACCAGTTTTTTTACATCGGAAACCAACGATTCGAAAATCTCAGGAAGGGCGGCTATTACCGCAAACACCGTCTTAACCGCCGCTTCGATGAATAATCCAGCGTTGCTGATTATGCCCTCGCATATCATCATAATCAGATCCGGCAAAGCATCCAAAATGGCCGTTATTGTGTCCGGCAAAGATTCCACAAGCAATAAAACTGTATCAACTACCGCGCCCAATATCACTGGGAAATTTTCCAATATCCCAGCGCTAACCGATTTTATTAACCCCGGAAGCGCATTCACCAACATTTTTATGATGCTAGGAAGCGATCTGACAAGCGATGATACAATCCCTGAAACCGCCTTAAACAGTGCTGGAATGCCGTCACTTGTAAGCGAGCTGAGTATTTTTTCCAAAATACCCGGAATTGCGAATAGTATACTATCTGCAATTTCGGGTAAAGATTCGGCTAGCCCCGTAGCCAATTCCATAGCAGAATCAACAAGAGCAGGCAATGCGGATTTTATTAATTTTGGCGCTTCCTTTGTCAAAATAGACGCGAGTTTCGGAATGGCTTTCCCAATCCCACTTATAGCTGCCGTTATGCGTGGGACAAGATTTCCGAACGCCGTTCCGACACTATCCGTGAAGTTGGTTATAAGCCCATCCAAATCCTGTGTTTCATCGGCGAATCCCGTAGACAGATTCGTCCATGCTGCCTTTACAGATGCTAAGCTGCCTTGAATTGTGGTGCTTGCTTCCAACGCCGTTGTGCCAGTAATGCCCATTTCGGTTTGAACGATGTGGATTGCGTCAACGATATCCGCATAGGATGAAATGTCGAACTTCAAGCCGGAAAGCTTTTCAGCATCGGAGAGAAGCCGCTGCATTTCCTCCTTTGTGCCACCGTAACCGAGTTTGAGGTTATCGAGCATGGTATAATTTTGCTTTGCGAATCCCTGATAGGCATTCTGTATCATCTCCATGCTTGTGCCCATCTTGTTCGCGTTGTCCGACATGTCCGTTATTGCCATGTCAGCATATCGCGCCGCGGCTTCGGTGTCTTGCCCAAGGCTTTGCAGCAGGGATGCGGAAAAACTTGTGACGGTGTTCATGTACTGGTTCGCAGACAGCCCAGCCGTCTTATATGCGTTATTGGCATATCCGATCACAGCATTAGCAGAACCCTTGAACAGCGTTTCAACACCGCCTACAAGCTGTTCGTATTCGGCATAGTTTGCAATGGATTGTTTCGTCAGTGCTACAACACCAGCAGCAGCAGCCCCCAGCGCGGCAGCCCCTACCTTTGCGGCAGTGGCAAGGCCGCCCTTAATCTTGTCAGCAAATGTGCTTGTTTTTCCACTTGCTTCTTCAAGCCCGTTTTCGTAATCCTCTGTATTCAGCGATATCTTTGCAAAAAGGTTGAATAAATCTATTTCATTCACCCCCAATCGTGCGCAATTTGGATTTCATGTGTTCGATAACTTCCTCACCCGTGCGGGTATCTTCGGGTTTTGGGTTTATAAGGTCGATATACCGCACTTTAATGCAGTACCCGCCCTGTCTTACGGTGTTTTCGCAGATGGTTTTCAGCGTGTCGGTAACATATACGCGGTACGCTTCGGCGTGTTCGTCGCGCTTTAAGACAGCAGGAAGTGCGGCAACGCACGAACGCGCCGAAAAGCCGCGCAGGGACAACAAGGCGAGCGTTACGCGCTCGCCTCCTGCTGCCCCCACGATTTGAAAAAATCGACCAGTTCCTTGTCCTTCGCCAGTTCGCGAATTTGAAGAATGGTTTTTAAGATATTTTGACGCGTGATTGTTTCTACATCCGTTTCATTCAGTGCTGCAAGGATGCCGAACACATCCTGTCGATGGTCTTTCAGCACAATCGGTACAATGGCCGCGATTTTCTTTGCGCCAATCGTGTAAATCTCTGCAACGCTCTTGTCACCCGCGCCAACTTCGGTTTTCAGTGCATCAAGCAGCGCCTTATCCCCGGTCAGGCTGGCAATATACGGCGTGATTTCACACAGCACATCTGCCGCGCGTTCGGTCGAAAGTTCGGACAGCTTCATTAATTACCACCCTCCGTAGCTGGATTTATTGAATAGAATACCATCGGCACAACACTCTGTGCATTAATGCTGACATGCCCAGTCAGTTCAACTGATACCTGCCCCTTTCCGTTCTTGGTGGTCTGAATGGTAAATCCGCCAGTAGACAGCGCATTTTTCAGCTGAATAGCCACACACCCGCCATCCGCGCGGTCACCAACCCACCAAATATCGGAAAAGTCAGTCTGTGCAAGGTCCCTGCGCGGCGTGATCTTGGTTGTGTCAACACTGTCGATATCCGCAGCACCCAAAGCCAGATTGATATTTGCCGCTGATGTGCCTAATGACGTGAATGCCATTTTGCAGTTCCATCCGTCCAAGTGCTTGAGTTCTTTTGTGTTGTTGGGGCAGTTGTCCACATCCTCGCCAAGGTCAGAATACGTTGGAACGCAGGATGCATTAATCCCGCCTGTGGTTGCGCATATAATATCTGCGTCATCGGGCGCCGCAACTTGCGCCGGATTAAACGTTTTCAGCAGCACGCCTGCGTCAAGTTGAAGCCCGTCAAAGGTATCCTGAGGGATAACAGTAAATTTACCCATGTAAGTCCTCCTTAGTTCAGTGTTAGGTATTCTGCGGTAACGTTGATGTACCGCCGTTTTATCAATTTGTCGGAATCGTCCGTGATATTTTGACACCACGGCGATCCGCGTTTAAGCCATATATACCCACCATCACAAGGCAGAACCTTGCCACCGTAGCCGATGGCCGCAGAAAGTTCATTTGCCTTGTCGTTTGCAGGTTTTTGGCTCGTGCCGTAGTACCACAGGTTGACGGTTAAGCCAACTTCCACGCCATCCCATGCATCTACGGTCAGTTCATAGGTCAGCCACGGAAAAACCGTATCGTCAGGCACGGAAGAAGCGGCGTATGCTGAAATCCCAAACGATTCAAAAAACGCTTGAAGCGCTGCCGCTTTTGTCATAATGCCCCTGCTTCCTGCCATGCCTTGAACAACTTCGGCCCTTGTATGGCTATCCAGTCAACAAGCTCTTCGTTTTTCGCCCAACCGCTATTTTCCGCAAGGCCGCTTTCGAACAGAAAGGAATGAACTATTTCGTGGCGCAGAACTTTCTTCGTCTGCAACAAAAGATTTCTTTTTGAATCTTCGGAAGATACGGTTTTGTAATCTTCCGCAAAAATTTCTTTTGAAGTATCATCGCAGAAGCCATCTTTATTTTTAAGCCGTGGTTCTTGTGCTTCGTTCGTTACAATGACGGCATAATCGGAACCCAATACATTCACGATCATGGCAGATCCCCCCGTTCAGCCGTGAAGTATTTCAGCTTCAATGTGGATGATCTTGGGGATTGCTTTTCCTCCGGGTTTGACGTGACACGGTACGTTTCGCCCGTTGCGGTATCCCTGAAATAGTCGTTGTATTCGATTGGGACTGCCTTATCAACAAGGGCAGAATACAGGCTTGTTACGCCCTCTTTATCGGCTCTGCGCGCCTCCATTGATGTGTCCAACGCCTGATAATTTGTGAAGGTTATACCGTCAGCCCATGCAACTGTATAACCGCCCTCGCCGTCATCCGTGCGCGTTTTTTCAAGCAGGACGCATGTGCGCCCGAAATCATCCAGCAGGCTCACGGTTCCACCCCCTTGATTTTGCGCCACTGGTTCAAGCGGGACTTGTAGGCATCAAATACATTGACCGTACCGCCGTTTGCGTTTGTGGCTTTGGAGTAGCTATAGCCGCCAAAGCTTTCGGACTGGTACGGTCCTGCCGCCGCATCTCCGTTTTTCGCCTGCCATTCTTCCATCTCTGTCGCCAAATCAATAACGGCATTCGGGATTGCAAGCGCCCATATCGTCCCGGAAAACGTTTCCCCCATCAGACCGTTAACTGGGTGCTGATGCAGTCCGTCATTGAAGATGCTGCCGTGAATGCGGAAATATTGGCCTGTTTGAAGAAAGGGAAGCGCAATGCTTCCCCCTTCAATCGTAAACGTACCTTCTTTCACTTCGACGGCAAACCAGTTATGCAGGTGCATTAGGATTTGTTCGAGCATTGCTCCGCCTCCCTGTTACTTACCCGTCCTTTTGACAGACGGTTTCTTTTAGGCTCCTTTACCTCATCCCAGCCTGCGTCAAGATACGCCGCCACGTGGCCTGGGTTTTCAAGGATAATGGTTTCACCGTTCTTTTGCAGCTCCATCAGGCGATGGTGCACAGCAGCGCTGCGATCTGCTTTCCGTCCGTGACTTTTGCGCCGTATACGTGCAGACCCTTCACGCCATCCGCAAAGCGCTTTTCAAGGCGATATGCTTCGGTCTTGATGATCTGCTCCGCGTAAGTCGTGGCGGCAGGAACCTGCGCGGTGATCTTGAAGTAATCGGTGTTGCTGGAAGCGCCGCCATCTGATGCGATAACGGCATTGTTGGATTCAAACACGTCAAAACCTGCAATGCGGCCAACCATACCATTTAGTAACGCTTCCTGACCCGCCACGGCATCAGACTTTGCAAAGCGGTCATCCTGCAGAAGCAGGGCGTAGGCTTCGGGAGGCACAACGATGGTGCGGCCAGCGGTCGGCACATTGGCCTTGTCCAGTTTCATGCGTACTTTCACGATGTTTTCATAGATATTGGATGCGGTAAGGGCGATTGGGGAAGCCTTGGTACCTACCACATTCCCGCTGTCAACGCCTGCGGCGATTACGCCAAGCAGGTACGCATCTGCGGTATCGGCCAGCGCATAGGCAGCGCGCGCCATAGCGATATCCATGATTTCGCCAGCGGCCTGCGCTGCGTCAACGTCATCGATCTGGAAGTTAAAATACTTGCACTGATTGATGACAAGGGTCTGATCGGTGGTAGACAGTTCATCCGGCGCGGCAATATCACTGTTGGCAGTATATGCCTTTACGGCTACAGCACCGATGGAATTGATGTGTACGGTATCACCGGCCTGCGCGATCTGACCTTGATAATTGCGGTTTACAAGGTTCGTCGCAACGTGTGCCTTGTCAAGCGCGTACAGGAGGCGAGCATTCCAAAGCTCGGGAATAAAAGCGGTAACAGCCATTTTTATATTCCTTTCTGTCAGTTGTTGTTTTTGAGCGACATTTTGATCGCTTCAAAGTTCTTGTTGATCTCATCCGGCGTCATATTTCGGATGTCATCCCTCGTGAATGTTTTGGGAGATGTTTGTGCGGGCGGTGTTGCCGTTGAAGCGCCCGTCTTGATCGTAGTGGAAACCAGCTTCGCGAAAGCGCCGCCTACAAGGGCATCCAGCGCGGCGGTATCCTTAATTTTGTCGCCGTCTAGTTCAATCCCTTCGATCTCCGCACCGCTGCCACGCATGGCAATGGTAAGGCTATCCCCGGTGATGTTTTTGCTCTCGTAGTACGCTTTCACCGCCTTTTCCTTGGCGGCCTTGGTTTCCTTTGCTGTGATTCCGGCCTTGTAATCGTCAAATTCCTTTTTGACTTTGTCGTGCTTGTCCTTCCATCCGTCTTTCTTTGCGGATTCAAGGTCAGCGTTTGCCTTCTCCAAATCCTTCTGGAGCTGTTCGGCCTTTCCGGCGCTTTCCTTGTATCTTGCAAGGTCAGCCTTCAAGCCGTCCACTGTCTCGGCATGCGCTTCGATGATGCTGTCGCACTGCTCATCCGTTAAACCCATACCTTTTAAAAAACTGCGTTTTAGTGCCATGACACTATCTTCCTTTCCTTTGTCGGCTGTTCTTCGCCGCGATAGTATTTATAAAAACCGCTGTCCTTCGCGGGTTTTACCAACTAAAAACACCCCGTCTTTGCGGGGTGTTTATCCGTTCTTTAATTCGTCTTCTATGATATTTCGGTATGTCTGCGCGTGATCTGCAACCGCAGGTTTTATGAATGGTTGAGGTCTTTGGCCGTTCGTTCTGTGCCAATCTCCTTTTGCGTCTTGGTATATCCAAGGTGTATCTCTGCCGCCCGGATAATGGATGCCGGTACCCAGTTCAACGTAAGGGGCGTATTCCGTATTTGTGCCAACATACGCCGCAGGCTCAGACGCATCTACCGTATGCGATATATGATCGCGCAGGTTCCCAGTATCGACCGGCGCGAGATCTGCGGCATATCCTTCTGCCTGCAATCCGCATCGTTCCAGCGCGCGCATGACAGCATCCTTGAATTCATCCAAAACCAATTTGCTGTTATCGATGATTTCAACTTGCATATATGCACCATGTCAGTCAAGCCTTTCAAGTTCGTCTTCGGTGCAGTCAATCAATTCGTTGTCAGAATCTCTCTCAACAATGCAAAATACCCCATTTTCTGTCTTGCGCTTATCTACTAAAATTCCTGTTATCCCCGATGATTTGATTTTTACATGGTCAAATTCATTTATCATCTTTTACATCCTCTCTGAATGCAGTTAAAATCCGTGGTTTGCTGTCCGGGGCATCCTTCTGCCACGCAGTACGGAAAATTTTCTTCTCTGTCACCCCAAGCTGCATATAAACCCTGAATTTTTCCTCCCCTTTTTCATTAACGGAAAAGTTCGTTGCTTTTCCCATATCAAACTGCCGCGCCATATCATACCGCAGCCGGAGCGAATCATACGCAGTATAGCCAACGTTGAAAAAGTCCTGCGCGTGTTTCGCGCCCGGTTTAAGGAAATAGCCCGTGTACTTCTTTGACGTAGTAACGCATGGAGCATTTTCGACAAATACGGTCTGCTGTTTTTCTGTTTTAAGCCGCTCCCATCTATCAGTATTATTATACTTCAAATCCTGGAATTTTACAAAGGAATCCGGTGCGTTCTTCCCCAAAACAGCCTTATATTCCGCAAATTGCTTTTTGTCGGAAGCTTCGTTTTTGACTTTCTTCCGGGCAAGTTCCATATCGCCCTTTCCGTGCTGCCGCTCCTTCATGGCGCACCACTCCTGATACGTCATATCGCTCGCGAGTTCATTTCTGCCCGTTATCGGGTCGCGTACCCGCATTTGCCTTGGCTCTGCTTCGATGCCGTCCTTTTCCACCGTCCGCATGGTGCATCGGCAGTTGTACACAAGATGGCCCGGTGCGGATTTATCGCCCGGAAACATCATTTCATAGCCGCCCACATCAAACGGCTTGTCATATTCCACTACTTGGCCGTCTGCCATGCCGTGTTCATGGCGCGTTCGGTTGTCTTTGGTCGCTATCCAGCGCTTTCGCACTTTAATGCCCATCTTCGCCGCAGCTTCGTAGCTATCTTGCCGCCCGGCGTTCTGCGCACTTGTGGTTGCTGTCCGCGCCGCCCTTATGGCGCTGTCGCGGTTCATGGTTGTGATGCGCGATTGCAAGTCATCCGCAATATCCTTGATGCCTTTACCCTGTAAAACCGAACTGGTCACATTGGCTGATATTTGCTGTTTTCCATAGGCGATATCGATACCGCGATCAACAGCCCTATCAGGCGGGTAGTACGGCATAACATCCGGGTTTTCAACGATCATGCGCTTAACTGTGGATTCATCCCACAACATGAAATCGCAGCTTCCAACGGCTTTTTCGATGGTATACGCCGTATAGTTGCGGTTCAGCGCGTAGATGCGCGGCATGCCACCATTTACATATGCAGCCGCGACTTCGTTTGCATGCGTCATGCGCTCTGCTACCTTCTTTTGCAGCGCCTTGAATCGCTCGCCGCGCCCCATTTGGTTTAAGCGCCATTGTTTGTAATACTGTTCTGTGATTTCCCCTGAATCAAGCCGCGCTTTTTGCTCCGCGTCCCGCTTGGCAAAATGGTTGAAATAATCGTGGATTGTTTTGTCCAGTTCGTCATACGCCCTGCGGTATTCATTCGATATGCGCCGTTCGAGCTTTTTCAGTTCTTCATCCGTCCATACGTGGGCTTCATCGGGTTTCATCCCTTACGCCCCACGATGCACAGCGCAAGCAGCGTCACGCAGATTATCAATGTGTTAATTGTCGATGTCGCCATTATTACCATCCTGCCCTTCATCATTGGGGATGCTTTCAATCCGTCCTAAATCCTCGGCAGTCTTGCGTTTCATCATTTCATCGTATTGGTCGATGTCTCCAAGGATGGTCATAAGCTTCTTGGTGATATATTCATCGTCGTAATACGGCGCGCCAAGCAAAACCGTCTGTGTTTCCTCAGATTTGTTTATGATCTGATTCCGCGTATAGCTCGGGTTATCGCTGATTCCCGCGATTTCAAGGATGCCGTGGATGAAGTCAGTCACTTGCCGTTCAAACCTATCTGCCTTTAAATCCAATGGAACATAACTTGCCTTAATCGCCGTAGCCGTCTGATTGCCCGCTGAAACCGCCGAAGCATCGAAGCACTGGAAATCTTCATACAGCTTCTTTTTCAGCATGTCAATTGTGGTGTTCGTCCCCTGATACGGAGCCTCAATCGTGTGTGCCGCTACATTCGTGTTATCTTCTGTATGAGCAACGTGCAGTGTTTTGATGCGCTCCATGAATTTCGCATCGTCCATATCGTCCATGCCCCCGGCATTCGTCAGCACCCAATAAATCAGGTTTCCTTCGTCGACATTGTTGACCATGTTGGAACAGGCTAAATCCAGCGCGTCAATGCTGTTGCGTTTGCCCAATAGTTCTGATGTGCACCGCCTGTTGTTTTTGAGCGGCACAATCGGAAAGCCTGGATAATTGTCGCCGTCAAATATTTCCGTGTTGTTCAGCCCATCAGTGCGGATATACTTTTGATACCGCTGCTTTGGCCGCAGGACTTCCATATCCTTGTTCTTTGGTTGGAAGTATTCAGTATACCCGTCTACTTCGTACAGCGTGGCGCGTAGCGGTTTATCGTTCGCAACCTGCCACCAGCGAATACCCGCCATCAATGCGCCGTTTTCCTCATCATACAGCGGGACAAACTCGGTCAGCTTAAACACTTGCAAGTGGTCTAAGTTCCAAAATCCGAACGAAACACCCATCACAAGTGCATATTCGCCCGCTTCCTGCAAACGCTGATCGAAGTCAGCGCCCAGCTTGTCCTTTGTTCCATTTTGCTCAAACGTTATTCCGTTGCCCAAAAGATACGAATTTTCCTGATCTACCGCGAACCCGAAAAACCGCGATGCAAGTTTGTGGTTCGCCGTCCACATGTCCTTATGCGCACGGCCTTTGAGGTCATATATGATTTTCTCGTAGCGGTTTATAGTCGGGTTTTCGCCATCATAGTACTGCTCTGCATCCAGCGCAATTCTATACGCTGCGCTGCCGCGATGGTCGTTAATGGCGGCGCGGATAAATTCCATCCTTTCGTGTTCGCTTTCGCCTACAGAGGTTAAATCCTGATATGTTTTGATAGCCGATCGCCTCCATTACGTCAAAATTGATTCGTATTTCGCCTTTCCCACCTTGTTCCGAAGCACAGTCATGGCAAAATAGCGCGTGTCATCCATCGCATGATCGTTTTCCTTGATTGGCCTGTCTTCCGTGGACTTTTCATCCCATCTATACAACCCGAATTCCCGGATGCAGTCTTTGCACGATCGATGAACCTTTATCGTTCCGTCACGCAGATACCGCGCAGTGGTCGCTATGCCCGGAATAACATCATTCACAGCCTTACGTACATTGAATTGCTTGTGCCTTTTGATTACTTCAATGAATGATGCCGCCGAAGGGTCTACGATCACACTTCGGACAGGCAAATCCCCCGCAAGTGTCACAAGCTCCGCGTGGTATTCTTCATCGGTTTTGTTGTGGTGTTCATCACGCCCGGAATAATAATATTCCCGTATCCGTGTTGCCGTCTTTCCATCCCAGCACCACAGCCCCGCCGAAAACGGGTTAAGCGTGCCGTAGTCGCATGATATGTAATACTCGCCGCCCTTTGGCACATCATCCACAATATTGATTTCCCTGAAATCGTAGATCAGCCCTTCCGCGATCACCCAAAGCCCCCGTATGAAACGGTCATAAAACACGCCGGAGTACATCGCGCGGTAGCGTTCTTTCACGCGCTCCGTCAGGCTCGGGTTATCCTCCATCGTGAAATGGAGATATAAAAGCCGCTTTTCTTTGCATTTCAGGATCCAGTGCGTGCGGAACCAATGCTCCGGCCCTTCCGGGTTGCAGTTGAACCAGAATTTTGAACCGTCCACGGAACAGCGGCCCGTCGCCTGGTTGACGAAACTCTCCGGCATCAGCGCCACTTCGTCAAAAAACACGCCGGCAAGCGTCACGCCCTGGATCAGATCCTGGCTGCGCTCATCCTTGCCGCCAAAAATGTAGAAATAGTTCTCTACATCGCCGCGGCGTACGATCATCAGGTTATCACCGCGCCGGTCCTCCACCCGGAAGCCACGCGCGGAAAGCATACGTTTGAGCGAAACAAGCACATTGCGGCGAAAGCTGCCGATCGTTTTCCCGCACATGCCGAAGTTCTGCCCGTTGAAAGAAGACATCGCCCAAATCGCAAACGAGAGAGACATAGACAGCGTCTTTCCGGAGCGGATCGCACCGTCGGCAATGATGCCGTCATGCTCGCGCACAGGACTTCCCGCGCACCACCAGGACAGCACCTTGAGCTGCCGCGCGCTGAACCGTTCAAACCGGAAGGTCGCCCTCTTCATCGCGCCACACCTCTTTCGCGGACTGTTTCAACGCTGCCAGGAAGCCATCGTCCTCCGTTTCTTCGCCCTCGCCCTGCTTCCTGCGCTCCATCTCAAGCCGCGCAAGGTCAAACTCCCTACGGTGCCGGTCCATCGGATTCATCTCAAAATACCGTTCCAAAAATGCGAGTGACTTCTGCCGGTCGGCAAGCTTTATGCTCGCGCCGTTGCGTCCGAGTTTCACCTCGTCCACCAACTGCCCGTCCACCCCGGAGGATTCCCGGAACCGCAGGTCGTTGATCTCCTGCAAAAGCGGCGTTTTCTCGCCGGTCTCCGGGTCTGTCACCTGCACCGGGCCGTACATGGCCATGACCGGCACCGTCGCCCGGCCCCACTCGACGAAATCGCTCAGATCCGCGAATGCGATGCGCCAATGCAGCGCCAGCACATCCTCCTTGCCGCCCAGCAGCAGCGCTGCATGCTTGATCTCCTTCAGCCGCTTCACTTCCTCGCGGATCCGCGGCTTGCGTAAAAGCTCCCACGCGATCTGCTTCGCGCTGCGCGGCTCGTATCCCGCCCGCCGCGCGGCAGACGCGCCGTTGAAGGTCTGGACGTAATGCAGGCAGAAGGCTTTCTCCTTCTCGGTAAGCTCCGCCTCATCCACGGCCTCCATCACCTTTCGGATCGCCTTTTTCGTAACGTAACGTTCCTTTTCCGAGTTTAGTAACGTTACGTTTCCGGAGGGCTCCCATCTGTCATCGCACTTCCACTTGCGGAGCAGGCTTTCCGCAATCCCAAGCTCCTCCGCGATCGATTTGAGCGGGCGGCTCTTGTCCGCTTCCCACAGTTCCCGCGCGCGGTCCCGCAGCGGATTCCTTTTCCTCGGCATCCTTGGGCATCACCTCCCTGTACGGGCAAATAACCCGTATGCACATCGGGCCGCGCCGGTATTCGCATCGCTGGCGCGGGCATGATATCTTCACAGCGCATTCCCCCGTTTTCTCACATCGTAAAAGCGCCCCGAAAGGCGCTAAATTCCTAAACTTTTTCTGTTTTTCCTATTGACGATACTACGATATCGTAGTATAATAAAACCATAGAAAGGAGGTGAACGACATGGGCAGGAAAAAGAGAAGCGATGATAAGCAAGTCGCCAAACTAGCACTTATCACCGCCGCTCTTGCGCTCGCCACTCAGCTGGTCAGCCTCATTGAGAAACTGATTGAATGGCTTGCGAAACCCTAGGCGAGGGGCGAAAGCCCCTCTCTTATGGATATTATCCCACAAGCCTTGCCCAATGTCCACACAATTATGCTATGGCTAGACATCGTATCGGTCGCTCTCTCCGTTGTCAGCATCCCATTGTGCATCTATGTGATCGTGCTTTGCCGGAAGATACTCAGGAGGAACGACGATGAATGAAAATCCCTTTGGTGGCCTGATGTCCCTCGCGGAAGCCGCGCAACGCTGGGGCCGCGCCGACGCTACATTGCGCCAGGCGATCCTGCGCGGCAAGTTTACGGCCGGAGTGGATGCCAAACTGTTCGGCAAACAATGGATCATCACAGAATCTGCCATGCGCCGGGAATACGGGGAGCCTATCGCTCCCCGCAGTCCGGCGGAATGACATCGTCCGGCACGGGAGCAGGCGTGCCGGATCGCAAACGCAAGGGAGCGCCCCGTGGAATGGAGGTGCTCCCTATACTTTTTCACACTATCATTTTACCACGTAGAAAGGGCTCATTGGGGCTCATGATTAAGTTTTTTATGTGCAGCAGCCTTTATTCTCTTAGCATGGCTATAGCAATATGGCGTTTTCTCCGCCACCTCTTTCCACGTCCGCACCCCGTCCACGTAATAAAGCCGCATGACGCGCCTTTGCTGCTCCGGCAGGCCGTCCAGCCAGCGTTCCGCGTCCTCGCACGCCCGTGTGAGCGCAAGCGCTTTTTCTGCAGCGCGGCGTTCATTGTCCACCAGTTCCGCGATGATCCCCGCCATCTGGTCATGTTCGTGCGTGCCGGATGGCATGCCGGTGAGGATCGGGGTCAACCGCTCTGCCCGTGCGCGCAGCACCTCGGCCTTTTCATCCAGCCGCCGGATCTCCTCACGCAGGAAGCGCAGGCGGTTCAGATCTTCAAGGGTCAAGTTTCGTCACCTCTCAATGCCTTGTCCGCCCCGCCATCGCTCGCTGATTTCTCCGCACCGTCCATCTTCGCGCCGCAGTTGGGACAATACTTAAAAGGCGATATCGGTGCATCGATAAGACTTCCGCTGAATCCGCATAGCGAGCAAGTCGGTCTCCACGCTCGCTCAATCCACTCCCCGTACCGCACCGGGGCAACATCGGCGGCTGGAACAGCTTCAATTGCATGCTTTACAATAACTGGCAGAAAATCCCGCCGTTTCAGTTCTTCGATCAGCGCTTCACGCTCTATGTATTCTTTACTCATCTGTTTTCCTCCTGCTCTCTTACACCATCGCAAATGCCCAAAATCTGTTGGAGCAATTCGATCTGCCCGTTTATGTGGCCATAACGATATCCGGTTGTATACGTTTCAGCCGCATCTCCGCTGTTCTTAGCTTTTTCTGCAACAAGCTCCTGATACTTATTTCTCAGCGCTTCGATTTCCACCGCGTCAACGGTCGGAGCGTCCTCGATGCTGCTAATAACATCCTCACATTCAAACATGCCGTCTGGGTATCTCACCCCATACACATCACCATCATCAGCCCACCATGTAGGCAAATCTTTTATATGCTCCGCAAGCGCATTTGCATCAATCAGCCGCTTTTTATTGCTCATTACTCCATGCCCTCCCAATCAATCGCCTGACCGCACTTATAACAGTAATCCACAACCCTACTGCTCCATTCAAATCCGCAATTCGGACATTCCCACACTTCGCAGTACCTTACTTTTCGATCTGATTTTATCGGCTTCTGCGGCACTTGCTTTTCAAGCGCTTTAATGATAGCTTCCATGTACGGTGCAATGTCGCTTGTATCAAGGTAGCCGCTCGTCAATGCTTCGATTGCTTCTCTCGCTGTCATTGGTTACAACCTCCTTTGGAACCTATTTTGATCCATCCAATATGATGGACACGATGCGCCGAATATTGCGTAATTCATCCAGTCTTTTTGTCTGTCTGCGTGCGCGCACCCAATCCGCTTAACAATCTTTCCGTTGTATCCAATCGCACTTGGCCCGTATAAACAGGTGGAACAGTTTTCTGGGATACACTTTTTCTCGTACACATACGCTGTCATTGGTTGTCTCCTTCCTCCAGCAGTTCCAGCAGAATTTCAAGTTCGTGTTCATTTGCGGCAGCCCTTGCGGCAGCCCATGCGGCATCCCTTGCGGCATCCCTTGCGGCAGCACTTGCGGCATCCCTTGCGGCAGCCCATGCGGCATCCCTTGCGGCAGCACTTGCGGCAGCCCTTGCGGCAGCCCCTGCGGCATCCCATGCGGCAGCCCCTGCGGCATCCCTTGCGGCATCCCTTGCGGCATCCCTTGCGGCAGCCCTTGCGGCATCCCATGCGGCAGCCCTTGCGGCATCCCATGCGGCAGCCCCTGCGGCATCCCTTGCGGCACGCAGTTCCTTATCCTTGATTTCGCCACGCAACCACTTGCGTTTTGCTTCAATCGCCGCTATGCTTCGCGGGTCTGGCTTATCCGCAAAAGACAATGCGTATTCAGCACAACGGCACGCAAATTCGTGCAATATAGGCGCGTCAATAAATTCTTCGCGCAGCACCGACCATAATTTATCGGCGGCAGACACATCCGGCAGATTCAACACATCAAGCGCTGTCCATTCATCACGGATTGCAGCTATGCGCGCAAAGTCGGCGCGCCCTTCTGCCGTTTCAAGCCAGCACGGTCTAAATGATTTGAATTGTTCTACCGTTACGGTTTTCATACTTCCTCCTTTTCCGCTTCATCAGGCATTGCGGCGTTCCAACATTCGAAGCAATCTCTTTCACACGTTTTTGAATCCCATCCGTAAAAATTATTTCTACAACCCGCTGGAACATCGGCGAGCAAATTTGTATTCGGGAGCTTCTCAAGGAAATCCTGCTTGTACGTTTTCTGCGGATGCTCTTCGCACCATTTGTCGATGATTGCAGAGACTTCGGATGCATGTATAAACAAAACTCTACCGCAATTTTTCATGTATTTGTCCATAAATTTGTTTAAAGGACAGATAGAACATCTTCCTCCAAAGGATCTGCACATCCGTGCGTAATCATGAATCGTTGCCATTGCTTTCTCCTTTCTCACCCCTGATACGGGCATTTCCATTCCTCCGGCAGCTCGTCCAGCTCGATATCTACAAAACCGAGCGGTGCATATCCTGCCGCGTTGTATTTTGCGACCGCATCAGCAAGCGCCATATTGTCATGCGTTACACACGCCTGCATCACAGCCGCAGCAGCTTCTACCCGCTGCGCATCCAACGCCGTATCGATCACGGCGACAGCGTCCCGAAACACGGCGTCCGTGATCGTCTGCAGCCGTGCACATACGGCCTCATACGTTTCCCGATACCGCTCCCGCGTGCGGGCCGGCAGAGTTTCCGCTTTCGCTTTGCGTGCAGCCCAAAAGCGGATATCATCAGCAACCGTTCTCATGGCTTCTCCCCTAACTCACGCACGGCGATATAGATTCCCGGCGTAACCGCCCAAAATTTTTCCACAATTTCTGAGGCTACCTGCGCATCATCCTGCCAGAAGCCCACATGCGTCATTTCGTCCTTCAGAAGCTTTTGCAGGTTATCGGTATCGGGGCGCGTGGCGCGGTACTCGCCGTTGCGATGCCTGCCGCAAACAGGGAAGCACCATTTCACCAACAGCTGCACGGGGCCGCGCATAGGATCCTGCGGCGCATGCCTTACAAGATGCCCCCGAAGTTTCATACGCGCCGCTTTCAATTCCGTCGGCTCGTAGAATACCGGCTTGCCGCCAACTACCCTCACGCTCTTTTCCTGATGCGTTGCCGTGGGCGGTTCCATCGGCATAAAGAACTCGATCATATCACTTTACCTCGCTAAAGTGCAATTTTGTTTTGCAAAAAACATTTTTGTCACGGCATGTGTGTCACGTAGGGGGGAACGCGCCGTTTCACGCGTTCCCCTTCACGTACACACGTGACGACGCGTATGCGGCGGAGTAGTTTTAACTACGTAGTAGTTAAGGGTTCCCCGCCGCACGGCGGCGACCTTAAATTCCAGTTCCCCGCCGCAGTGTGGCGGACTGAAAAATCAGGTTCCCGCCGCACGGCGGCGGACTGAAATTTCAGTTGTCCGCCGCACTCTGTTCGTCCGTTTTAGACGCACGAACCACCTTCCCCGTGTTCTTATCGACGGAAAATCCGTATCTTTTTATCCAATCCCGCACGGTGCGCGGCGCAACATTTTTACCGGTGCTGGAATACCATTCCACGAGGTCGTTCACCGTCGGCGGCTCGCCCATGTTGCAGCGTTCCACCGCATCGCAGAATTCCTGCTCTTTGCTCCGGCGCTCCTGTAAGGCGCCGCTCTGCCGCTTACGCACGCCTTTCTTCCACAGCGGCTCATCCGAATTTGCCGTAAGGTCTGCCAGCATGCCACCCGCATCGACCGTATGCACCGGATAATCGAACCACAGGTTGACCGGCGGAAACTTGGGGAACTCGCGCAGCGTGCCCTCCACGCGCCATGCTGTACGCGCCTCAGCAGCCCGTTTTGCGGCCTCTACGGCGCGGTTGAGACGTAGGCAGTCTTCCTCTGGCAAAAGCTCCCTGCAGGCGCGTAAGGCCGCTTTTTCGCTGCACAGATCGTCTTGTGAAACCTCGTTCAACAGGTTTACTTCCCGCAGCGCAGCCTCACATACAGCGCATGCAGCGTTGTTTGCAGCCTGAGCGCGTACATCGTCATCAAGGTCAAGCTCAATCAGATCAAGGAGCGCGTCCGGGTCGCGGGCAAATACGCCGCTGCCGGAAGCGCGGTCCATGCTTTGCTTCTGCCCCTGCCGCCCTTTGCTGTGGTGATGGCAATAGATCACGGCACAGCCAAGCTCTGTGCAGACGCGGTCGAACTGATTGCAGAAATGCGCCATTTGGTCCGCGCTGTTCTCATCGCCCGTGATAACTTTATAGATCGGGTCGATGATGATGGCAATGTATTGCTTCTTCGCCGCGCGGCGGATCAGCTTAGGCGCGAGCTTGTCCATCGGGATCGACTTACCGCGCAGGTTCCAGATATCGATATTATCAAGATGCCTGGGCTGCCAGCGAAGCGCCGTGTACACGTCCCGAAAGCGATGCAGGCAACTTGCCCGGTCAAGCTCAAGGTTCACGTATAACACTTTGCCGCGGGCACACACCCATCCAAGCCAGCGCCGTCCCTCCGCAATCGCGCAGCTGAGCTCGATGAGCGCATAGCTCTTTCCCGCTTTGCTCGGCCCGGCAAGAAGCATCTTGTGCCCCTGCCGGAGAACACCGTCGATCAGCGGCGGAGACAGTTCCGGAAGATTGTCCCATGCGTCTGCCATGCTCTCCGGCTCCGGCAGATCGTCGTTTACGCTCTCGATCCACTCCTTCCATTCCGCATAGCTTGCCTTGCCGATGTTGGTGTCCACAAGAAACTGCTTGCGGCCGTCGCGCAGGATTCCCGGCATGCGAGAAAGGCGGGATGGGTTTCGGTTTTGACTGTCGATCTTGAGCCCGTTCTTCTGACATACGCTATAGAGATAATCCACGCGCTTACGGTACTCGTCATAGCTACCCGCATCAATTTTGACGATGGCATGCAGGCTCTTTCCGCCGCTGTGCACAAGGCAGGCAACGGGAAGCTCCAGTTCGCGGATAATGGCGTTCTGCGCCTCGATCTCCATCGCGTCCGATTCCACAAGCGCATAGCGGTACTCCGTTACGTTTTCGTTCTTTACACCGTGCCCATCGAGCGGGTTGAAGCGGATCCATGCGCCGGCCCCCGAATTGTAATCCCCGATCACAGAGCAAAGATCACCGCCGCACTTACTCAAAAGCTCGATCAGCTTTCCCGCCGTACGGTCGTAGCAGCCCTTTTCCGGCAGAAAACGGCCGTCCTTTTCATAGCTGCGTGTAACATAGCCAACGTTTTCGGAGGCCTCAAACAGCGTCTCCAGATAGGTGGTCAGCTGCCGCACCGGATCCCAGTCCTTCGGTTCGTCAACCTCCTTGCCCTCCACCCAATTGCGGTTGACGATCATAAGCTCGTCCTTCGCTCCGATGGCGGCCTCCCAGTCGAGTTCCGCATCCACTTCGGCGCGTTGCGGCTGCCAGCCCTGGTTCTTTGCAAGCTGGATGATCGTTCCCGCCGTTACCGGGGCGCCGTGTCCATGGAAGCCGTCCCACTTGCGGAAGCATTCTCCCGGACGGTAACGGGCATGATCCCGCTGACTCCACGCATCCCAATCCGCAGCGGTATACCCTTCCTCTTCGAGCGCCATGCCCACGGAGAGCCATTCCTGGTAGTCGAGCTGCGCGGGGTCGAGCGCTTGCAGCACCTCCCGGAGGTCGTAGCCTTCGTTTACCATGACGCCACCTCGTCAAACTCCGCGCGCGCCGGGATCGCTTCCGGCACGTATTCGCCCGGACGGATCCCGTTCGGGACACGCCATCCGTTCGCCGCGATTCGGTCGATCAGGCGCTTCGCATCCTGAAACTGCCACGTTCCGACATGCTGGAAGCCGCGTCCTTCAAGGAAACGGATCTGCTTCGGTGTGGTCAGCCCTTCGGTGCGGCGCTTATCGAGCCTGTCGAGCAGCTTTGCGGCCTTGCCTGCGCACTTCACATCGTCCGGGAAAATGCCCATACGTTCGAGCGCTTGCATTTGCTTTTGTGACGGCGGGCCCATCTCCCAGCCAAACGCGGGTGCATACCCTGTTAAGTCCTCGGCCTGAATACTCATTTCAAAGTGGAGCGGATCAACGAGCCTGCGTTTGCGTGTGCGCATCTCCTGAAGCTGCTTTGCAAGCGCTTCCTCGCGTTCCGCGATCACATCCTCGGAAGCCTTCTGTTCCGCTTCTTCAATGTCCACGGGGCAGCCCGCCGCCTCGATGTTCGCCGTCATGCGCCGCGCCACATCCTCATTTTCGCAGATCAGATGCGCCGGGTGGCAAAGCTCGTGCCGCTCCGTGTGCCAAAGGAAGTCCAGCAGTAGAAGCTCAGCCTTACCGGCCGCGAGGCGCGTGCCTCGACCCACCATCTGAGCATACAGGCTGCGGATCTTCGTAGGCCGGAGCACTACGATGCAATCCACCGTGGGGCAATCCCATCCCTCCGTGAGTAACATGGAGTTGCACAAAACGTTATAATCGCCGCGGTCAAACGCTGCGAGGATGCGGGCGCGGTCTTCACTCCCGCCGTTCACTTCGGCAGCGCGGAATCCGTGTTCATTGAGAATCGTACAGAATTTCTGGCTTGTCTTAATCAACGGCAGGAAGACCACCGTCTTGCGGTCACGGCAATTCTTCGCCATTTCCGCCGCAATCTGGTGCAAATACGGATCAAGCGCCGTTCCGACGTCGCTTGCCTTAAAATCGCCCGCCTGCATGCTTACGCCCGTGAGATCCATCTGCAAGGGAATCGTAAGTGCCTTGATCGGCACGAGATACCCATCCTTAATCGCTCTGGGCAGCGTGTATTCGTATGCCAGGGAATCAAAATAAGCGCCCAGGTTGCGCATGTCGCCGCGATCCGGCGTGGCAGTTACGCCAAGCACCTTTGCGCCGTCAAAGTGCATGAGCACCTTCTGATAGCTGTCCGAAATGCAGTGGTGCGCTTCGTCCACCACGATCGTGCTGAAGAAATTCGGTGCAAACTGCCCGAGCCGTTTTTCCCGCATAAGCGTCTGTACCGAGCCTACCACCACGCGGAACCAGCTCCCGATGCAGCTTTCCTCCGCTTTTTCCACCGCACAACCGAGGCCCGTGGTTTTGGCGAGCTTGTCCGCGGCCTGGTCCAGCAGTTCCCCACGGTGGGCGAGCACAAGCACGCGCTCGCCATCCCGCACGCAATCCTCAATCAGCTTGCTGAACACGATGGTTTTGCCGCAGCCGGTCGGGAGCACAAGCAGCGTGCGGCGACGGCCTGCCGCCCACTCTGCCTGTACCGCTTCCCTCGCTTCCTGTTGATAGGGTCTCAGATCCATCGCCATTGCCCCTGCTCCTTAAAACTTTCCGGGTTCATATGCCCGCGGTGCAGCGTCTTCCGCGGGCTCATAAAATCGTTTGATCTCGTTGGAAACCTTGGTCGCACCGTCCTTCCCTGTCCAGTTGCGCACGCCAACGTTGCATCTCCCGCGGGAGCCCACCACCCGAGTCCAGTCCATTGTGATACGCTCACCCTTTTTGCGCTGCCCGATCGCCGTGAAGAAGGCGCAGAGCATGCCCTCGGTCTTTGTGTGCAGAAACAGATTATGCGTTAGTGTCGTTTCATCCTCCGGGGATGAAACGCGCAGGCTCAAAATCGCTTTGTTGCACGGTGGAAGTTTGTCGCTGCCGTTGTGCCGGCCGCGCTCAAAGCTGATCACCTCAAAGTCGTAATCCCCCTCAGCAACTACATGGAAGTCGCTGTCCTTCTCGATCTCATCGTTCCAGCCAATTTCTCGGCCTTCGTCAAAACTGCTCATGTTTGTTCTCCTCTCTGTTCGTTAAAATGGTATTTCATCCTTGCGGATCTGCTTGATCAATTCATGCACCTGCGGCCATGCGGCCACGAGCACACCATTTACAAAGCCTGGATCATAATTTTCAATCGGCGTATTCGCCGGATAATACCCCTTGCGGCTCACGGCCATCTGGATTTCCGGCTCCAGTACGTTGTAGGTGCGCATGAGGTCTGAAAGTGCTTGTGGGATCGTCCGCGCCTTTACTTCCGGCACCGCTTCCTCCGGTGTTGCCGTTTGTGCTGGCGTTGCAGGTTCTGGAATGGGATCCGTCGGCGCCATAGGTGCAGTGGCAATCTTGGGTTGCGGCGGCATGTCGCCTTCAATGCAATGCGCGATCTCCGCATATTCAAACTTCAGCTCGGGCTTCAAGCCGTGCCGGTTCTTCGCATCCCAGCAGGGATGATGCATCGTATACAGCACCCGTGCGCCACCCTGCGCCTTGTTTTTCCCCTTGGCCGTACCCTGATCGTCCACATTGACCACAAACGTTTTGTAATTGGCGAACAGCACCATGTCCGCCCATTCTTTGAGCAGCGGCGCCGTCTGCTTCTGCAGCTTCAGCTCCCAGCGGTCATATGCGCCCATCTCATCCGGCTGTTCAAATTTGCGCATCTTGGCATGCGCCGTAACGGTCACATGAACGCCCATGCCGATCACATCCTCGAGGAGGTTCAGCATCCGGCCGAAGTCCTCGGCAAGGTAAACGTATCCCTTACCGTAGCCGAAATCCTCAATGCCCTTTTTCTGCGCTTTGGCACAGAGCTCCGCCATGCAGAGCTGTTCCGCCCAGTCCGCCGTATCGATCACAAGCGTTTTGCACAGGCCAGGGTTTGCCTTGACATACCGGATCTGTTCCATAAGCATAGTGAAGCTTGAAGGCTTTTCCATGCGCATAACGTCCATGTGCCGGGTGCTGCCCTCCGTGTCGATGAAGAGCGGCTCCGGAAACTGCGCCGCAAATGTGGATTTCCCGATGCCCTCGGGACCATAAACCACGACCTTTTGTGCGCTTTTGATCTTTCCGCGCGTGATCTGCATTAAAACTCACCTGCCTTCCATGCCGGTGCAGCCGGTGCCTCCGGCTCCGTCACCGCTTCACCTGCGATGTATCCATCCTCAATGATGATGCTGCACTCGCCGCCAGTGCTTACCCTCGTAGCGATCGCCTGCAGTCCCTCCTGCTCCAGCCATGCGCCAAATTCATGGAGCGTATCGAGATCCATCTGCTCCAGCTTGTCGAGCAGCACAAAGCCGCACTTCGGGTTCAGCCGCCGCACGATGGCCGTGGCCACGCGGAGCTGATCCGCGCCCGACATGCAGTCCCATGCCTTCCCCTGATACAGCAGCTCGCCGTTTTCTACAGAAAGCCCGGGCAAGGGCAAGTCTGCATTCTGCAGCAGATCGGTTCGCGCTTTGCGCACGGATTCCAGCTGTTCGGTCAGCTCGGCATATCGGTTCTGATATGCGAGCGCATCCGTTTCGGCTTTGTCCTTATCCAGATTGGCGCGCACCTTGCGGTTGATCTGCTCGACATTTGCAATGCTCTGCTCCAGTTCAGCCGTGGATTCATCCGCAAGGTCTGCGGCGGAGCGCCGGGCGGTATCGAGATCCGCAAGCACCGCCTGCCGCCTGGCAAGCAGCTCATCCAGCTTGCGCTGCACCTCCGCTGCCTCCCCTTCCAGCTGCTGCAGGCGCATCCGCTTCCGCTGATTCTCGCCGTTGCGGGCAAGGATCTCCTGCTGCCGCAGGATCAGCTCCGTCGCGGACACGGGTTCCTTTGGCGCGTCCGGGTAGTAGGCTATCTCCTGCGCGTATTTCTTTTTCTGATCCGCAATCTGCCCGATGGCATGGCGGTTCGCGTACAGTTCGCGCTCCTGTTGTTCCAACTCATACAGCCGGTCTCCGACGCCGATGATCCGAAGCAGCGTATCCGCCTTTTCCCGATTGTTGGCCTGCATGAAGCGGGGCAGGTTCAGCGTCAGTTCTTCCACGAATTCATTTAGCAGCTGCTGCCCGCCCTTGCGACCATCCGGGTCGATCACCTTGAGGTCGCTGTTCTTGCCCTTGCGCTCCACCACGAGCCCGTTTGACAGAACAATATGGATATATGGCGGGAGGACTGAGCCATCCCGCTGCGCTTGTGACGGCCGGTACCGTTCGCCGCCAAGCGCCCAGGTGATTGCATCCAGCACGGAAGTTTTCCCCTGGCCGTTCTTCCCGCCGATCACCGTCAGGCCGTTTTCCTCCGGCTCAAAGCGGGTGGCCTTCACCCGCTTCACGTTCTCGATTTCAAGCTTATTGATCTTGATCATGCTGTGCTCCTTTCGATTTGCTCAATTAAAACGGGAACTCTTCCACTTCCGCCAGGCTCCCGGCACATCCAGCCTCATACCAGCGCTCAGCCACATCCCGGCCGTATCCGGCTTCACGGACGTTCTGCTTGTTGTCATCCGGCGTCACGATACGAAGGTTCGCCCGCGTATTGTTTAACCCGTCGTGATCGAGATGATCCACCTCCATGTCCGCCGGGCAGTCCGTCAGAAACCGGTGCAGCCGGATCGTCATACGCGCGCCTGCTTCACGGATTGTGCACGCCGCGTACAATGTCCACCGCCTCCGCTGCGCATACCACTTCCCCGACACCGACAGCACCCGTGGCAGATCTTCCGCGTCAATCAGCGTTGCATGCTCCGCGCCGCCCTCCATTATGTAGATCACCGCACGCCCGCAGGGCAGGATTTCATATCGGTTCCTCGCAGGAGTCATGGCAATCGCACCTCTCTCCGGGATCCAGGTTCGCCCCGCAGTCGGGGCATGTCCAGTACGGTTTACTCATGTACCCACCTCCACGGCTGCTGACCGCCGTAATACTTGTCTGCAATGCTGCTTTGCTCGGCCTCATCCAGCAACGCAATGCGGCTGTAGCGGCGTAGCATACCATTGTGATATTCCGCCTGCGTCACCCCGAAACTGCATTTGCGTGCGCGGCCCGGATCACACCGTTTCCCGATGTTCAACAGGGTGCAGCTTTGATGCTTATCCCTGTAGCTCGGGTAAAACTTGCATTTTGCCGGTTCGTCAACCATTTGCCGCGCCCCACCTTGCCTGCGGCCATGCCGCACAGTCGTCGCGCAGAGCCATTGCTTCGGCAAGCCCAAGCCCGCAGACAGACGTGATGATAATCGTGCCGCAAAATGTGCGGCCGTCCAGCGTGCGGTTTGGCGTTGCATGTGGGTCTGCCGAGGACAGCACCGCATATGATTTATACCACCCCAGTTCCGGTTCACCGTCCACAGCTGCCCGGAGTGCCTCCACGCTTTCGAAGTTCCAGATCAGCGGCCGAGCTTGCCCTGGTTTAATTACGATCGCACGCATTGACTTCATCCTCCCGGCCTGATAAAATAGGTTCAGTGTTATTGTTTGTGTGCTCGCTTGGGATGGCTGTCCCGGCGGGCACTTCCTTTTCCACGGGCTGCATGCAGTAGTCGATTGCCGCGTTCCAGCCGGCGTTGAACGCCGCCGCCGCAATCGCCATTGAAAATACTTCAAGGCACATGCCCCCAACTTCTCCTTCAGACCATTCGACTAACGCTTTTCTTATCTCATTTTCCATGTCTCACGTTCCTCCCTCAAATCTTTAATGTATAGTCCTCGCCTGCGCGGTTGCCGCCGTTTTTCCGCCCTGCGCTGCGCTGCTACGCCCTGCGCGACCGCAACGGCGATTAGGATCCCGATGATGATCCCAGGCAGGGTGAAGCTAAAAAATAATCCGAAGTAGTTCATACCTTAATTCCTTTCGGTCTGTTCGCCCTGAACGTCCCATTTCGCTGCTGTCTGTGAATGTTTTTGCGGTATGTGATATAGTCCGCTGCGGCTAAAATCTGCCGTTCTAGCTCCCGCCGCAAATACGTTTTTCGCGCTGCTGCGTACCCGTCAATGAATGCTTGCTTGTCCATCATGTCAATTGCTCCGGGAAGCTGTTGGCGTATGCGCACAGGCTTCGGGTCAGAACACGCCTATTGGGCGTTACTTTGATCTTCCCAGCACTGACAGCGTTGTATATCGTCCCCCTGCTTACGCCGATCAGCTTCGCCGCATCTCCCTGCGGCATGGCTTCGCCGTGGTCTTTCACCCATGCCGCAATCAATTCTTCATATGGCATTTCGGGTCGTACTTTACGTTTTTGCATTGTTGTTTACCTCCTGTAATTTCCGTCAATTTGCTTGTGTTCCGTGCGTTCCCGGCAGTTTATGCAATACAAGGGTTTGATGTGGCCGGCATACGACTTATGTCCTGCCTTGCATGGCGCGTACTGTTCCAGTCCGCAGAGCGAACATTTAAACAGTCTCCTGTCGATTCTTCTCTGCCTTGCCATGCGCCAACTCCTTAGCTCGATTGGTCGGTTGAAAAAAGATAGTCAAAGCTGACATTGAACAGCTTGCACAGTGATGCCGCCTCAGAAGCTGTAAACTTTCCAGTTCTTTTCTTGCTTTCATAGGTCGGCCTAGATATACCAAGCGCCTTTGCCATTTCCTCATTCGTCATGCCGATACGCGCCTGCTCCGCCCTAATATTTCTGAACACATAATCACCTCCGGTTATCAAATTGCTTACTGCATGTATAGTATATTACCATTATGCTAACTTGTCAATGGTATTTAGTGATTTTTGTTACCATTTTGATAACAAAAATATTGACAGTGTAAAACGGTAGGCGTACAATTATACTAAGGAATAAAAAAGGAGTATTGACATGTTAGGTGATCGCTTAGTATTGGCAAGGGAACGGAAAGGCATGAAGCAGGTTGATCTTGCTGAAGCTCTCGGCGTATCTAAAGCCTGTGTTAATTATTGGGAAAAAGATAAGCGCGAGCCTAGCGTGAAGGACATAAAACGCTTATGTAGCATTTTGGACATAAACGCGGATGACTTGTTGGGAATTTGCTCGGCTCCCGCAGAGCAGGAGCCGAATGAAGAACAAACCCTAATCAGCTATTACCGGCAAGCTTCAAAAGCAGATCGTTCTGCATTATTGCGTTTTGCATTCTATGCATCTCGTGCAGCCATTGAACCGTCTCAGGAGGAACTTGAGGCAGAGGCATTACGCGCGGCTGATTACTTGGTAGAGCGGTCACATTCTCAATCAGATAGCCTGGAAGCTGCGAAATAGAAAAATATTGGATGTGTGGGGCGTGCGGAATGTTCAAATAGATGTGTTTCACGGTTTTCTCCCTCCAAAAATTAGAACCTTTGTTCTAGCGCCGTAAGTCCATTTTACGCTAAGCCGCGCCGGATTGCAACGGCAAAATTTTATGAAATGGGTGCATTGCACAGTAATGCATGAAAAAATCTAATGGTGTCATGAATTGATTATATTGTAACGCACGCTGGCATGCGTATCCAGTGGTAAATATTTCCATAATGGATCATTAAATCAGGAGGGTATTTGTATGCATTGTAACAAATGCGGAAGCGAAACACCATCAGGGAATTATTGTAGAAATTGCGGCGCACAGCTACCGAAGAAAGGGAAGCGGCATAAATGGGCTTTGGTCTTGCTGTATACAGCCTTGGGTTTTATTGGGCTGTTCGCGTTACTTGTGATTATAGCGTTCGCCACTGATGACGGCAACGAGCCAGCGGGAAGCAGTAACGTAAATGCAACAATAGCGCCAGATCTAACGAAAGCACCGGGCGCGGCAAAACCAACAGCAGAGCCCACGCACGAACCAACGCCGACACCTGTAGCCGATGCTGCATACGAAATTACGAACGTTTACGTAAAGACATGGAAGAATAGCATAGGGACTGTATGGGTTCAGGTGATTGCAGAAATCACAAACACTGGTGGCAAAAACTTGTATTTGTCCAGCTGTAGCATTGATCTTGAGGGTGACGATGGTGTGTTGGCAAAGGCGATGACTATGGTAAGCGTATATCCGCAGGTAATCGCTCCGGGCGAAAAGGCGTATTACTACGATGAGACAACCCTTGATGTTACAGAACCGATCGAGCTGTCCGCGAACGTTCGCCCCAATGTGTATGAGGCATCCGTTGATCAGATTTTATTGTCGGTATCTGATATTCAAATTGCGGGTGATAATGATTGGGGCTTGAAGGTAAAAGGGCGCGTTGAAAACGTGACCAATGATGAACTTTCGTCCGTGTACGTTGCGGCGGTATTGCGCAATGAGGCTGGCGAACCGCTTGGGGTGCTGTTTACAATCATCAGCGAAAATATAAAGCCGGGTGACAAGATCGGATTTGAGGCATCTGAGTTTTCTTTGCCTGATTCCGTAAAAATCGAAGATGTTATATCTTGCGATGTTTACGCATATCCGTTTCAATTTCAATTTTGAATGACCGATTTCTAAAAAGCAGCCGCCCCGGTCTGCACACCGGAGCGGCAAGGTACAGAAATAGCCTTTGAAGGGTGCATTTTCTGTACCCAAATTATAGCATTTTGGGAGGATTTACACAATGGCAAAACAAAAAGACGGGCGTTATCGCGCGAAAATAACCGTTGGCCGTGACGCAGACGGTAATCCGATCGTGAAATATGTGTCCGGACGCACGAAAAAGGAGCTTGAAGCCGCCAAGGAAGAACTGAAAAAACGGTATGTTGGCGGCGTTGAAGTGCAAAGGGATGTAACATTCGGCGAGTACGCAAAGGAATGGTACGACATATATAAAAAGCCGAATATTAGCCATTCCAGCCAGAGGACGTATGAAAGCATATTCAACGGGCATATCATGCCAGAATTGGGCGAACGCAGGATGCAAGCGATTACCGCAAATGACTTGCAAACGATTTTGAACAAAAAGCAGGGGCTTGGTTTGTCCACCATAGGCATAATCAAGTCAATAATAGCGAATGTGTTTGTAAAGGCGTATGCGCAGGGCGTAATCGACCGCAACCCATCCGCAGGGTTGACACGCCCGGCAGCAAAGGAAAAAAATAAGCGTCGCGCATTAACGGACGCGGAAACAAAAGCAGTACTGAAAGTAGCGGATAAACACCCGAATGGCATTATTTTGAAAGTTCTGTATTATACCGGCATGCGGTTGGGCGAAGCGTGCGGCCTACAGTGGCGGGATGTTGATTTCAAGTCGCGCACCATATCGGTGCGGCGGGATGTGGACTTTAAGACTGGATGTATTGGTGATGTAAAAACGAAATATTCAATCCGCGACATACCAATACCTCCCCAATTGTACGAAGCCATTTACCCGCTGCGCGGGCTGAACAATGCATTCGTGCTTCCTGCACGCGATGGCGGACCTTGGCGCGAAACGCCTTTGCGAAAAGTATGGATTGGCCTAATGAAAGCCGTGTATGCCACAGACGATTCCATAGAATCCCGCGAAACGGAGGAAGGGCGCGCATCAATCCTTACAGCGCATTACTTCCGGCACAATTACGCTACCGTGCTGTATTATGCCGGAGTGGATGTGCTGACCGCACAGCGGTATCTTGGCCACGCAAATGCACAAACCACAATTGAAATATACACGCATCTTAATGAGGAAAAAGCGCATAAAGATGCGGATAAACTGCGGAACTATTTTAAGTAAACTTCAGAAGGTTGCCTATAAGTTGCCAAACACGAAATGATAAAACGGTTTACTAAGTATTAGAATTAGCTAAATACAATGGAAAAATCGGAGTATGCAGTCATTTTTGATGTTTAGACTTTGTTTAAGCTATGCTTTTTTATGTGCCAGAATTGTGGTAAAATTCCGTAAAAACAATCAACCGTATAGATTTAAGGGGAGGTAACCATATGCCAAGCCCGGAAAAATTTCATGAAACGTTGGAAGAATATGAAGTGGACAAAGAAATCATCGCGCTGATTGACCGTGGTTTTGAAGGAATCGTATCAAAGGCAAAAAAGAAAACCAAAGCAGAGTTTTTCAAGCAGGCGCTTGAAATTATGGAGGACAAGCTCGGCATTCAGAAAACGAGAGAAATTTTCGAGGCAAATGGATGCTGCAAAAGCGGCGCGCGTTTAAAAGCTTCCAAAGAGTTCCGGCGCATCAACGCAGACTTATGTATGGAGGATAAACTTGCAAAAATACGGCGCGCTCCCTATATGAATATGGGAAGCCCCGCGCTTGATGAAAACGGAGAAATTGTGGTAAACGCAGTCCGTTATTGCATAGACGGCAAGTATGCATGCGCATGCCCATCCGTCAGCAGGCAGCCCGTTCAGCCCGCATCGAAAAATTACTGCTATTGCTGTGCCGGTCATTTTAAGTTTCATTATGAGATTATGCTTGGCTGCAAGCTTGCAACGGCAGAAATTGTATCATCCCCCCTTGACAGCAAGGGAAATGATCCATGTGTTATCCGGTTTGCGGTTGTGGAGTAGCGGGGATTCGCCCCTTTTGGTTTCCGCCTCCTTTTTTCTTCCGCAGCTGCACCGTTCTACATAACCATCCTTTTCTTCAGGACTGTCAGACAAGTTGGACGGTATAAGCGCGAAGAAAAGCAATAGACGAGTTATAGTGTAAAGGACGCATAGGGCGGTTATTGGAGGATCTTCGATGTCCAGTTGGCTGAACATCGAAATCGGGGAGCGAATAGAAAGAATGCGAGTCGTAGAAACGGCGCTGATCCTCGCGATGGCTGCGTTCCGCCTTACCGTTGTGGCGAGGCGTGTAAGTCCGGATGAGCTTGTGCCGGATGCTGAGATTGGCAGCGGTTTTTTCAAAGAGCATAAGCAGGTGGCGGGTTGCGCGTGAGAAACGGTTGGTGAATTCAAAACCGTTGTCGGTCTGGATACACTCCATGGTGAAACCGCTATGTTTGAAGAAAGCGTATGCTTTCTTCAAGAAATCGGCTGAGGAATAGGTGCTTTGCTCGTTGTAAGCAGCGAGATACACTTGATCGGATTCTTATATAAAAAACTATTTGCATTGTGGTTCCAACCGTAATAAAATAGTTTTGAATTCGGCTGTTTTGCAGGAAGGAGAAACCATCAATTACAAGTGGGTCACGAAAGAAGAATTGTTGGGAATCTTTTGGAACCGGAAACGATGAGAATCCTGCAATTTATACCGGATCTGATAAATTTACAAACAGGTGAAGTATGAATTATCCAATAACTGCCATCGGTATCCTGCTGAACAAGGATTGCATCCTGGCCCGATATATGCCCTTGATTCCACTGAAGGAAAAACTGATAGCAGGACTTTTGCATTTGGGATGCGACACGAAAGAAAAGTGCACCTTACTGACCGATGAACAGCTTCTTTCCATAGGAATTCCAAACAAAGAAATGATTAATTTGTTCCGGCGATTCCTTGTGATGTATGACGTCAATCCACAAAAGTTTAAGGATATCGATTCCCTTTTTCTATCCGTTGGAGAGGCGAAAGCCTACCGTGAGTTATATCAGCTACCCGGCATCAAAGCTACCCGCGCAGAGCTCTACTATAAAGCCGGGTACACCAATCTATTTGAGATAGCTTCGGCAACAGCGGAAGAAATCATTGAGAAAACATCACAGGTAATTGCAGCAGAAAGCTCAAACAACAAAGCTCCACTATTGAAGGAAACCAGAACACATGTTGCTGTTGCAAGAGCATTTACATCTTCGATATAACTAATTGCTTTGCGACATAAGGACAATCAATAAAACACAATATTGCCAAAATATGTAGGTTTGTCAAACATGCTGGACAAACCTGCAATCGTTCTACATAACCATCCTTTTCTTGCTTGACGGCAGGCGCATTTACTGCTAAGCTGTTACCAAATTCTTTTTTGGAGGCACGGACGCACATGAAGATCCGGGACATCGCTGAACCCAAACGCTTTTTTGAGGCGGTAAACGCCTGCCGCGGCCATGTTGAGCTGCTTACCAGCGAGGGTGACCGGCTCAACCTGAAGTCCACGCTGTGCCAATACATCGCACTTACGCAGATGTTTCAGGATGGGCGTGTGGAAGGCGTTGAACTGAGCCTCAGCGATCCGGAAGATTTCAAGCTTCTCACGGAGTTCCTTATCACGGAGTAAGCAAAGAACGATAAACGCAAATGCCAAAGCCGCGCTTGCGGCTCTTTTTATGCGATTTTTAGAAAACCGAAAAAACAGGGCTTGACAGTGTGCCGGTTTGGACGTACTATATTTTGTATTAAAATATTATTATGTTCACAAAATCTTGTATTCTGCCATGTGCAGCAGGGTAAGCGGGCGAACCTCCCGCACTGTCCCGCAACCGTACAGCCGGAAAACCTGAAATGCAGGATTGTGCCAGAGCCACGGAGCATGGCAGGCATCAAACGCCGTATCCCGTGCTGCCCAAAAGCGCGGTTATTTTTTTGCAAACTGTTATGAGGGGGAGTTTCATGATTACGCACGTTATCAAGCGCAACGGCACGCGCGCGCCGTTTAAGCAGGAAAAGATCACCTGGGCGATTTATAAGGCCGCAGCCGCCGTGGGCGGGGACGACTTTGCAAAGGCGCAAGCCCTTTCGAACGAAGTCACGGCTTTCGTTTCCGCACATGCGGAAGGCGACGCCGCAGATGTGGAAACCATTCAGGATGCCGTTGAAAAGATTCTTATCGAGCGCGGGCATGCCAAAACCGCAAAAGCGTTTATCCTGTACCGGGAAAAGCGCCGCAGCGCGCGCGAAAGCAATGCGCTCATCGGAGCGACCATCAGCATGTTTTCCGATTATCTGGATGATAAAGACTGGCAGATTCAGGAAAACGCCAACACGCAGAAATCCATCAACGGCATGAACAACTATGTGCGGGAAACCTTCACCAAGCAATACTGGCTGCACGAGGTCTACCCCGAAGAAGTGCGCCGCGCGCATTCCGAAGGCGACATGCACATCCATGATCTCGGCTTCTTCGGCCCATACTGCGCGGGCTGGGATCTGCGCCAGTTGCTGACGGACGGTTTTGGCGGCGTTGGCGGCAAGGTGGAATCCTCCCCTGCAAAGCACCTTCGCTCCTTTTTGGGGCAGATCGTGAACTCGACCTTCACCACGCAGGGTGAAACCGCGGGCGCGCAGGCATGGAGCTCCATCGACACCTATTGCGCCCCGTTCATCCGGTATGATGCGCTCACCAAAAAGCAGGTGAAGCAGGCATTGCAGGAGTTCATCTTCAACATCAATGTTCCTACGCGCGTGGGCTTCCAATGCCCGTTTTCCAACCTGACGTTCGACATCAAAGCGCCGCGCACGCTCAAGGATGAACCCGTTATCATCGGCGGCGAGATGACGGGCGACCGCTACGGCGATTTCCAGGCGGAAATGGATCTGTTCAACGAAGCATTCTGCGAGGTGATGCTCGAGGGCGATGCAAAGGGGCGCGTGTTCACCTTCCCGATCCCGACGATCAACGTTACGGCGGATTTCGATTGGGACAGCCCGGTGATCGACAAATTCATGGAGATTACCTGCAAATACGGCATCCCGTATTTCTCCAACTACATCAATTCCGACCTTTCCCCGGAGGACGCGCTTTCCATGTGCTGCCGGCTCCGGCTGGACACCAAGGAGCTGCGCAAACGCGGCGGCGGCCTGTTCGGCTCCAACCCGCTCACCGGCTCCATCGGCGTGGTCACGATCAACCTGCCGCGGATCGCCTATAAGTCCAAATCGCGCGAAGAATTCTTCGGGCGGCTCTGGCGGATGGTGCAGATTGCAAAAAACAGCCTTGAGATCAAGCGCAAGGTCATTGAAACCGAAACCGCGCGCGGCCTGTATCCGTATGCTGCCCATTACCTGCGCCATGTGCATGCACGCACCGGGCAATACTGGTATAACCACTTCAACACCATTGGCATCATCGGCATGAATGAAGCCTGCATGAACCTCTTTGGGCCGGAAACAGATCTCACTTCCCCCGAGGGGCAGTCTTTCGCCATTGAGGTGATGGATTATCTCCGCGCCGAGATGAGCGAAATCCAGGAGGAAACCGGGCATTTTTACAATCTGGAAGCCTCACCCGCCGAGGGTACGAGCTACCGCCTTGCCCGGTTGGATCGCGCGCAATACCCGGACATTCTCTGCGCGGGAACGGAGGAAACGCCGTATTACACCAACTCCACGCAGCTGCCCGTGGGCTTTACGGATGATATCTTTGAAACCCTTGATTTGCAGGATGCGCTTCAAAGCCGCTATACCGGCGGCACGGTGCTGCACCTGTATCTGGGCGAGCGCATTCCGGACACGGCAACAGCAAAGGCGCTCATTCGCAAGGTGTTCACGAACTATAAGCTGCCGTACCTTTCGCTCACGCCCACGTTTTCCATCTGCCCGAACCACGGTTACATCCGCGGCGAGCACTTCACCTGCCCGCAATGCGGCAGCGAAGCAGAGGTTTGGAGCCGCGTGGTGGGGTACCTCCGGCCCGTGCAGAATTTCCACAAAGGCAAAAAGCAGGAATATGCCGAACGCGTAAAATATGTGATAAAGGACGAGCAGCTTTGCGCATCGCAGGATTAGAAAAATTCAGCACGGTGGATTTCCCCGGCAGCCTTGCGGCGGTACTTTTTGCCGCAGGCTGCAACTACCGTTGCTTCTATTGCCATAACCGGCACATTTTGGGCGAACCTCCGCTTCTTCCCGAGGCAGAGGTTCTTGCTTTTTTGCAAAAGCGGGCCGGGCTCCTCGATGGCGTGGTGTTCTCCGGCGGAGAGCCCACGCTGCAAAGCGACCTGCCGGAATGTGTCCGCCGCGTGCGCGCGCTGGGCTACAAAACGAAGCTTGACACCAACGGAAGCCGCCCTGAGGTGCTCCGCGCGCTCATTGCGGACGGGCTCCTCGATTATGTGGCCATGGATTATAAAGCGCCGCTCGAAGGATACTCTCCGCTTTGCAACGCGAATTCTGCAGGCGTGCCGGAAAGCCTCGCGCTGCTGCGGGGTTCCGGCGTACCTTATGAACTGCGCACGACGCTCGTGCCCCAAATCACAGAGGCCAAACTGCGCAAAATGGCCGCAGCCGTTGCGGCGGACGCAAGCTGGTTTTTGCAGCTCTACCGCCCCCAGCCGGGCGACGAAGCGCAACTGCGCGGCCTTGCGCCGTACACGCCGGGCGAAATCGAAGCGCTCGCGGAAACGCTCCGCCGCGTGCGGCCGAACGTGAAGGCAAGGTAAGGGGCAGGAATACAGCGTTTGCCGCAATATATCCTACATTTCTTTTGAATAATTGACATTTGCCATTGCTTTCTTTACAATATAACCATTGATTGTTGCAGGTTTCATTTTATTTTTCCGTGTTTCCATACATGGTTAACGGAGGTTTCGGGGGAGGATCTATGCTGAACTACAAATGGATTCGCGTTTTAAGGGCGCTCTTTTTCGTGGCTCTTGCCGCGATGTTGGCTGTTGCGTTCACGTGCCCCCCACGGGCTTCCGAATTCCGGCGCGTCTTGCCGTCTCTCATGGCAATCGGCTTTATCATCCTCGGGGCGGTGCTCAAGGCTGTCGTATTCTCCTGCCTGCGCTGTGGAAGTCGCCACATCCTCGTGCACAACATATTCTATTATTATCCCAACACCGTGTTCTACTGCCCGGATTGCGGTGAGGAGCTGCGCTTCACACCCAAGGGCGGCGGGCAGGAATAACGCCGCCATGCGCAGTGCAACGGCGAACAAAGCGCCTGCCTCCGCGAAACGGGGCAGGCGCTTTCATGCTGTCTAAATCAAGGAGCCGCAGGCCCTTGGCTTCCTTCCGGCTCCGGCGGCAAACGCTGCAAAAACGCGGAAAGTGGCCAATGGCCACTTTTTCGGCACACCGTTACGCCGCAGCGCCCGGCTTTGCACATTCCAGCACCAGCACGCGGCCGGAACCGAGGCTTTCCGGCGTAAGCGTGGCTTCGCTCTGGCGCATGCGGTGAATCGCTCCGCCCTTGATCGAATCAAGGAACGGCTTAAGTCCGCCCAACTCAAAGCTGAGCTGCTCCGTCTTATAGTGCATGGGCACGAATACTTTGGGATGCAGCAGCTCCGCAAGCTTCTTCGCTTCTTCCCCATCGATGGTAAACACGCCGCCGATGGGGGCGAGCAAAACATCCACCCGTCCGGCCGCCGCAATGGCTGCTTCGTCCGGCAAATGGCCAAGGTCGCCCGCATGCAGCAAGCGGATTCCATCCATCTCCACCAGAAACATAATGTTGCGCCCACGTTTCGCGCCGTGTTCTTTATCGTGCCAGGTGGGAATGCCCGTAATGCGCACGCCCTGAACCTCGTGCATGCCCGGCTCTGTAATGCGTACTGGATCGCCCAGCGCGGCCTCAAAATAGTTATGGTCGTAGTGATCGTGGCTCGCAGTCACGGCATCGACCTCTACCGGTGCGATGGTATACCCCGTCTTCGGCGCACATGGATCCATCAGGACCCGCACGCCGGAATCGCTCGTCAGAAGGAAACAGGAATGTCCCAACCATTTCAAAATCATACGATCTATCCTCAACTTTCTATAAAATCCGGTTTTGTGCCCGCCCGGCCCAAAGCATAGGCCAAAAGCCGCGCAGCGCATCCGCCCACATCCCCACAGCGGGAAAGCAGCTCTGCGCGCTCCCGCGCCGGCATCCCGCGCCCGATTGCGAGCACCGCACGCGCCGCACGCGCTGCGCGCGCCTGCAGCTCCCGGCAGCTCAGCCCTGCTTCCGCAATGCCAAAGCACAGCCAAAGCGCGCGGCGCACTTCGGTGCTGTCCGGGCAGCCTGCGCTTTCTTTGCGCGCAAGCATCCGCATGCGCGCCACCGCATATGGAAGAAGGCGTTCCGTGTCCTCCGGCAACGCAGGCAGTTGCGCATCGTTCATCACGGCATGGATCAGCGCCGTATAAGCCGCATCCGTCAGTGCAAAGCAGATATGTCCGCCCCTGAGCACGGCCTCGGAACACATTTTTGCGCCACAGAGCAGCGCAGGCGCCTCCGCCTCCGCCGCGCGCACGGCGAGAAGGCACTTCTCCGGCGCAATGCCAAGCCGCTGCGCAAGCGCGCTCGAAAGCTCGTAGCCCTCCGCACAGGCGCGGAGATCCTCATCCTGCGCAGATGCAATTCCTGCGCGGCGCAGCAAGGCGGCAGCAGCTTCCCGCGCCGCAGAATAAGCGTCAAACAAGCGCAGTGCACCGCCCTTCCAAAGATTATCAATAGCGTAGTGCATTTAAGCACGCTTGTCAAACGCGGAAATGAAAAGAATTCGTGAAAACATGCGGTAAATTGAAGAATTCCCCCCTTGCGGCTTTTATCGCGCACAAAAAGGGCGCACGCGGGTGCGCCCACAGTCCGTCAAATAAAACCGCGGGGCCGGGGCCGCGGCCCCCGGGGATCCCATCGCACTTGGCGGTACGTGCATTGATTGCGCAGCGCTGCTTGCCAAGCAAGGTTTTCCCTGCATTGCCGCCTGCGCCTTCGGCCTTATGTGCTACATCACCAATTGCCCATCCTCTGTGTTGATGATGCGGAAGATTTGCTCCTCCTCTCCCGTTTCTGCGTTGATGTACACGATGTATTCCTCCTCGCCGCAGGTGCCCTTAAACTCATAGCACAGCCGCTCTGTTTGCGGCGTAATCGGGATGAAAGCGAGCGCCCGGTCCTTCACGGTGAGGTTCTCAGAAAGCATGCCTTCCGCCTCCTCCATCGAAATGGAAGGCGCATTGAGCGTGCGTTCCGTGTGGCTGAACAGGTAATTGCGTGCATCCACGCCGATCACGCCGCACGTTTCCCGGTCTACCCAAATTTTCACAAGATCGCTGTACAGGATCACGTCCCCCTGCGTTGCCGCAAAGTTGATGAGCGCACAGCCGCCGTAATACTGGGCATAGGTGGCACGCATGCCGGCATACCCGTTTTCAACAAGATACTTTTCCGCCGCCTCCCGGAAGCGGGCTGTCTCCGCCTCATCCGGCACGCCCTCAGCGCCGCCTGTGGCGCTTGACATTAGCCACAGCAAATGTCCGCCCGTTTTTGTGATGGAAATATCCACCTCGCGCCCGTCCTCATATGTACCATGGAAATCGTACGCGGGAATCGTCCCATCCGAAGCGCCCTGTGGCTCAATTTCGGAAAGTCCCGCTACCTTTGCCGCAATCGTGCGTGCTTCCTCCTCGCTGACCGGGTTGCCGGTAAGCCCTTTGGCCTCCTGCTTCTCGGTGCTTTCGGAAAACGGCCCGTCATAAATCAGCGTCGGGAACTCTTCAAGTCCCTCCTGCTCCTCATATTGCCCACTGCCTTCACCCTCGCCTTGTCCAGCTTCGGATGCTTCCGATGCTTCCGATGTGAAATACCCATCGTTGGTGAGAACCGCAACGGGAATATCCCCCACCGCAAGGCGCTCGTTTAACTCCGCGCCGATGCGGATGCAGGCGTTGTGCAGCTCCGCAAGCTGCGCCTGATCCTCCTCCGTCATCGGGATGCCGCGCACAGCCTTTTTGGTAAGCCCGTGCGCATAATCTCCCAGGCGCACCACAAAGCTGTTCAAGTCTGCCGTGTCAATGTGGGATGCCGGGATCTGCGACATCAGGCTCACGCTTGCGCCTGAAAGCCGCCAGACATCGTCCAGCAACAACACATATTGTGCGGGCGACGCGGTGACGCGAAGCTTCCCGAGCGCTGTCTCAAGGTTGTTTATATTATCGCAGAGTTCCGTGAACGCCCGGGTATACATCGCAGTTGTGCTGGTTTTATATTCCTCAGCCAGAGCGGATTGCTCCGAGCCCCAGAACGCTACGGCAACAAGCGCGATGGCGAGAATTGCCGGCAGTACGATGCGTTCCAACGTATCCTTTGTTTTCTGATTCATATTGCGTTTCCTCCTCAGCCCCGGAAAAACGAATGGTTCCCAATCCGAAGCAGCACAGGCTTGGAAAGCATCCATTGGTTTGTCGTCTTTGCGGGGTTGTAATAATACAGGCACCCGTTGGTGGGATCCCAGCCGTTCATGGCGTCGCGCGCAGCCTTGATCGCCGTTTCATCCGGCGAAAGGTTGATCTGCCCATCGCTTACCACAGAAAACGCGCCGCTCTGGTAAATCACGCCGCTCATGCTGTTGGGGAACTTGCTGGACTTCATGCGGTTCAGCACCACCGCCGCCACCGCGACCTGGCCCTTATACGGCTCGCCGCGCGCCTCGCCATATACCAACCGCGCAAGCAGATACAGGTTTCCCGAGTTGCTTGATGAGGACGAGCCGCCGGAGCTTCCGGACGAGCTGCTGCCCGAGAGCGTGAGCCCGAGCGCCTTTGCCGTGGCACTTCCCACAATGCCATCCACCGTGAGGCCGTTTTTGCGCTGGAAATGCTCGACCGCCTTCTTTGTTCCGGAGCCGAAGATGCCATCCACCGCGCCGGTGTAATACCCCCATCGCTTCAGTTTTGTTTGCAGCTGTTTAACCTCTTCGCCGCGTGAGCCCACGCGCAGCGCGGCTGCAAGCGCCGTGGATTGCAGCAGGGCGCAGATCGTGAGCACCAGCACGAGCATCAGCGCAGCTTTTCGCTTATTGTGTTCCATAGCTTTCCTCCGTCTATGCTTTTCAAGAGCTTGATGAGGAGGCTGTTCGTCTTCAGCTCCTCATAGTCAATTTCCCCACCGGGGAGCTCCAATATGCACAGCGGCGGAAACATCACGCACCACCAATTTTGCCCTTTTCCCGCGCCGAGCACCACGCGCAGCGCAGCATACTCCCCCGCGGGGTAAACCTCTGCCCCATATTCCCGCTGTGGAAAGGGGAACGTTCCAACTTCAAGCGATGCGCCATAGTCCATGCCGCATTCTGCAAGCGCCTGTTCCGCTGCAAAAAGCAAGCCCGCGCCATCCTCCATCAACCGCGCGCGTGCCTCCTCCGCTGTTTCGGCATGCTCCATGCGCGCGCGTTCATATGCAAGGATTGCATCCCGCACGCGAAGCTTTGCGGCCTGATCTTCGGCCGAATCGCTGTTTGCAATTACATGGAGGCGGAATACCGATTCATATACGCTTTGCGCACTCTCCCGGTGTGCGCTGGCGCTTTCCCAGCGCCCCGGCAGGCAAAGCAGCAGCGCCAATGTGAGCACAAAAAACAAAAGCATGTTTTTTTTCATTCCTTCGTTCATTCTCCTTCATGCAAATAGATTCACAGATAGTGCAAGCATTGACGTTTTCCGTGATTTTTAACCGTTTTGGGCTTATAATGAATATATGGAATATGAAGCGCATGCAAAAATTAACCTCTTGCTCAATGTGCTCGGCAGGCGGCCGGACGGCTACCACGAGCTTTGCACCATCATGCACGCCATCGACCTTTGCGATACGGTCACGGTTGAACCCGCAACTGCGGTTTCCGTGGCGGCGGATGTGCCGCTTCCCGAACGCAGTGCGGCATTGCGCGCTGCGGAGGCTTACCGTGCCGCCGCAAAAACGGATGGAGCGCGCATTACAATCCATGCCCGCATCCCATCGGAAGCCGGGCTCGGGAGTTCCTCCGCAGATGCGGCGGCCGTGCTTTCCGGCATGCAGGCGCTTTACGGCGCGCTTTCGGAAGCGGAGCTTTTCGCCATCGCAGCGCGCACCGGTGCGGACGTTCCGTTCTGCCTTGCAGGCGGCGCAGCGCTCTGCGAAGGGATTGGCGAACGGATCACGCCGCTTCCCGGCATGGCGCTCAACCTGCTTCTTGTAAAAGGCGCGCGCGGCGTCAGCACCAGGGCGCTCTTTGAAGGCCTTTCCCTGCCGCTGCCTTTGGGCGACGCCGGCGGCGCCGCTGCCGCGCTGCGTGCGGGCGATGTGCAGGCGCTCGCGGCGCGCGTATTCAACGCGCTGACTGCGCCTGCCACCCGGCTTGTGCCGGAAATCGCACGCTATGCAGACCGCCTGCGCGCAGAGGGCGCGCTCGCCGCCTGTATGACCGGGAGCGGCTCCGCCGTGTTCGGGCTCTTTGAAAGCCGTGCGGATGCGGAACGTGCAAAAGGCGCTTTTCCGGATGCGGCATTCACGCATGTATGCCGCACGCTTCCCTTTTCCCACAAAACGTAGTATACTTCCTGTATTCTTACGATTTCGCTGAATTTTTATAGAAAGAATTGAGGAAAACCGGTATGACGCACATTACGGACCATAAAACCATCCATCTCATCGGCATCGGCGGCTGCTCAATGAACGGTCTCGCCCAGATCCTTCGTGACCGGGGCTATGCCGTGCAGGGCTCCGATGCAAATGTTTCCCCGTTTACACAGCGCCTGCAGGAACTCGGCGTTCCGGTCACAATCGGCCATTCGGCTGACAATCTCGGTGCGGCCGACCTCGTCATTTATTCTGCGGCGATTAAGCCAACGAACGTAGAGCGTGTGGCTGCAAAGGAACGGGGCATTCCGGAGCTGGAGCGATCCGTTGCGCTCGGCCAGTTGACCGAAGGCTACAAGGATGTGATCGGCATTGCGGGCTGCCATGGCAAAACGACGATCACTTCCATGTTGGCGTACATCTGCGAGTCCGGCAAGCCGGACGCCACAGTGCACATCGGCGGTTTTGTGGATATCCTCCACGGCGGTGTTCGCATCGGCGCGCACGACATGTTTATTACCGAGGCATGCGAATATGTGGAAAGCTTTCTGACGTTGCGCCCAACCGTAGCGTTGATCAACAATATTGACGACGATCATCTGGATTATTATAAGGACATCGACCACATCACCGATGCGTTCCGCAAATTCCTTGCCCTTCTTCCGCAAGGCGGCATGTTCATCGGCTGTGCGGACGATCCGCGCGTGCGCAGATTGCTTGTGGAGCACAGGGGCGCGCACATTTCCTACGGCATGGCAAACGCGGATTATACGCCCGGCAACATCGTTTACGATGCAGCCGGCTGCCCTGCCTTCGACCTTCTGTATGAAGGCAGGAGCTTGGGCCGCATCTCCCTTTGTGTGCCGGGCGAGCATAACATCATAAACGCCATTGCCGCCGCGGCTGTGGCGCTCTATGCGGGCACCCCCTTCCCGGCGATCGCAGAAGCGCTGCATGCGTTTGAGAACACGCGCCGCCGCTTCGAATTTTTCGGCGAACGCAGCAGCATAAAATACTATCACGATTACGCGCATCATCCGGCTGAAATCAACGCAACCCTTTCCGCCGCCGCGCGCGTGCCGCACGGGAAGCTCTGGTGCGTATTTCAGTGCAATTCCTATACCCGGGCAAAAACGCTCTTCTGCAAAAACGTGACCTGTTTTGCCCCTGCGGATGAAGTGCTTGTGCCGGACATCTATCCCGGCCGCGAAACGGACGATGGCAGCGTGCATGCACGGGACATGGTTGCGGGCATCAATGCGGGCGGCACAAAGGCGGTTTACCTTCCCACATTTGAAGAGATCCGCGCTTACCTTGATGCAAATGCCAAGCCGGGCGATTTGGTCGTCACCCTTGGTTCGGGCGACGTTTACAAGCAAACGCACAAGCTGCTTTAAACGCACAAGCTGTTGCGCTGTTCCTGTAAAGCCTGCATCCGGAGGACCGCATGGTTTATCTTTCGCGCTTCACCTTCCCCGATTCAGACCGGGAGTTCGATTTTTTTCTCGGCCAAAAGCGCACCTGCTATGATTCATTCTACCCTTTCCAGGTGCTCTCCCGCCACGCGTTTCTGGAAATCGATTTTTCGCCCGTCACAATCCTTTATGGCGGAAATGGCTCAGGCAAAACGACCGCGCTCAACATCATCGCGGAAAAGGTGGCCGCAGCGCGGGATTCCGCCTTCAACAAGTCCAACTTTTTTCCGGATTATCTCGCCCTATGCGGCGCCGGATTGGAAGACCCGCCCGGCGGATGCCGCATCATCACAAGCGATGATGTGTTTGATTACATGCTCAACCTCCGCAGCCTGAACGAAGGGATCGACCACCGGCGGGATGAACTGTTTCAGGAATACCTAAGCACAAAGTACTCCGAATTCCGCCTGGAGTCCATTGAAGATTACGAGAAACTCAAGCGGAACAACAACGCAAAGCGGCTCACGCAATCGAAATTCGTGCGCAAGGAGCTGATGGACAACGTTCGGGAATATTCCAACGGGGAAAGCGCGTTCCGCTACTTTACGGAAAAGATTGGCGAGGATGGGCTTTATCTCTTGGATGAGCCGGAAAACAGCCTCTCCCCCGCGCGGCAGGCAGAGCTCGTTGACTTTCTTTCGGATTCCGTGCGTTACTTTGGCTGCCAGCTCGTGATCGCCACGCACTCGCCGTTCATCCTCGCGTTCCGCGGTGCAAAAATTTACGATCTTGACGCCAACCCCGTGGATGTGAAGCGCTGGACGGAACTTGCCAATGTCCGCGCCTATTATGACTTTTTCAAAGCACACGAGCGGGAGTTCAAAGGATAATAAAGCCGTATCTTACAGCGTGCCCTGCAAATCGTCCAGCGTAAGGGAAAATGCGGGCAGGCAATGCACAAGGAAATATTGGAGTTCATCGCTTTGGATTGCGCCGATCTCCTTGCCGATTGCCGCATATGCATGCTGGAATTCCTGATTCCCGGCGTTGAGCTCATAAATACATTTGATGTAAGCGCAAAGCTTGTCCGCGCATTTGAGCAGCTTCTTTTCGCCGGGCGTCAGCTCCGAGGCATGCAGATAGGCGGCATAGTCCGCGCGGAGTTCCTGCGGCAGGTGGTTTTTCAGCTTGTCGGCAGCGCTTTTTTCAATTTGCTTGTAGATGGTTTTCATTTCATCGTTGTAGTACTTTACCGGCGTCGGCAGGTCGCCCGTGAGCACTTCGGGCGCATCGTGGAACAGCGCGCAGACCGCAAGCTTGTCGGCATCATATTGCTTTTCAAAGCAGCGGTTTCCGATGGTTGCGAGAAAATGTACAAGAAACGCGCATTCCGCCGTGTGCTGCATCAAATCTTCCTGCTCCGTGTTGAACATCAGGCTCCACCGGTTGATATAGCGCATCCGGAAGATGAGCGGCAAAAAAGTATTGTCCATGCGTTGCCTCCAAACCCGCCCTGTATCCGCACGGCGGATTCCATTTGTTATTTGTTATCAAAAGGATACCAGATAAGTGTGCAGGCCGCAATGCGGGAAACACTATGGAAAACAGCAATGCATATAAACTGCATAAATCAGGCGCACGGCGGCACATGCGCCTGCATAAAGCGTTATTTCGTTTGTGCGGCCGCACGCGCCCGCGCCACGGCAATCAGCGCAAGCTGGTCGCCGATTACGGTATAAAGCGCTGCCGCTGCTTCCAGTTCATCGTCACAAAGGCCTTCTGCGATTTGCAGCGCAAGCGCCGCACCAAGCAATACGTATTCATCCGGTTGCATAAGCGGTACCCTCCTCTTATAAAAGCATATGCATCCGGCAGGAAAAGCGCCTCCCGTGAACGGCGCCTCGGCAGAGCGGCTTGCAAAAGTTCAGGAAAAATCATATAATGTTAAATAATATAAAATTTAAAGGAGCTGATCTCCACAATGGAGGACGGAAGTCCAACAGGGTATTTCATATCCATTTTCCTTCTGATTCTTGGCGGCGCATATTTTGCAGGGACTGAGATTGCGCTTGCATCCGTAAACCGCATCCGCATGATGAGCTATTCGGACAATGGTGATAAGCGGGCCACGCGCGTTCTCTATATTCTGGATCATTTTGACAAGGCGCTTACAACGCTTCTGATCGGCAACAATATAATGCATATTGGCTGCGCAAGCATCGCTACGCTTATGGCAACGAAGCTATGGGGCGAAGGCGCAGTGGATGCGACCACGGTCGTGATTACGGTGGTCGTGTTTTTCGTGTCCGAAATGATCCCCAAGCGGTTTGCAAAGGCCTGCAACGAACGCTTTGCGCTCATGGTATCCGGCTCGCTGATCCTGCTGATGAAACTTTTCACGCCCGTTTCGTTCATATTCTCCAAACTGAGCGCATGGGTGAGCAAGCCCTTTAAAAAGGCGAAGGAAGAACCCACCGTTACGGAGGATGAATTGTACGACATCATGGAAACCGTTGCGGCGGAAGGCGCGCTTGATGAGGATACAACCGAGCTTGTGCAGAGCGCGCTGCAGTTTTCGGACACATTCGTGCGCGAAGTGCTCACCCCGTGGGAAAAGGTTGTTTTTCTGCCGGTGAACGCGCCGCATGCGGAGATTCTTTCCGTCATCCGGGATAACGCGCACTCGCGCCTGCCTGTAGTGGATGAGGAAGGGCACCCCATCGGCGTGCTGCTGATCCGGAAATATCTTAAGGCGCATATGCGCGGCGAAACGCCGGAACTCAGCATAATCATGGAAAGCGTGCACTTTGTGGATGCCGATATGCCCATTGACGACCTGTTCCCTGTGATGAGCCAGAACAAAACGCACCTTTCCATCGTGCGCGACGCAGAGTGGAAAACGCTTGGCATCATCACCATGGAAGATATTCTCGAAGAACTCGTGGGTGAGATTTACGATGAGGACGACCATGAGGAGGACCATGCGGAAGCCGCTGAGCAGGGAGGAGCAGCCTGATGCAGTATTTCCTGATTGTAATCCTGATCGCGCTTTCCGCATTCTTTTCCGGTTCGGAGATTAGCTATGCGTCCCTGAACGGGATGCGCATGAAAAACGCCGCCGAAAACGGCGGGCCTGCCGCAAAAGCGGCTTATCGCATCTATCAGGCCTATGATTCCGCGCTTGTTACGATCCTGATCGGCAACAACTTTGTGAACATCGCCTCCTCATCGGTAGCAACGGTGATCGCGCTCTCCCTGATGGGAGATGAAGGCGCGCTGGTTGCAACGGCGGTGATGACGGTGCTGATCCTCACCTTTGGTGAAATCGTGCCGAAAATCGTGGCTGTGCAGGTGGCGGAAGGGTTTGCAAAGGTTGTTGCACTGCCCCTTCGGGCGATGATGATCGTCACAAAGCCCATCGTATGGGTATTCAACAGGCTTCTGATGTTGCTTGACCGCCTCTGGGCCGGCCTGAGCGAAAGCGGGCCTTCCGTGACGGAGGATGACCTTGAAACCATCCTTGAAACCGTAGAGGACGAAGGCGTGATCGACGAAGACCGCGCGGAGCTTCTGCAGAGCGCGCTCGACTTTGGCGATGTGCTCGCCTACGAGGTCATCACGCCGCGCGTGGATATGCTTGCCGTCGACATTGAGGACCCGTGGGACGAGGTGCTTGAAACAGCATACGATTCCCCGTTTTCCCGCATCCCGGTCTATGCGGACAGCATCGACAACATCATCGGCATCCTGCACCTGAACCATTTTTTCAAGGAGCTGGTGGACCGGCCGCAGTTTGACCTGCGCTCGATCCTCATGCCGGTAAACTTCGTGCATAAAACCATGCCGCTTGACGATGTGCTTGCCGTCATGAAAACGCGCCAATGCCACATGGTCATTGTGACGGACGAATACGGCGGCACGATGGGCTGTTTGACCATGGAGGATGTGCTGGAGCAGCTTGTGGGCGACATCTGGGATGAATCGGATGAGATCGTGGACGAATTTGTGCAAACCGGCGAGGACTCCTACGAAGCCGACGGCAACATGCGCATTTATGATTTCTTTGAAGAACTGGACATCGACGACCGGGATTTCGACGATGACAATGCCACCCTTGGCGGTTGGGCCATCGAAATGCTTGGCGATTATCCAAAGGTTGGGGACAGTTTCGATTACAAAAACCTGACCATTACGGTGAAAAAGCTCCAAAACCTCCGCGTCACGCGCCTTGCGGTGCAGGTGCGCCCGCTCCCCCCGGAGGAAGAGGAGGAATAAAAACGGCTGCAGGCGACGGAGGATTGCCTTATTTCTGCGAAGGGTTGCGGGGTACGGCAATCCCCCGTCAGGATGTGTTGTTACGACAATCCTCCGTCAGCGGCTTTGCCGCTGCCACCCCCTTTCCAAAGGGGGCTTTTTGGTATGTTTTAACCAAAAGGCTCCTTTGGCAAAGGAGCTGTCCGCGCAAGCGGACTGAGGATTGTCTTATTTTCGTAAAGGGCTGCGGGTTATGGCAATCCCCGTCAGCACCTTCGGTGCTGCTTCTCAGTGCGCAATGGTCGCGCCGCGTTGCCGCTGGAGCCGCTTTTTTGCTACTCCTGCGTTTTCAGGGAAAACGCGTTCTTCCGGAATTCGATCAATCCATCCCGCTGCATTTTGCCAAGCTCTGCGGAAAGGGCGCTGCGCTCCACGCAAAGGTAATCCGCGAGCTGCTGGCGGGAAAACGGGATTTGAAAGCTGCGCTTCCCCCGGCGGATGGATTCCGCCGAAAGATAGGAAAGCACCCTGCCCCGGATGGTTTTCGGCGCAGTGTGAGTAATCTTTTGCGCCAAGCGGAGATTCTTTTGCGCAACGCATGCAAGAAGGTTGCGGATGAGCTGCGCATGAAACGCACAGGCCGAAGGGCAGGTGTGCAGAATGCGGGAAACGCTGAGCAAAAGCACGCTGCTTTCCTGCGCGGCGACAGCGTTCACCAGTGAAACCGCGCCGGGCACGGCAGCATAGGCCTCCGAGAACAGCTCCCCCGGGCCGATGCGCGAAAAAATACTTTGATTTCCCCAGAGATCGTCCTGCACGATGTGCACCTCCCCGGAAAGCAGCAGCCCTGCGGCCGGAACGGCTTCGCCCTGACGGCAGATCAGCGCGCCCTTTGGGTAGCGCCGTTCCACTGCCTGAAGGCAATGCAGCATGGCGGCCGCTTCTTCCGGCGAAATTCCGCGGAACAAATCGCTTTGCGCGATCAGCTTATCATTCATAATTTCCTCATTTTGTTGGAAAGACAACATAATTTTAATTGACAGTATAGTATGATGCAGGTACGGAGTCAAGAAGAAGAAGAAGGAGGAACACGATATGATTCGCAGGGTCATTCAGATTGATGAAGAAAAATGCAACGGCTGCGGCGCATGCGCGGCAGCATGCCATGAAGGCGCAATCGCCATGGTAGGTAGGAAAGCGCAGCTCATGCGCGACGATTACTGTGACGGGCTTGGTGATTGCCTGCCCGCTTGCCCCACAGGGGCGATCACCTTTGTGGAGCGGGAAGCTGCGGCGTATGACGAGGCAGCCGTGTTGAAAAACAAACAGGAAAAGATGCAGGGCGACGGGAAAACGCTGCCTTGCGGCTGCCCCGGCACACAGGCAAAGGCGATTGTGCGCGGCACGGCAGAGCCGGAGGCATGCAGCGCAGCGCCCATGGTGTCGGAACTGCGGCAGTGGCCGGTGCAGATCAAGCTCGTTCCGGTCAATGCACCGTATTTTGAGGATGCGCACCTGCTCGTTGCGGCAGACTGCACCGCATATGCCTACGCCGCCTTCCATCGCGACTTCGTGCGCGGGCGGATCACGCTTGTGGGATGCCCGAAGCTCGACAGTGTGGATTACAGCGAAAAGCTGACGGAAATCCTTCGCAACAACAACATCAAGAGCGTAAAGGTTGTCCGCATGGAAGTGCCCTGCTGCGGCGGCATTGAAAACGCAGTAAAGTCCGCGCTGCAGGCGAGCGGAAAATTCATTCCCTGGCAGGTGGTAACGGTTTCCACGGACGGAAGGATTCTTGAGGACTAAATTCGCTTGTGCGAAACGGGCGCACCCGCGGGTGCGCCCGTTTCCATTTCTTTATTTCTTCTCCAAAATATCCCTTGCCACGATCACGCCCGTGACGCTCGCCTGCATCAGCCCGCGCGTGATGCCTGCGCCGTCACCGATGGCATAAAGGCCGGGCACAGAGGTGCGGAAGCGGTTATCCACTTCAAGCTTGCAGGAATAAAACTTCACTTCTACGCCGTAAAGCAGCGTGTTGCGGGAGTAAAGGCCCGGGGCAAGCTTGTCATAAGCGCGGAGCGCTTCGATGATGCTCGTCAAATGCCGGTGCGGCAGCACAAAGGAAAGGTCTCCCGGCACGGCCGTCGTAAGCGTTGGCCGGGTGGTGGACTTTGCAAGGCGGGAAGCATCCGTCCTGCGGCCGAGCAAAAGGTCGCCCAGGCGCTGCACCATTACGCCGCCGCCTGTCAGCATGTTGCCTAACTGCGCGATGTAGTTGCCGTATTTAATCGGCTCATCAAACGGCTTGGTGAAATGCGTGCTCACCAGCACCGCAAAGTTTGTGTTTTCTGTGCGCAGGTTTGCATCGTGATAGCTGTGGCCGTTCACCACGGCGATGCCGCCTTCGTAGTGTTCCTCGCTCACGATGCCGCCGGGGTTCATGCAGAACGTGCGCACCTTATTTTCAAACGTGTCCGCATAATAAACAAGTTTCGCCTCATAAAGGTGCTGCGTCAGGTGATCCATAATGGAATTGGGGACCTCCACGCGCACGCCGATGTCCACCTCGTTGTTGGAAAGCGAAATGCCAAGGCGTTTGCCCTCGTTTTGCAGCCATTGTGCGCCGCCGCGGCCGGGGGCCATAATGATGTTTCCACCGTAAACATCGCCTGCATCCTTGCCGGAACCATAATGCACGCCAACTGCACGCCCGTTTTCTACGATCACGCGCTCTGCGGTGGTGGAACCCATGAACGTGAAGTTCTCGTGTTCCATCAGCCACTTGTACATGTTTTCAAGCACAATTGCGGAATATTCCGTGCCCATGTGCCGCACGGGGCAGCGCACAAGATGGATGTTGTGGCGGCTTGCCTCATAGGCGATTTCAGCCACCTTCGGATCGCCCTTGCCGTGCACGGCATCCGGCGCACCAAAGCCGACATAGACGGAGTCCGCATAGTCGATGAGTGCCTGTGCCTCTGCCTCCGGAATGTATTTTGTGATGTTGCCGCCTACCTCGTGCGAAAGGGAAAGCTTGCCGTCCGAAAACGCGCCCGCGCCTGCCCAACCGCTCATGATGGCGCAGGGATTGCAGCCCACGCATTTTCCGGTAATACGTGCCGGGCATTTGCGCTCCGCGATGGCACGTCCGCTGTCCATCAGCAACACCTTTTTCGTTTCGTCGTGCTTCATCAGCTCAAGCGCAGTAAAAATGCCCGCCGGGCCTGCGCCGATGATGACCGCATCATATGTTTTGTTCATGGCTGCATCCTCCTGTTTTAGACTGGCCCATTTGAACCCGAACTATAATATATCAGAACAAGCAAAAAGTAAAGCTTTTAGAACGAGGTTTAATAGAAGAATTGCTTATGGAAATATAACCATGTGTTGCCGGCAGCGCTTTATGGCCGCATCCCCCAAAGCACTGTGCCGCGCGCTTCCCCAAGGCATGTAAAGCCATACTTTTTGTAAAACGCATTGCCCTTCCCATTGCTTTTCCCGCAGCCGAGCATCACGCCGCGCACGCCTTTTGCGCGGAGGGCGGCAAGCAAGGCATCCATCAGTTGATGGCCGAGGCCAAGCCGTTGATATTCCGGGAAAACATCGATGTGGAGGTGTGCGGGATACGCACGCGCAAAGCGGCCCTCCACCTGATGAAACAGCCAGTTGCGCGCCGCGCTGCGGGAGCAGCGCCAAATTCGGGGCAGATATGGCAGGAAGCGGATGCGGTAGCGCCTGTAATCCGGCGCGGAGATGATATAGCCCACCGCCTCATCCGCATCATTGGCGGCGACGAAGCAGGTCGAAGGCTCACATTCCGTGTAATAGTCGTTGTACATCAGAAGAATCCATTGCCGCAGCGCCGCATCCTCATAGACGCGCGGTGTAGCCGTTGCAAGGCAAACCTCCCGCATACGCTCCCGGTCGCGCGGTTCATACGGACGGATGTGCATTTCAGCCCCAGAGCCTTTCCCGATACACACCCCGTGCCTTCAGTGCGCGAATGCTTTCCATCACCATCGGTTTATCCTCATGGTAGGTTACGCCAAACCAGCTTTCGTGCGTCGGCAGCACACGCACGCGCGCCTTCCCGGCAAGGATGGCCTCGCAAACCGCATCCGGCAGCAAGTCCTCGTATTTCAGCGGATTTTTGGCAAGGCCTGCGGCGAGGTTTTCTTCGAAGCGGGCATGCAGCAGCGGAAACAGGCCGCTTTGGAACCCCCAGCAGTTCATGGAAACCGTTGTGCCGCGCGGCAGGAACACGGCCTCGCCCGCCGCGTTTTTGTATTCCGCACCCTCCTGCGTTTTTACGATGCCGAGCCGCTCGCTGATGCGCGCGAGGTATCCGTTTTCCACCACGCATTCGCCGCGGTTGACGCTGCCGTGGTCGGTCAGCGTATTTTCAAGGAGATAACCCACCGCAAGGTGCTCGTCCGCATGCGCAGGGTCGGATAGAAACCCGTACAGCAAACGGAAGGCCTCCGGCCCGTAATAATCATCCGAATTGATGACGGCAAACGGCCGCCCGGCGATGGCTTTCTCCGCAGAGAGCAGGGCATGCGTTGTGCCGAGCGGCTTCACACGGCCTTCCGGCAGAGCAATGCCTGCGGGGATTTGATCAAGCTCCTGATACGCATAGGCCGTTTTGATGTGCGGGGCGACGCGCGTGCCGATCGTCGCTTTGAAATCAGCTTCGATTGCATGCTTGATAATGAACACGACTTCATCAAACCCGGCGCGCAGCGCGTCATACACCGAATAATCGATTATGAAGCAGCCTTCCGGGTCAATGGGATCCATTTGCTTGATGCCTCCGCCATAGCGGCTGCCCATGCCGGCCGCGAGGATGGCCAAAACAGGTTTTTGCATGTTGCGCTCTCCTTTGTAAATTAAAGTGCTGTAACGGGATTATGCCTGTTCAATCTGGCACATTTGCATTGTAGTAAGCGCCGCCGCATGGCTTTCAGGCGTGACGCCCGCGCAGCAATCCGGCGCGATGAAGATGCGATTTCCCGGGAAATAAGCCCGCAAAAGGAGTGCGTTCGACACCACGCAGATGTCCGTGCAAAGGCCCATAAGCAGGAATTCCGTTTCCGGCCCCACATGTGGGCGAAGAAGCTCCGGCAGTGCGACGCAGCCGAACGTGGGCTTGTCGATGATGCGCGCGCCCTCCGCAAGCGGGGCGATCTCAGGCGCAAGCGCCCAACCCGCGCTGCCCTGTTCGCAATGCGCAACGGGGAGGAGCTTGCCTTCAAGGGATTGCATGTAATCGTTTCCGTGCGTGTCCCGCGTGAAAACGAGCATCGCGCCCGCCGCGCGCTCCGCCTCGATGCGTGCCGCTACCACGGGAACGATCCTGCGCGCTTCCGCCGTGCCGAGCGTGCCGGTGATAAAATCGTTCTGCATGTCAATCACAAGTACGATTCGTTTTTCTGCGTTCATGATATGATACCTCCAAAGAGATTAAATTGCACAATCTTCAGCCGCCGGCGGCGACGGCTCCTTCGATAAAGAAGCCTTTGGGGTTCTCCCGCCGCTCCGTGCGGAAACTCAGTATACCGGGTATCCGTTCACATACATTGCAAGGTACGCAACAAGCCCGGCAAGGGAAAGAAACGTCGCCAAGGCGTCCTTCCTGCGCGTATCCGTAAGCGCGGCAAGCGCAAGGGCGAGCGGGAAGCAGGCGGCAAGGTAGCGCGGCGCGCTCAAAAGCCATGTTGCGCCAATGGCGACGACGAAATAGGCCAAAAAATATGCCGTATAGGAAGGCCGGAGCCGTTTTGCCGCAGCTTCCATAAGCCCGAGTGCGCCGAAGGAATACGCAAGGTTCGGCAGCCACAGGCCGAAAAGCTGGCGCAGGTTCCCCTCCGCAGCCGTAGAAAGCGCATATTCCGTCTGGTAGGCGGCAGTTTCAAAGAATAGCCCGAAGCCCTGACTCCAGTGCTCCCTCTGGTATTGCATAAACTTGAGCGGGTCGCCTGTTACGGCATAATTGATGGCGACATAGGCCGCAAGGCCAAGCGGCACAAGGAGCATGCAAAGCCCCTGCCGGATGAGCGTATTCTTTTCCGTGGGAAGCGTTTCCATGCGCCGCGCGCGCAAAAGCCCATAAAGCCACTCCACAAACACGAACGCAAGCAGCAGCACGCCGACCGAGCGCGTGAACGCCGCAAGCGCACCGAACAGGCAGCCCCAAAGGTAATGCTTTTTGCGCACCAGGTAAACGCACGCAAGCGAGCAGAGCAGGAACAGGCTTTCGGTCATCGGCGCGGCAAAAAAGAATGCAGCCGGGGTCAAAAACAGGAATTTTACCGCGCGCAGGGCTGTCTCCCGCTCGTAATCGAGCGCGGCAAGTTCATACATCAGGATCGCGGCGGCAATCGCACAAAGCGAGGAAACAAGCATCGCGGACACAAATGAATTTCCCGTGAGAAAATTCAGCGCCCGGATACAGATGGGGTAAAACGGGAAAAAAACGATATGAAACCGCGGATCGCCTTCGGTTACATACCAGTTTTCGGCAATGCCAAGATAACTTGGGGAATCGCTTTTCAGCCAGCACACGCGCAGCGTATCCCAAATGCCGCCTTCATAAACGCCGCCCGCCGCGTGGAATGCATACCCCACGGCAAAAAGGAAGAGGCGCGTAATGAGCATAAAGAGCACGATGCGCTCCCATGGGTGCCGTTTATCCCGCCGGAGGCTGCGCCTTCCAAGCCGGGCATCCGGCGAGGGGAGCGGCTCCGCGGTAAAGAAGTAGAGCGCGTGATCCACGCCGCGCAGCAGGCAAAGCGCAAACAGCAGGCAGGATAGCCCCGCCGCGACAAGCCCCGCAAGAGAGCCTGCGCGCGTGAGCGCATACCACCCAAACGCCGCTGCAGTGAGGGCCGCGGCACAAACATAAATCCGCCTTTGAAGCTTGTTTTCTTTCCACCAATTCATAACAAATCCATTATAGCACGCGGCGCGGCAGGGAACAACTGCGCCGCAGCGTTTGCGGATTGTTTACAATTTCCGCTTGTACAACCCGGTTCGGCGCGCCGGAAAGCGCCGCGGCCAATGTATACAAGTATATATCCCGCGCATCCCTTGAAATCCGAATTTCCTTGCGATAAGATGAACTTGCCGCAATGCGGCGCTTCCGTTTATGTATTCAATTAAAAAATCAGAAGGAGCAAAAAACCATGATCGAGTTGACCTCCCACGGCGTGTATCTCGTGGACGGCAAGCCGCAGGAAGGCGCGCCGATGAGCATGAGCCCCGACGCGGCGCGCGAAAACACCATCGCGTATTCCATCCTCCGCGCGCACGATGTATCCGACGATCCCAAGAAGATGCGCATCAAGTTCGATTGCCTTGTTTCGCACGACATCACTTACGTCGGCATCATCCAGACCGCGCGCGCAAGCGGCCTCAAGGAGTTCCCGCTTCCCTATGCCATGACCAATTGCCACAACAGCCTTTGCGCCGTCGGCGGCACGATCAACGAGGATGACCATGTGTTTGGCCTTTCTGCCGCAAAGAAGTACGGCGGCATTTATGTGCCGGCAAACCAGAGCGTCATCCACAGCTATGCCCGCGAGGCGCTCACTGCCTGCGGCAACATGATCCTTGGCTCCGACAGCCACACCCGCTATGGCGCGCTTGGCACCATGGGCGTTGGCGAAGGCGGCCCGGAGCTTGTGAAGCAGCTTCTCAAGAATACCTACGATGTGCCTGCCCCTGAAGTTGTGCTCGTGTACCTCACCGGCACACCGAAGAAGGGCATCGGCCCGCACGACGTCGCGCTCGCGCTTGTTGCAGCGACCTTTGACAGCGGCTTTGTGAAGAACAAAGTGCTTGAGTTTGTGGGCCCCGGCGTTGCAAACCTGCCCGTCGAATTCCGCAACGGCATCGACGTTATGACCACCGAGACCACCTGCCTCTCCTCCATCTGGGAGACGGACGATCAGGTCAAGCATTATTATGACGTATACGGCCGTCCTGAGGCGTTTAAGGCCCTCAAGCCCGGCAATGTCGCTTACTATGACAGCATGATCCACATCGAGCTTGACAAGATGGAATCCATGATCGCGCTGCCGTTCCATCCCTCCAAAGCGCACACGATCCATGCGTTCCAAAAGAACGCGAAGGCGCTTCTTGCGGAGGTCGAAGCGGAGGCCGCAAAGAAGTTCCCGAAAGCCAAGACCGACCTTGTCAGCAAAGTGCAGCCGGACGGCTCCGTGCTTGCAGATCAGGGCGTCATCGCCGGCTGTGCGGGAGGCACTTACGATAACATCATGGAAGCCGCGGCCATCCTCAAAGGCGGCGATGTGGGCGACGGCTATTTCGGCCTTTCCGTATACCCGATGAGCGTCCCCGTGAGCCTGGAGCTCACCCGCGTGGGCGCTTCTGCGGAACTGCTTGAATCCGGTGCGATCATCAAGCCCAGCTTCTGCGGCCCGTGCTTCGGTGCAGGCGATGTGCCCTCCAACAACGGCCTTTCCCTCCGCCACACCACCCGTAACTTCCCGAACCGCGAAGGTTCCAAGCCCGGCGAAGGCCAGATCGCAACCGTTGCGCTTATGGACGCCCGCTCCATTGCGGCTACTGCGCGCAACCACGGTGTGATCACCGCTGCAACGGATGTGGACTATGATATGCCGGAGATCGATTACCACTTCGACAAATCCGTTTACGAGCGCCGCTGCTATAACGGCTACGGCAAGGCAGATCCCTCCGTCGAACTGCGCCTTGGGCCCAACATCACGGATTGGCCGAAGATGTATGCCCTCAATGAAAACCTGCTCGTAAAGCTCGCGGCCGTCATCAACGATCCTGTGACCACTACAGACGAGCTGATTCCCTCCGGCGAAACAAGCTCCTACCGCTCCAACCCGCTGCGCCTTTCCGAGTTTGCCCTTTCCCGCCGCGTACCGGAATACGTCGGCCGCAGCAAAGCTGCACAGGCGCTTGAGAATGCGCGCATCGCAGGCGAAAAGCCCGCGGAGCTGATGGATGCGCTCGCCAAGGTCGGCAACGCGGAAGAACTCATCAACACCACGAGCACCGGCTCTGCCATCTTTGCCAACAAGCCGGGCGACGGCTCCGCGCGTGAGCAAGCCGCTTCCTGCCAAAAGGTGCTCGGCGGCTACGCCAACTTCTGCTATGAGTACGCCACCAAGCGCTACCGCAGCAACTGCATCAACTGGGGCATCCTTCCCTTCACCCTTGCGGAAGGCACCAAGTTCGATTATGAAGACGGCGATATGGTGTTCGTACCCGGCATCCGCAAGGCAGTTGAAACCGGCACCGAAACCATTCCTGCGAAGGTCATCCGCAAGTGTGGCTGCGTGGAGGATATCACCCTTTACATTAAGGGGCTCACTGCCGATGAAAAGCAGATTCTGCTCGACGGCTGCCTGATGAACTACTATGCTGCGCAGCTGAACAAATAACCGCAGTCAAGCGGCCACGAAATGAAAACGGATCCCGTCCAGCATTTGACTGGGTGGGATCCGTTCATTTTGCAGTGGAAATTAATCGAAGAATTTCCCTTTGTAGAAATTCTCGTTTCCGAGCTTCTTTGCGGTCAGCCGAAAAATCACATTGCCATCCGGGCATACGATGTCCTTGCTGTATTTGCTGGTTCCGCCAATGTTTTCCAAATCTCCGCCACTTCTTACGGCCTCCATGATCGGAAACATCAGCATCATTGTTTTGGAGCAAATCCCCTGCCCAGCAGCATGGCGAGTGTTCTTATAGCATTTGAAAGGCTGTAAGAACACTCGCCTTTCTTTATGTATCATATAGCGATTTGACATGGGGCGTAGTTGACGACTACGCCTTTTCTCGTATTCACCGATACCTGCGGGGCGGGTAAAGGGAACACATCGGGAATGAAAATCGCCCCCACACAGTTGTAATGGATGATGAGCCTCTGCTCCCACTTGCCGTTGATCTTCTCCGCCTGATGGACCTCTATGCGGTCGATCAGCTCATTCATCATCCGGGGTGTCAGTTTTTTTGCCCGTGTATACTTCCGGACGGTGGAGATGAACATATCCGAAGTCATGGCCTTGTTGCCCAGCTTGTCCATCTCGGAACGGAGCGCCTTGATCTTCTCAGCAAGCTCTTTCTGCTCCTGTTCGTATCGGCGGGACATTTTGGCAAAGCGGTCATCGCTGAGCTTGCCCGAAACATTGTCCTCATAGATACGCTCAAACAATCCATCCAGTTCTTCATCACGGGCTTGCAGCGACGCAAGATCTTTTTGTTTCAGCCTGCGGTCAAGCTCCACGCTCTCCAGGGTGCTGCCCATCACCGCTTTTACGAAATCATCCTCATAGTGGCTAGCAAACCTCGTCAGCCGCTTGATTTCACCAAGCACCACCTGTTCCAGAAAATCCACCCGGACATAGTGGGTAGAGGTACAGGTCCCCCGGTTGCCCTTGTAGTTGGAGCAGTTAAAATACTTGATATCGGGGTTGCCCTGGTTGAAATGGAAGTGGAGGTTATTGCCACAATCGGCACACACCAGCAGACCGGAAAACATATTGCGTTCTCCATCGTTAGTGCGGCGCTTCCGTATTTTCCCTCGCTTCTGCTGGACCTGTTCCCACACGGCACGGTCAATGATCGACTCATGCACATTCTTGAAAATGACCCAGTTTTCACGATCATTCTCAATCCGCTTTTTGTTCTTGTATGATTTGGAATAGGTCTTGAAGTTGAGAATATCGCCGCAATACTCCTGCAGGGACAGTATCTTTGTGATAGTGGAGCTGTTCCATTTCGTCGGAGGCTGCTGCTTGCCTTTGCCGGGTCTCTTGATGCCTTTCTGGAGCCAGTAGGCCCGCGGGGTGAGGATACCTTCCAGTTCAAGCTGGGCGGCGATCTGCTCCGTCCCAAGCCCATCCAGGGTCATACCGTAGATGCGCCTGACCACCTGGGCCGCCTCATCATCCACAATCCATCGTTTCGAGTTGTCGGGGTCTTTGATGTATCCATAGGGCGGCTGTCCCATCGGTTCGCCTGCGTTTCCCTTGATCTTATTGCTGATACGGCGTTTCTTGCTGATATCGCGCGCATACCACTCGTTGAATAAATTGCGGATCGGCGCCAGCTCATTTTCGCCCTCGGCGGTGTCGATGTTGTCGGATACCGCTACCAAGCGGATATCGTGCTCCGGGAAAAATTCCTCGGTCAAGCGACCGACCTCGATATAGTTACGACCAAGACGGGAGAGGTCTGCTCGTGTAATCAAAAGACTAAAAAAATATATCGCTTTCCAGAGAGAATCCCAGGTTGTCAGCCTGGGATTTTCTCGGTAGCGATTATGCCTGATTTTCGCTTGCTTGACTGCTTTCTGTGAAGTCCTTGAACTTCCAGCATATCTCATTCGTGCCATCAGGGTAGATATAAACAGCCTCCACAAAGGCGTGGGCCATTTCATAGGTCAGGATCGGCTCGTTCAGAAAACGATCAAGCTGTGATGTCTGCGGCTCTGATTCTTCCAACGATTCCAGGTCTGCAATGCGCTGTTTTGCGGCGTCGATGCTGTTTTCGATAGTATGGAGCTTTTCGTCTATGATGCGCTTTTCATCGAGATACGCTTGCTTTGTGATTGTGCCGGAAGAGTATTCCTCATAGCTTTTCAGCTTCTGTTTTTTCAGTTTCCCGCATTGTTTTTGGAAATCTGTCAGCGCATCCATGTTCTTCTGTATCTCCGACTTCTTCTTTTTCAGAAGCTTATCAGACAGATTGCCCTTTTCGCCAGCAGCCTTTAAGAATAGCATAATGGCGTCGTAAATGCGCTGCTCAATGTCAGCCGCCGTATAGATGGCTTCCGTTGGACACGCACTATTCTTGTCGGTTCTGCCGTAGGTGCAGTAGAAGCCCTTCCTGCTTTTTAGAAAGGTCATGCATCTGCCGCAGTTGCCGCAGCGGACGAGGGATCGCAGCGGGTAGTATGACGTCTTTGACGGTGAGCGTCCTGTTTTCCGGATGACGGCCTGCGCCTTGTCATACTCCTCGCGGCTGACAATGGCTTCGTGCATGTTCTCCACAATAAACTGCTTTTCAACGTCCTGTTTTGCCGTCCTGCGGGAAAGCGGAGCAACGATTCTGCGTTCATGGCCGACAGCGCAGCCGGTGTAAACCAGCTTGGTCAGCGTCCGATATACCATGGCGTGAGACCAATTCAGTTTGTCGGAAGAACGCCGGTATTTCTTCGTGTCGGGGTGTCGCTCTATGAAATACTGTCCCGGCGTAGGGATTCCCTCGTTATTGAGCCATATCGCAATTTCCAAGGGAGTACTTCCGTCTATGGCAAGCAGAAATATCTTTCTTACCACGCTTGCCGCTTCCGGGTCGATTGTAAGCTTATTCCGAATTGTCGGATGCAGTACATACCCGTAAGGCGCGTAACCGCCCACAAATTTCCCCTGCTTCATAAGCTGTATTTTTGCCGCAGTTGTTTTCACAGACAGGTCTTTGCTGTAAGCGGCATAGACAATATTCCGCATGACGACATCCAATCCGCCTGTTGTGCCTATATAGTTGTCACTATCATAATTGTCGTTGACAGAAATAAAACGCACACCGAGAAATGGGAATAAACATTCAAGGCAGTCGCCAATCTCAATATAATCCCTTGAAAAGCGCGAAAAATCTTTCACACAAATCAAATTGAACTCGCCCTTTTTGACACGGTTCATCATATCCGTAAAGGCGGGGCGGTCTGTATTCGTACCGGTAAAACCATCGTCACAAAACTCTGACCGTGAGTACGTCGAGAGCGCGGGATGGCGATCCAGGAAACGGTTGATGAGACTGCGCTGATTGCCTATGCTGTCACTCTCAGCCTTGGATGTACCGGTATCCTCGTCGGCAACGGAGAGCCGGATATAGATCGCTATGTTATATTCCTTCATTTAGCATCGTCCTCCTTTGCGCTAAGTTCCGCTAAATATCGTTCTGTCTGCTTGAAAATATCGTGATATTTGAAAATGATCTCGACGGCCTTATTCTCATGGATGAACACTTTTTCTATCGTAGCGTCCACGATGGCCTTTGTCAGAGTATCCGTTACCTCCACGCTCTTCATCTGCCTAATCCACTTGTTCTCTCCGGACATGGTTTCGCTGTACTGACTTTTCTTTGCAGTCAGCTCATCAAGCTGACGGTTCAGAGTTTCCCAGCGTCCATCGAAGGAGGTTTTGGCGTAGGCATATTCTTCATCGGACAGAATACCGTCCGCAAAATCCTCATAAAGCCGTGTTCGTTTCTGTGAAACGGCTCTCAGTTTCAGCGTCACGCTCTGGATACTTTTTTCAAGCTCCTTTCGGATTCTTTTATCAGCATTACTCTCATTCATTTTGGCGATAAGCTTTTCATAATCCAGAGCAACCTGTATATGAAGCTGTAGCGCGCGGAGTACCTTTTCCTCTATAACATCGGAGCGTGTTCTGTGCGCCGTACAGCGCACTGCACGTCTGCCCGCATAGGTGCTGCACTCATAATGTGCCAGCCAGCGTCCGCGCTTGTCCTTGTCGATCTTATGCCGATGAAAATACATCCTCTGCTTACAGTCAGCGCAGAATATTTTGCCGTCAAAGAGATCAATGAGTGAATCCCGGATTTTCTTGCTCTTTTCCATCTTCGTTTTCCGTTCATCCGACGCCTGCTCCATCATGTTCTGTACCGCCTGAAAGATTTCTCTTGAAACGAGCCCCTCATGAGCGTCCGATGTGATATACCATTCTGCTGGGTCTTTGATCTGTGTTTCTTTCAGTCCGGCATAGATTGCCTTTCTGCTCCTTCCGACAGCGAAATCTCCGACGTATGCGGGGTTTTTCAGGATAGAGGACAGGGTGCTTTTTGACCAGCATACTGTGTTTACACCGTCCAGGTTGTTGTCCACTCTTTGCAAGGTTTCGGGAATCGGCGCATTTGCCGCTTCCAGTCTGTCCAGAATCTGCGGGATGGATAAGCCCTCCAGCTTCCATGCAAAGATGCTGCGAACAAACGGCGCTGTCACCTCGTTGGGAATGATATGTGTTCTGTCCTCGTTCCACATATATCCGTAAGGGAGCTTGCGCCAGCGAAACTCTCCGTTTTCCATCTGGATGCGCAAAGCCGTAGACACCTTGCGGGATATGTCCTTTGAGTAGAGATCGTTTATAAGATTTTGTAGCGGAATCATCAGGGATTCGTTTGAACCGTCGGTAGCAAAGCTGTCGAAGTTCTCCTTGACTGATATAAAACGTACATCAAGCTGCGGAAATATACGCTCAATATAGGTTCCGGTCTCCACATAGTCGCGCCCGAAACGGCTAAGATCACGGACTACCAGGCATTTTATCCTGCCACCGCGTATCTCGTCCATCAGGCGGTTGAATGCCGGTCTGTCGAAGACCGTACCGGTTCGCCCGTTGTCCGAATAAGTCTCAATCAGCTTCAAATGCGGGCAAGACTTTACATACTCCTCGCAGACGGCGATCTGATTCTCAAGTGCCGCGCCGTCATCGTCTTTACCGCTATTCTCAACGGACAGGCGGGCGTAAATTGCCGTAGGAAACACCTGTGAAGGCGCTACAGCCTGCACGGATTCCTCTATATTCTTTTTTCTGCTGGTTCGCGCCATTTCCTTTCACCTCGCATTCTTTACACCACAGCGCTCAGCTCTTTGCTGAAGCTATCTGCATATTCTTTTGCGTGTTTGTATTCGTCACGGTATTTGTAGATGATCTCTATTACATGATTTTCGTGGATGATAATCTTATCCACCAACGCCATTAGCACCCGTCGATTAAGCTCGTCGATGTTTTCATACTCTCTGAAAAGCGTGACCCAATTCCGCTCTGTGATGCCGTTTGCCAGCGTATCCTTGTATTCCCGGTGTACACGATTCAGTGCTTCCTTCTTTTGGGTTATGGTTTTGGTATAGCTGTCCCGGAACTCGGAATACTCTGCCTTATCTATAATCCCGTCTGCCAAATCCTCGTAGAGCCGGAGCTTCAGCCTTTGACAGCGTTCTATCTCTTCTTCAAGCTTTTCAATCTGCGTTTCGTAATTGAGGACTTTCCTGTCCATTGACGGGAGACTGTCTATATATTTAAGCGTTTTATCTATCTCCAGCACAACTTCAATCTGATCATGGATAGCGTGAAATACGACTTTAGTCAGCTTCGTTTCGCTGATGCTGTGAGTGCTGCACTCGCCAATCTTGGAGGCGGCGCATACATAGTAGACATACTTTTTCTTTCCGGACGGGACGGTCTTGCGTACCATGGATTGCCCGCAGTCACCGCAGAACAGAAATCCGGAGAACAGACCAGCGTTTTCAGCGTCGCCGCAGGCGCGGCGGTCACGCGAAAGCATGGTCTGAACAGCAGCAAAATCGCTGTGGGAAATCAGCGGCTCATGAGCGTCCTCCACGGTAATCCATTCCGAGGGATCTTTTTGCATGAGCTTTCTCACCTTGTAGTTAGGTGTGCCTGTCTTGCCCTGCACCAGAAGTCCGATGTACACCTGTGCGGTGAGAATCCGCCGGACGGCGAGATACGACCACGTTGCTGTTTCATGGGCTTTGAATACGCTCTCATAGTTACTGCCCTGTGAACGCTTGTATTCCATGGGAGAGAGAACCCCCATGCTGTTGAGCCTGTCGGCAATGGCCCCGATGCTGACGCCGTCCTTGTACATGGTAAAGATAAAGCGCACAATTTCACCCGCATACTCGTCCACCACAAGCTGATTTCTGTTATTTTCGTCCTTGCGGTATCCGTATGGTGTAAAGGCTCCCACATATTCGCCCCTACGCCGCTTTACATCCAGACTGCTGCGGATTTTGACGGAAATATCTTTGCAGTAAGTGTCATTTATGAGGTTTTTGAACGGCACGATAAAGGAATCCGACTGCGGGTTGCCGGTGGCGGTATCATATGAATCATTTACCGCAATAAAGCGGACACCGAGTTGAGGAAATATCTTTTCAAGATACCGCCCGGCTTCGATATAGTTTCGTGAGAATCGGCTCAAATCACGGCAGACGATACAATCTATCTTGCCCTCACGAATGGCCTGTTCCATACGGCGAAAATCCGGGCGGTCGAAGCTGACGCCGCTCTGCCCATCGTCAGCAAAGGTGTCTACCAGCTCCAGCTCGCTGTGCTGCTCAATGTATTCGCGGCAGAATAGTTTTTGGCTGATGATCGAATTGCTTTCGGCCTTGTCCCCGTCATCGCGGGACAGCCGGGCATAAATAGCGGTTCTGTACACCTTCTTGGTCATTTGGATTCACCTCGTCTTTCTTCTGTAAATTGTACGCACCACCTCTTTTCTCAGCAAGGATGTCGCCAATCATAATCCGGCAAGGTAAGCTTTACAGCAATCGGTGATGGAAACGTCGGTATCCGCAAAACGTGAGATAACGACCACATCACCGTCAAGATAGCAGTAAGGGTCAATCTGACGCATCAATTCTGCCATACGTTCCTGATGAGGAGCATCTTTTGTGATTTTTACGCTGCTGCGTTGTTTGAGTGTGGTTCTGTCAATATTTCGGACATTAGTTGCAGGTCGAAGCATAAAGACCTCTCTTTCTTATCAGAAGACGGGCGGGAGCATGATGGCGGCTCCTGCCCGTCTGTGTGTTGTGCTTAAAACTTCATGGGAAGAATCGAATACTTGCGTCTGCCGTTGTAGATACGGTAGAAAATATTGATGTAGCGCTTCACGCCGCGCAGTTCCTTTTCCGCCTTGCCTGCCACATAAATGAAGTTTGGCTCATAGCTGCGCAGGCTGTAAATAAGGCGGTTACGGTCATACTCATCATGGTAAAGCTCCACAAAATGAATAAATCCCTGAAGAACCTCAGCTCTCAGGGATTCCGGATCGCCGCCCCATGCTTCCAGCAGAATGGTAAGGGCTTCTTTGTAAATCTCAGCGCCGACACGCTTGAACTCCGCAAATGCGGTATTGATACAGATGATGCGGCCAACACCGCCGCCGCGCTCAAAACCGATATGAAACCCGGCTTCCTCGGTTGCTTCATAAAACTCGCTCGATGCTTTTTCTTCACCGTGCAGATTGGCTCGAAGCTTCGCGCTGGGGGTCAAAGCCGCAGAATAGCCGGTCTGCATGGCAAAAAGTCTTGCTTCCTCAGCTTCCGTCATACCGTAGTACACTTTGCAGAGGATGGGAAGCTCATTGTCGCCATTCAGATGTTTACGTGCTGAGATCGTATGCTGCCCGTCAAAGACGTAATAGTGTCCGTCACGGAAGCTGACCTTCGGTTCGTTGGCAATTCGCTCGTTAAACCCGGCTGCGATCTTTGCCACACGTTCTGTGTTCAGCCTGCGCTGGTACTCATCGGGAATTTCCAAATCCCGGCTGTTGATCTCCATCAGCTTGTATAGTGTTTTAATGCTGCTCATTGTCTGTTTCTCCTTCCAATTTAAGAATGTATTGTTTAGGCTCCTGCATGATTTCAACTACCTGCGCCTTGTAGTCCGGTTTTTCAAGTAGCCCAGGGAAATTCGTAAAGAGAACATCACAGGTTTCGACCATATTCCTCGCTGTATAACGAAGGCTTACCAGTGCCGAATCCTCCGTGACACGTTTGGAGGATTTCATATCCTCGTAGCTTTTGTCGATTTCCGCATAATCCTGTCGGGAATGCTTCGTGCCGTTGCTGGTCGAACCCTTGTCAGCCTTCGGCTTTTTCTCCGGGATAACACGGAGCTGTTCCGCCTTTTCCCGACGTTCCTCCGGGGATGCGCGGGCAATAGCGGCAACATCAGCTTCCTTTGGTTTATATTTGCCGCTCAAAAGGTCTTCTTTGATACCGGGAAGGACTTCTTCAGCGGCATTTACTCCTTTTGCATAGTTGAAGGCGTTCTGAACAGAGCCTTCACTAATGCCGGTCTCTTCAGCGATTCTTTTTCGAGCCCTGCTTTCATTTTTCAAGTGACAACTTTTGTCACTTGATTTTGCATCATCACTTCTTCTGTCGCCGCCGTGAATCATTTTCTCAGCGTCATACCGTTCGCCTATAAGGTATTTCTTCTGCATAGGTGTCAGATTTCGCCGTCCGAGCTGGTTCTTGCAAATCCATAAAAGAGCTTCGTATCGGTTATTGAACTGCTTTTCATGGATACGGAACTCTATACCTGGATGCTCCTGCGCGATGCGGTAGCGGTTATGCCCGTCCACAATTGTGTCGTTCCACACAATCAGAGGCATGAGTACAAGTCCTTCTTCCAAGATATTTTCTTCAAGCTGGGCAAGCTCGTCCTCACTCAAAGGAGGACATTTTGCCTCAAACTCCGGGTCGATTATCAATACAGGATTCATTACGGTGCCTCCATTTCTTCGGGGACATACAGACCCAGAGAAGTCTCTATGGCCTCTCCGATCTCGTCCATCTGGTGACGGGACATTCTGCCCATATATTTCTTTACGCGCCGCTTGTCGATGGTCTTGATCTGCTCCAAAAGCACTATGCCGGGCATATCCAAGCCATAGATATGCTCCGCATAATAGTGGGTGGGCTGTGATCTTTTCTTGTTCTCTTTGGATGTGATGGGCGCGACGATCAGCGTGGGGCAATAGTAATTTCCGGTATTGTTTTGCAAAACCACCACCGGACGGGTACCGCCTTGCTCCGAGCCTATGTAGGGATCGAGGTTGGCAAGGTACACATCGCCTCTGCGGTAAATCCAGTCTTCTCTCATACGAAGCCTCCGTTCCTTTCGTTCAATATTTCGTAAAGCCAGATAAGCGGTCATGTCGAGATACCGCTCACTGTTGTATCTGTCCTGGTAGTTCATTTTGCGATCTCCTGTTTATCTGAATTGATTATTATTTTGGGTATGTACGGCTCTCTATTTGTCCTCGACACCCCGAGAGCCGGGGGAGAACATCAGGCGGCGGTGTGCTGCACCGCTCCATAGGACTCTAACCTCCCCGCCTTCATTGTGGCCGGGCCGCGAATTACGGAAGTATCATTAACCCTGTGTCAGTCATGGCCAAGCCGGGAGCAATCCGGCTCTCGCAGGATTCGGATTTATCGCTCGCTCTGAAACAGAGGTCGTGGCGCTCCGCCTGCCGTGGCTCGTGAACAACAGGAATGTACCTGATGCCTGGATATTCAGTTTTCAAAGTGCGCTGAGCTGTGTAGCTCTGAGAAAACCGAATCTCCATATCCCCTTGCGGTGAGATTGTCCTCTCACTTTTCAATGGACATTTTTCAGATAAAAGTCAGGTATCACTCAAAAAATTTTTTTGCTTTTTTTCGGATCAGCGCGATTGTGTCAAACACACACTGCTTGGTAACACCGTGTTCAGCGGCATATGCAACCTGGCTTTTCCCATTGATGAGACATTCGTTAAAAACTGAAAGCTGATTGTCTGTCAGCATCTTGCAGAAATCGTCTTTCAGATCTTCCCAGAGAAGATCACTTTCGATATTCTGCCGAGGATCGAGCAGCCACGCTGCCTCGTCCACATCCTCCTCGTTGCGAATATAGTCGAGGCTCAGCACCGTTCCGAAGTTCTTCAATTTTGCATATTCACGGCGCATCTGTTTTTCCTGACTGAGAAGCAGACGCATTAACTCAAGACTGATTTCCGTTTCTTCTCCGGTTGCCTTGATTCTGGCAAAATACCGTTTCTTTCCGTTGTCCATGACCGCCCAAAGGTCGTAATCGAACTCGCGTAATGTTTTCATGTCGTAATCTCCTTTGAATTTTTGAATTTGGGTGAAAGTCAAAAATTCGGAGATCACGGGTATTTGGCGATATAGCAAAGCCAGCGGTATAACATAAAAGTCCTTTCCCGAGACAAGCCGGAAAAGGACTTTTAACGCTGTACAAAGTTTAATCGGGCATGAAAAAAGCGCCGTCAAAGCAGACTGATACAGCAATGCTGTTTATCAATCTGACTTTGTACGGCGCTTGGCAGTCTCCTCAGACGAATCTGATTCTCTCCGCTTGCTCGATTAAAAGTAAGTTAGTGTATTCAGTTTATCTTTTTTGCCTCGTCTTTTTGGAAAACAGGAGACGGGCTGCCTGTCGGTTTTTCATTCTTCGGAAGTATCCCAGGTTCATGGGATATTCCACTTTGCATTTTCGGCAGTAGACCATTTTATGACCCACGACATCAGAGAAAACCTTTTCTACGAGAAAGTCGCAGTACGGACACCGGATTTCCCGAAGGGTCAGTGTGACTGTCTCTTTTCTGGATGCCGTCAGTTTTCGGGATACCTCTGCGGACAGATTCCGTGCGTGAGCAGTGATGTGTCTCATTTCTGCTCACCGTCCTGTCCTAAGCCCATTTCCTCCGTGATGTACTCAGACAGAGGACGGCTATTCAGATGCCCCAGCTCACGCAGACGGATCAGGAAGGCGGAAAAGGAAACGCCCATGGTGTTTGCCATCTGCTTGATTTTCAGCTTATCCGTTGTCCTCATAACGCTGTCGCCAAATACGGGGATGCCTCCGGCGCAGCCGTACATGGCAACGACATTGCGTACCATGAAGCGCGGCATCAGGAGCGCGGCTCCCATCCGGTCGATCAACGTTTCATGGAAGCTGAACAGGTTTCTGAAATCCTCCGGGGTGTAGGCTCGCTCGCCGTCAAACTCCCGGTGGAATGCGGCGACGGAGATCGTCTTATCCATGAGATAGTGGGCGCACTCATGGCTGATGGTGAACCGGCGTCTGCCGCTCTCGTTCTCTCTGCGCAGAAACCGTTCTATAACAATCGTTCCTTTCGGGAAAACGCAGAGGCAGGTGGCTCCGTCCTCGTGGACGCGCAGCGGCGTTATGCCGTCCGCGATAAAGCCGATCTTATCGGTATCTTGTTCGGCGAAGCTGCGGTAAAGAAGCGGCAGCTTCAAGTATTCTGTTGCGAACCCTTCAATATCGACGCAGCAGGTTCGCTCGGCGTCTGCTCCGAGGTATTGACGAATCAAGCCTTCTCCCAATTCGTCAATCTCGTCATATGAAAATATCCTCATGGCTCACAGGCACCTCCTACGGGGACAGACCGACATACCAGCGCTGTCCGTCCCGATACAAATATTTCACCGCACGACCGACTATTATGGTGTAGCGAATTCCTTCAAACTCATGGTGGAAAGCGGTACAGGTGTGAAGCACCTTTGAAACTTCCCATTGCCGTCCGTCATCCCACAGAATCCTGAGAGGGCGGATCACGCCGTCCTCATCCACATCCACATTGACGGATACATATTTCTTTTCCATAGGCGACACCTCCTCAAAGGGCTTTGATCACATGGGTGGCAACGCCCTGTACGCGAAGATCGGAAACATAGATGTCTTCCATGTCCTTATTCTCGGGATGGAGATAATAGCTCTGCCTGTCCTCATCATACCGAAGCCGTTTCAGGGTGTTCTTGTCTTCATCGGTAAGGGCGACGACAATATCTCCGATATTGGCGGTCTGCTGCTCCCGTATGATTACAAGGTCGCCGTCGTCGATCTGGGCTTCAATCATCGAATCACCAGAGGCGCGGAGAGCGTAGAAATCTCCCTTGCCAAAGACCGATACGGAGAGCGGAAGATATTCCTCGATCTGTGCTTCGCGTTCCTCCGGCGTACCGCAGGGAATAGAACCGACAATAGCGGCAGGTCTGACCTCCGGGCTCATCATCTCTATCCTGGGGGTGGAGAGAACGCCGTTTTCATAGGACACCATATCCCTGTCCGCCATAGCCACAAGGTATCTGTGGGCGGAGGATACCGCTATCTTCATAGAAGCAGAAATCTCCCGGACAGTAGGCGTAGACGAATACCGCTCGTAGTAGCTCTCGATGTAGTCCTTGATGCGGAGCATAAGCTCCATGCTCTTGCTTCTCATGTGTCATCAGCTCCTATTTGGAACGGTTGTTCCCGATGGCTTAATTATACTCAAAGCGCACAGAAAAGCAATAGGGCAAAAAGAAGGTGTACATCTGAATGCACACCTTCGACGAAATTTCTTGATTTGTATCTTTGTTATCTATTCTTGGAAGCGCTCCAGCACCTTGCGGAAGCCTTCTACTGCTTCCTTCGGCTCTGTGATTTTCATCTTTCCGGCAGAGGCAAACACCCAGCCGTAGAAGTTGCTGCTGAGATCGACCGTTACCTGTGCGCTGAAATGGTTGGCATCGACGCTCTGAACAGAAACATCTTCCCCGAAGCGGTCAATGATGCTGTTCATCAGGATGTTCTCGCACAGCAGCGTTACCGTACATTCCTTACCGTTGAGCATGGAAAACTCCTGCGTAAAGAATTCCGATACATCAAAGCCCTTTGGCTTTCTTACAGCGGTTTCGTCCGTGACCTCCATCTGAACGATGCGGTCAACACGGAACTTTGCGATCTGCTGCCTATGATCGTGGAAGCCTACGAGATAGTATGTGTCGTTGTTCCAAAGCATAGCGAATGGGGAGACCAAGTATACCTGTCCGCCGTGCCGGAGAACCCGCTCTTTGGACGGTGAGTAATCAAAATAGCAGAAGGAGATTTTCTTCCGCTCCGTGATGGCGGTCTGGATTCGGTCTACATTCAGATAAATGCTCTCGTTTGTGGCTTTGGAACGGCTGTCGATGTAGAGATGCCTTTTCAAAAGGGCTGTATCGCCGGGAGCCACGAAGGAGGAAAGTCTTTTAACCAGTGCCTTGCTCTTTCGAGGCGTGATAAACCTGGCTGACTGAACGGCGTCGATCAGTAGCTTGACCTCCGGCGCTTCAAAATGCCGAGACGCCACATGGTACAGATTCTGAACCCTGCGGTCTTTGACAATATCCACGCCGAACTCTGTAAGCTGTTCGATGTCTTTGCGGAGCGTTCTTGGATCAGCGGTGATCTCATGCTGCTTCAAGAATGCAGAAATATCCGCAAGGGAAGCCGGATGTGCTTCGTCCGTGGTCTCCCAGAGATATTTGAATATTATGAGTGTTCGGTTTGTGAGCGGCATAGTCTTACTCCGTTTCCTATTATCTCATCCCGAGACGCTTGATACTTTACATCTCGTTTTAATCCTTTGTCAGCTTATATGTTTCACCGTCACGCTCATTAGTTATATTTACTCCGCTTCGCCACGACGACAAACCTACCATCCTCTGTGTGATAGTTGCAGGTAGACAGCGCAATCAGCTCGTCGCCGTACTCTGCGGAGAGGCCGGTGTCATAGATCGCCGCCGTCTTTACTTGTCGGATAAACTCGTCAAACACTTCCTGATCGGACAAGTCCGTGTACTCATAGTAGCGGAACACACCGGCTTCATTCTTTTCATAGATACGGCTGTAAAAGACCGCGATCACCTGATATTCTCGCTGCTCATAGAGCGTATCGAAGTGGATTGTTTGGTGTTCCTCGTAATAACTTTTGTCCGCATACATCGGAAGCTGCCCGAACATGGTTTTATTCCTCATGTGATGTCCATAGATCAGATAATAATTTCCATCGGCAGGACACGCACCGTCAATAAACAGCGAACCGCTGTTGGAATCGCTCCCGTCAAAGGCACGGTTGAGGTAGTATTCCGGCCGATCCGGGGAATACATCACAGGATAATCTATATTTGTTCCATCAATAGAAAGCCAGCCAAAGAAATCGGCGTTCTGTTCATAAAGATGGGCATATTGCGGAAGCGGAACGGGTGCTGGCGTTGGCGTCGGGATGGGCGTCGCAGGTGGAACAGTAACGGCAGTCTCAACATGAATCACAATCGGTTCCGGTGCATACTCCACTGGGGGAATTGTCTGTGCTTGTGGCGTTTCCTGCTCCTTTGCCTCTGCAACAATAGCAGACAGTTCTGCAAATGCCGCTTTTTCCTTTTCCGCCTGTATCAACTCTTTCACCAGCATATAGGTCGAAATACAGAATATAACAGCGAAAAGCCCTCCCAGCAAACGTCGCAAGCTGCGCCTTTTACCGCGTTTTCGATATTTCCGATGCTTCGGCTGATAACGCATATCCTCACCTTCGTCTCATAAATTGGTATTCCTGTCCGTTGTCGTTTGTCAAAAGCAGCGTGTCCTTGCTTGTTTCATAGGTATAGCTTGTATCTTCAGCGGTGGGATCGCGGAAATCAATATACAGGCACTTTCCGTCAATCGTATAATCAAACTCGTAGTGTTTTTGCGGCAGCAGCAAAGCGCCGTGTCCCTTGCCGTCAAACTCGTAGGCTGTCACCTGGTCCAGTGTCCATGTACCGCGCAGCTCATCTCTCCGCGTCATGTGGACGATCAGCCCAACCAGCACGGCAAGAAGCAGTATCAGCACGACGACCATTATAGCCGCTTGCCGCTGGCGCTTTCTTCTCTGCCTCAGGCGCTTATGCCGCGCTCTTGACTGCGCCGTGGCCATCTGCCTGTGCTGGCTGGTTCGCATGTCCGCCACATCCGTTTCTTTCATAAAGCAGTTCCCCTTAAAAAACAAAGTGCGGTGGCGGCTTAATACCGTCACCGCACTTCAAGTGTCTATGTCATTGTATTATCTGCGGGTTCTTTTCTTCCTTCCGTAAATCGTCACACCGCCCAGGCCAATCAAGGAGAGAATCATCAACTCAAACCACAAACCGATATGGCTTTCATCCCCTGTCTTGGGGGAAGTGTCTTTTCCGTCGGTGCCCGTTGTGCTGTTGGCCTTCCACTGAGCCGTAAAGGTGTGATCGCCGGTCACTGTATAGCTTGCGCCTGCCTCATATCTGGAGCCCTCCCAATAGTCGAAGGTGTAGCCGCTCCTTGTGGGCTTCGGCAGGGTAATCGTAGCTCCATCCTCCACAGAAACGGTGACTGTGCCGGTCTTACCGTCCAACTTACCGCCGTTGAGAACGTAGGTAATGGTGTACTTGGTTGCCGGAACAGGGTCGCCGGCAACCTTCGTCCACTTGGCGTACAGCGTGATGTTGCCAGTAATCGGCGTGGAGAAGTTAAAAGCATTGTTGCAGGCTGCTTCTTTATACCATCCGCCAAAGGTCCAGCCGCTTGCTGTAGGATCGGCGGGCTTGGTGGCCTTGTCGCCCTCGTTCACCGTCTGCGTGGAAAGCGTGTTTTCGCCGTCCTTGAAAGTCACGGTGTAGGTGGTCGGGACAGGCGGTGTAACGCTGCTTGCCTTGAAGCTCGCATTGACTGTGACCTTGGCCGCAGGCATGGTGAAGCTCCTGGTGCTCGTGATGTCCGTTTCGCTGCCGCCCTCCGGCGTATAGGTGATCTTGTCGAGCTCATATCCGCTGTCCGGTGTGGCGGTGACGGTGATCGTCGTGCCGGCCGTTGCGGACGCTGCGGAGGCGGAGGCCGTTCCGTTAGCGCCGGCACTGACCGTGATATCATAAGTCACAGGTGCGGTATCCGAAATGCTCACATCATAGGTCGTGGTCTTGCCCTCGTAGGTGATGGTAAGGGTCTGACTCGTCGCAGGAGCGGAGGAGTCAAAACCGCTGACCATTGCCGCCGTAACGGGGATCGTGGCAGATGTTCCGTCAGAATAGTCCACCTTGATCGTCATGCCGCTCACATCCAGCGCCTCACCCACGGTGTAGGCCGTCTTGCCGGGCGTTGCGATGGAGATGCCGGTCACGGTAACCGGTGTGAACTTCGCATAGACGCTGGTATCCGCCGTGATCGGCTGATCAAAGTCGAACACGATGTTGAAGGTGGCGTCCGCGTACCAGCCGTTAAAGGTATACCCGCTCTTGGTCGGGTCGGCGGGCTTTGCAACCTTCTCGCCATTGTTTACCGGAGTGGTGGAGAGAACATTCTCCCCATCCTTGAAGGTCACAGTGCGGGTAGTAGATGTGCTGTCCGTCCAAGTTACAGTGACTTCATTGCTGTAAATGGTTTTTGACCCCTTACGAGCCATGATTCTGTACTTGCTGACATTGTCATTGTAAGTCACAGTCTGTGAAGTAGCCTCTGTGACGGAATACATGTTAACCCATTCGCTTGTGCTGATCCTGTATTCCTGCCATACAGCATCGTCAGGCGTTTCACTAAAAGCCCAAGTAAAGGTATGTGAGCCCGTCTTTGGTGCTGTTCCGCTTTGAGGCTGTGTAGTGAAGCGGAATGCTTCTTCGCCTGTCCAGGTTACGCTGACCTCGTTGCTGTAAATGGTTTTTGACCCCTTACGAGCCATGATTCTGTACTTGCTGACAT
>ENA-UOJO01000341-UOJO01000341.1-human-gut-metagenome-genome-assembly--contig:-P57-NODE-341-length-75780-cov-15.380495_pt1 | contig 75780 bp, 86 predicted proteins | sample MGYA00242351_ERZ723898 | MGnify/ENA metagenome assembly ERZ723898 | reverse complement strand
TGATGGAGGCCACGGCTTTCATAAAGCACTAAAAAGAGTCTGGCCCAAGGCTAAGCTGCAGCGTTGTACTTTCCATGCATTCATCCAGGTAAAGAGATACACAACCGGTAGTCCTAAAACCATTGCCGGCATTGAGATGTACATGATAGCAAAGGATTTGCTGATGATAAAAGACATGGAGCAAGCAGGTCATTGGGTAACCCGATTGATAAACTGGAGAATAAAGCATAAGACCTTTCTTAGTGAAATGACACAAGATGAAAAAGGCAAACTTCGCCCTATGCATGAACGTTTACTAAAGACCGAGCAGTCACTGGTCAGATTAGTACGGCAAAACACATTATTTACCTATTTGGATGAATCGTTATCTTGTGGAGAAGAACTACCATCCACAAATAACCGTATAGAAGGCGGAGTAAATGCACAATTAAGAACGATGCTTAGAAACCATCGTGGGATGTCCATTGAAAGACGCATAAAAGCGGTTTTCTGGTGGTGTTACTTCCACACACCGAAACCGCTTTCTGCATCTGAAATCTTAAAAGTAATGCCCACGGATAGAAGCATTTCTAAACTGTATAAAGCGATGAATGAACGAGCCAAATTAGAGGATTCAATCCCTACATGGGGAGATGCTATTGTGTGGCATGAACTTCATAAATCTAATTCGTATCCGATCTATCTTTGGGATTGAAGACCAACTCATTTTGTCCTATAACCCCAGAATGCCTAAGCCGGTTTCTTTTTTTATGTGCTGCCATACCATGTTTTCTCCGGAAGAGGAAGATGGAAGTGCTATAAGAGGAATAACAGGAAAATGTGCGGGCCGCGTATTCCATGCAGCATCTGCCTTCGGTTTAACAGGACGGAAGGATGGGGTATAATGAGTTAAATGATATATGTTATCAATTGAGGAGGGATTATGAAAATTGATTTAAGCGGCGTTTCTGAAACGCTTCTGGTTACGTTGTATATGCGTGCCAAGGATGCGAAAAGCAACCATCCTTTTCTGAATGATCGGAAAGCGGCGGAAATAATCAGCTGTATGGATTATGATTTTTCCGCTTTTGATCGGGTATGGATGTCATATTATGGAGTATTGGCACGGGCAAAGCTGATGGACCGTGAGGTAAGGCGGTTTATGGCGGATAACCCGGGATGTGTGGTGGTATCTGTGGGCTGCGGGCTGGATACCCGGTTTGACCGCGTAGATGACGGGCAGGTGCGTTGGTATGATTTGGACGTGCCGGAGGTGATCGATCTGAGAAAGCAGTTTCTTGCGGAATCGGAGCGTGTAACCTGTATTTCCGGGTCGGCGTTTGATCCGTCATGGACGGAAAAAGTGGAACGCGAGGGCCGCAGGCTGCTTATCCTTTCAGAAGGCGTGATGATGTACTGGGAGGAAGCGGAAGTACAAAAATTCCTTTCGATTCTGGCAGAAGGGTTCGATGAGCTGGAGGCGCATTTCGACCTTCTGTATAAAGGACTTGTGCACCGGTCGTCCCGCCATGACGTATTGAAACGTATGCAGGCGGAGTTTAAATGGGGTGTGACGGACGGTAGCGAAGTGGTACGGCTGGCGCCGGCATGGAAACAGCTGGACTGTATCAATTTCACTGATGAGATGAGGCATATGCTGCCGGGGTGGAAAAAGCTGCTTGTTCCTTTTTTCTATCTCACCAATAACCGTCTGGGAAAGTATGCGTACAGGAAGTATACGGACTGATTTCGTAAAAGGGACTTTATTCCGGTATGTATCCTCTATTGTGAAAATAGCGGGAGGGGAGCGATAGAATACACAATGATAGGGAGAAAAGAAAAGGTTTCAGGTATAAATTTTCCTTTAAAATATGCATTCTGTCGAATTAGAAAAACCGTTGGTTTTGATATACAATAAAGAAAAGTATTCTGCATTTATTTCTTATTTTTGGATCTGAGGAGGTGTTCTTTATGAACAAATGGGTAAGTGTTGCTTTATGTATCTGCGGTCTCGGATTGGGTGGTATGATGCTGACCGGTGATTCCGACGGTGGACGGGTGCTTATCGAAAATGCGCCTTATATCACGGACGGGAAGATCAATCCCGATCATGAGGGCAAGGTGGTCATTGTTGCGGGAAAACTGAAGACGGAAGAACCGGCAGCCGATGAAGAACTGGGTATTTCCTTTGATTCTCCCATAATCAGGAGGAATGTGCATGTGATGGTGGAGAAGGGAAGCGGAAGTGACATAAAGAGAAGCTGGGAAAGCATGGCAAGCTCCAATATCGCCCGAATGTATAAGAGCGCCCCGCCTGTCATCACCTTTTACGGCGTGGTGAAAGCAGGCGATTTTATTCTGGATAAGACACTCCTGAAAAAATTTGCCGCCGGTGTGAACGTAAATTCGCTTCCCCGGACAGTTTCCTATAAAGGAACCCCTCTTTATCATGAAACAGAATCCGGGATCCACTATCTTACGAATCGGGAACAAAGCTTGATCTTCCCTCATCTGGACGGTGATTACCGAATCTCCTATACGAAGTCTTCTTTAGAAGAGAACCAGGAGAAAACTTTGGTGGGAATTCAAAAAGGGAACAGGCTTCTGGGTGAAGGAACGGTGGACGGTATCGAATTTTTCGGACAGGAGTGGAACGGTATTCTGACCAGGGAGGATATTTTAAAGAATAATGACAATTTTGATTTCATTCTTACCGTTTTAGGCTATGCGCTTTCTGTGGCGCTTATCGCAGGCGGTATATATTCTTTTAAAAAATCTTAAGTAAAAAGGAACCTTGATGGGAAAGCTGCCCGGTATTTCATTTTTAACAGAGTGATATATTCGTTTTGGAAAGGACGGGTGCGGCTATGCTGCTTATGGGTGTGAAAGAAGAAAATGGATGGCTTTGTTCTCAATGGAATCTGACTTATGGGACAGGCTGGACAGAAATCACTAAAGCGGTGAAAACAGCGTATCCCTATTATGAGAATGTGGAAATCCTGGTAGACAACATAAAAGTTGATCTGCAGTCGGCGGAAGATGTGCTGTGTCTGGAAGAGGGCGGGGATATGGTTATCAGGGGAACTTCTACAGTCATCAAAGTGCCGATGATGGTCAAGTTTTATAACCAGCTGCAGAGAGTGGACGTGTGGGTGGCGTGTGCCACAGACGAATTTAAAGAAGCGGATTATAAATCTTTCAACTTGTCTATGGGGCAGTATATGGACAGCATGGAACTTGCCATGTATTGCTGATTGGCGGGGCGCCGCAATGATGGGAAGTCGGAATGTTTTTTCCCTTGCATGGAAGGAGAATGTATGGACAGCGGCATGTATACGGAAAGAGAAATGCAATGTGTGAAAGAAGGTATAGGTGCCGTCCGGTCGGTGCTGTCGGGGACGGATACGGAAGCGAAACGGCGCCTGCTTTTTTATCTTGACTGGTATATGGATCCCTATTATAAACAGGATATTTCAGGCATAAAAAATGATTTAAAGGAAATGCTGGAAAAGGTCGCGGTGTCTCCCAATGAAGAGGATATCATTGATGAAGCCCTGCATCTCCTGGAAGGATATACGGATCCGCCATATCCGATACTGGTGGCGTACTTGGGGAACTTAAGTGGAAAACATAAACCGAAAGCGCTTTATCTGCTGCAGGGGGCAGGATAGAGAGCTTTCGGCAAAACAGGAAAAAGAGCAGAAATCAGACATGGAAAGCATGAAGCAGTATTTCTGCTGTATCATGTGTCAAAAGGCGGACACTCTTTATTAAAGAGCGGTTATTATTGCGGAGAAAAGAATGGTTTTGAACGGTTCGATCAGGGAGCGTGTTTGGCAGATGCTCTCCTGTGGAGGTTACAGCAGGAGCAGGAAAGTATCTTCTGACGGCTGCGAGGCACTGTATACAAAAGCCGGTATACCGTTTTTTCCGGCGGCAAGAAGGTTTTATGAGCGGTGCGGCGGTCTGTTTTCAGATTGTGAAATAATTTTTGAAACTGGTTCAGACAGCCGCGAGTTTTATTTCTACCTGTATCCTGATATGGGGGAAGACGCCGCCGTCGAGCTGTATAAGGCGTATTATGACGAGGGAACATCTGCCGGAGAAAGAATCTGCGGGGAAGCGCTTGCTGCTAAGGCGGCGGCAGGAACAGAAGTTTCACCTGTCGGAATTATCGGTTATTACTATCCCGCAACAGTGTATGCGGCGGAGAATGGAATGCTGTATTGCGTCCATGAGTATGAATCTGATGTCCGTGTATTTGCAGATGTTGAAGAAATTCTAGCCTATGAATTGCAGGTGCACAGGCCGATACGGATAGAAAGGCGCCGCTGATGCAGGCCGATGGTTTTGTAAAAGTGGGGAGTCCGGCATGGATAAAGAAGAGTTTTGCAGTGCCTATGTAGCATGGTTTCCTGAAAATGAAGAAAGATACAGGGAGCATAAAAGAGAATTTCCCCATATTCTGCTCCATGTATTTTCTGTATTTGCTGTAAATATCCCTATGGTAGAGGCTTATGAGGGAAAAGACCATGCGGAGTTTGAAAAATTTTGCTCTTTTATTGAGTATGTGTGGAGAAAAGCGGATGATGAAGTGCTGAATGTACTTGATACCACGGTGCTGGAAGGGATATCTGAAAATCTGCCGATGTGGACTGCTTTCGGGAATTGCATTCATGAAGATTTCCGGACTTACATCAATACCGTCCTGATCAGGCAGAATGTCATGATGTCTGATGTGCCGCCGCTTTGTTAATCGGCCCGATAAGGATGGAATATACTGCGGGAAGACAGTAAGGAATTCTGCTTATGTACACATCTGCGGGTTTCTTTCCGCTGCATTCTTCTAATGATTTGCAAAATAGGATAAAATAAAGAATAATAGATCAAATCCCGATCAGGGGGAGATGTATTATTTAAATATTTAAACAGGTAAGATAGAAAGGAATATATATGGATCAGAAATTTGATACGATTGTCATCGGTTTCGGCAAGGCGGGAAAGACGCTGGCGGCGAAACTGGCAAAGCAGGGCGAAAAAGTGGCGCTGATTGAAAAGGATGCCCGTATGTACGGCGGTACATGCATCAATGTGGGCTGCATTCCCTCCAAGCGTCTGGTGCTGGAGGCGGAGCGGGCGCCTGCCCATGATTTTGAAGTGCAGAGTGAGTATTATCATGTGGCGGTGCAGGAGAAAAAGAAACTGACAACAGCACTCCGTATGGCCAATTATAATAAGCTTATTGATGCCGGTGTGCAGGTCATCAACGGCACGGCTTCTTTCCTTGACGGAAAAACGATCGGGGTAAAAGGCGCGCACGGTACGATGCAGACGCTTTCCGCATCCAAATTGATTATCAATACCGGCGGGCGTTCGATAATTCCTGCTGTACCCGGTGTGGAAAATAACCGTTTGGTGTTCACGTCTGAAACCATGATGGAGAATGAAACACTGCCCCGCCGGCTGACAATTATCGGCGGCGGATATATAGGACTGGAATTTGCTTCCATGTATGCCCGTTTCGGAAGCAAAGTGACGATCCTCCAGAACGGTTCTGTATTTCTGCCGAAAGAAGACCGGGATATGGCGGAAGCGGTTGAAAATGTATTGAAATCTTATGGCGTGTCCGTCATTACGGGAGCCGGTCTGAAGGAAATCAAAGAAGGGACGGCGGTTTATACAAAGAACGGAGAGGAAGATACGCTGGACGGCGATGCCATTCTTCTCGCCACGGGACGCGGGCCGAATACGGAAGGTCTTCATGCGGAACGGGCCGGTGTGGAATTGACAAAGCGGGGCGCCGTCGTTACCGATAAGCATCTGCGGACAACCGCGGAAAATATCTGGGCGGCCGGCGATGTGTGCGGCAATCTGCAGTTCACCTATATTTCTCTGGATGACAGCCGCATTATTCTTTCCGATATGCAGGGTGATGGAAGCCGTACGACAGAGAACCGCGGTGCTTTCGCTTACTCTGTCTTCATGGAGCCGTCTTTTTCCCGTGCAGGCCTGTCGGAGAAAGAAGCGGCGGATAAAGGGCTGAATTACCGTGTGGTGCGGATGAATACCGATATGATTCCGAAAGCGAAAGTTCTCCGCAAGACGACGGGGATGCTGAAGGCGGTCATTGATAAAGACAGTGGGAAGATTTTCGGTGCGGCACTTTTCTGTCCCGAATCTTACGAAATTATCAATATGGTGAAGTTAGCGATGGATCATGATTTGGATTACACGGTGCTCCGTGATTTTATCTACACGCATCCCACCATGTCCGAAGGGCTGAATGATTTGTTTTCCTTATAAAAACGGATAACGGCTGGCGGAAACCGGAAAACGAGAAGGCGGATGAATCTATCCGGAGTCCGGAAAAAGCCTGACAATAAGGACAGCATATCTTATTTATGAGATGTGCTGTTTTTTCTTTTTACCCAATGGAGTATGTGATAAGAAAACAGAAAACAGATATCAGAAACCAGAGAACAGAAATCAGAAGACAGAAAACGGATATCAGAAATCAGAAATCAGAAATCAGATATCGAGGCTGTGGGCTGTCATCTGCCTGAGAGTGAGTGATCCACGGCTGCCCGCAGTTTTTTTATTTCCCCGGGCGGAAGTGTTCCGGAATATGATCGGGAATGATCCTTTATGTGTCTCCTGCCCATGCATTGAAAGATAAAATGAAAGCTGATAGTATATGTGTACTGTTTATGTCGGAAGAGGGGAATAGGATTGGAGCAGAAACGGGAAAGCGGGGCATGGAAGGCTTTTCAGGAAGCGTTTCCTTACACGGTTCCTATTTTCGCAGGATTCTGGTTCGTAGCGTTTTCTTATGGGATTTATATGCATTCCATGGGGTTCGGCTTTCTTTATCCTGCCCTTATGGCGGCATTCATTTTCGGCGGTTCTCTGGAGTTCGTCGTAGTGACAATGCTTATGAGCCCGTTTGCCCCGCTGGGTGCCTTTGCTATGGCGCTGATGGTGCAGTCCCGCCATTTGTTTTACGGCATTTCCATGCTCGAGAAATATGAAAACATGGGGTGGAAGAAACCGTTTCTCATGTTTTGGATGTGCGATGAAACATTTGCTTTGAATTACACGGCCACAGTGCCGCGTGATGTGGATCGGGGCTGGTTCATGCTCTGGGTATCCTTCCTGAATTATTTCTATTGGGTCAGCGGCGCCGCGGTAGGCGGACTTCTGGGATCGCTGGCAGCGTTTGATACGAAGGGGCTCAGTTTTGTGATGACTGCGCTTTTTGTTGTTATTTTTCTGGAACAGTTTTTACGGGAGAAAAAACATTATACCGCAATGATCGGCGGCGTATCGGCAGTGGGGTGTCTGGCCGTTTTCGGCGCGGAGTCGTTTATACTTCCGGCCATGGGTCTGATCCTGGCGGCGATTACGCTTTTGCGGAAGCCGATTGAGAAAGCAGGGGGATTTTTATGACGGAAATGCCTTTATATGAACAGGTTCTCACGATTGCTGTCTGCGTTCTGGCAACAATGGCAACACGGATGGTTCCTTTTTTTCTTTTCCGGCCCGGAAAAAATCTGCCCGCTTATATCCAATACCTTGGGAAGGCGCTGCCCTCGGCGGTATTTGCCCTTCTTGTGGTGTATTCGCTGAAGGACATTCATTTCTTTTCGGGAAATCATGGTGTACCGGAGGCGCTGTCTCTTGCGGTGACGGTCGCGGTGCATGTGTGGAGGCGGAACATGCTTCTTTCCATGGCGGCAGGTACGGCATGCTGCATGGCGCTGACAAGGGGTTTATAGAAAGCGGTAAATATGGAAAACAGGGGAAATATTTCCTCAGCTTTTTGAATCTCTTCCTTTGGAACTTATCAATTTGTACGCCTGTGATGATTTGCTTTATAATCATAGGGAAGCAGCCATAAATACTTTGAGAGTTTAAAACACTCCAAGAAGCATGAAAACAGCAATGAACAAGGAGATAAAAGCAATGTCCGGTTCAACGGATAAGATATTACAGGTACTTGAAGCGGAACAAATCCGCCGCCTGAACCTTACAAAAGAAGATTTACAAAAATCATACCGTAAATTGGCGGAACAGAATTTTCCTGACGATCAAAGAATCCGATTTATTGCTGATTTAGGAGTCTGTAAAGACGCGGCATATCATTATCGGCTTATTTGTAAAGACTGGGAAGAAGATAAAAAGCTGCATTTAGAAAGCAGCTTTGATCAACATGGAAGAGAAGGCCTTGCGTTTTTATTTGAACAGCTGGATACAGTCAGGGATGAAAAGTTAAAGATATTGACCGCGTTTCTCATAGCGGAAACTCTTTCCAAGTTGAAGCATAGAGATTTTTATGTATCATTCTGCAATCGGCTTATTCCTGTTCTTGTTTCACTTATTGATACAAATGAAAATATTCTTCGCCGTAAAATTATCATCGCTTTCGGGTGGATAGGCTCATCAAAAGAAATGGATATCTTAACAAGACAAATATCCAGGGATAAAGATGCCCTTTGCCGGGCATGGTCTGCAGCAAGTCTTATGCAGATGTCATTTCATAGAGTGGAACGGGAAATGCTGCGGGCGAAAACAAAAGAAGTATTTGTTCAAGCCATTACAGAAGAGAAAGACTTATATGCCTGCGGAATGATGATAGAAGCAGCGCAAATATTGTTCAGCAAAAAATGGATATCTTCAACTGCTGTAGAAAATATGGAGCCTGAAAAGATAGAAAAAGCAAGACAGTCTGCCATCAGGTTTTTGAGCAAGTGTTAGATAAAAAATATAGAAATGCAGGAAACAGTCAATCAAAAATAATGGTTTACTGTTTTTTGCTGTTCAAAAGTAGAAAGGGTGTCAAATGGAAAATACCAATAAATCAAAACGGTACCTGATAAACGCTTCGTACGGCGCATGTGCGGAAGCGGAACAGTTTTTCCTGACGGCGGGGATAGCATACTGCATGGCGCTGACGTGTCTATTGTAGAAACCGGCAGCAAGGGCGGGAAGGATGTTTTATCCGATACGGATCTCTATGCGGCCGCAATGCGGGGAACCGGAGGATTGATAAGGATAATGGGGTGAAGTTAAGAATACATAATGGTACTCAGGTCAATTTCAGAACAATGATGAGTAGATTAAAAGTCTTTCTGATAGATAAGTACAGAAGGCTTCTTATGTGAAAAGATAAAATATCTATCTATAAGATTTTATTTATGAAATATAAGAAGAAACGAGAGGATATATGCATATATTGACAAGAATAATAGAAAAGGATAATAATTAAATAAAAATGAGGATATAGTTCAAAAATAATACAAAGTAAATTAATGATTTTGAAAGAGAGGGTTATGGAAATGAATAGGAATTTGATTAGAACAAGTTTGTTAATGATTTTTATGAGTATTCCGGTAGGGTATTCAAATGTTGTATTTGCCGAGGCTCCGGTATATTCTTTGGATCCGGTATATGTTGTCGGAGCGCATAAAGTTTTGGATTCAGACAAATTCGGGAATATTATTACAGAGCAATCTTACTATAGAACGGGCGGAGATGTGGAAGTGGTAAACAGGAAAGAAATAGAAGATCATCATTATAATTCTATTTCAGAAGCGATTAAGTCTATACCCGGCGTGACATTCTCCAATCCAGGATACCGGGCGAACTGGTATGGATATGCAGCCTATTGCAATGCATTTTCTATCAATGGAGATACCCGTGTTGTGGTTCTTGTTGATGGGCGGCGTGTAGATAATCCAGCGACGGAATTGTTTGGTGACAGCTCCGTATCGGCAAGTAAGGGCATGACAGATCTTGATCAGGTTACAAATATAGAAAACGTGGAAAAGGTGGAGGTTATTAAAGGACCGGGCGCATCTGTATATGGAGCAGATGCTACCGGCGGTGTAATTAACATCATTACCAGAAAAGGAACAAAAGTGACTCGTGGAGCAATTGAACTTGCTACAGGATCGTGGAAGCATCATCTGTATAATATAAGCTTGTCCGGCCCCGTAGGAGATAAATATTCATACTTTGTTTCTGCAAATCGGGAAATGTCCGGTGATTCGTATTTTTACGACAGAATGACTGGTGCGAATCATAAGTATTACAATACTCATTATAAGGAAGAAGGGATAAGTGCGAGATTTGACGGGGAATTTGATGATGACCACAGCTTGAGAGTATGGTTCAATCATAACAATGGCAAGGACGGTTGCCCCAATGATGCTATTGATTACAGGTACTGGAATGAAACGGATTGGAATCGGATTATAGATAATGCTCAAAATAATGGAAAGTTAGGAGATACGGATAATCCCGGATATCGCAATGTGTATGCGATTGACTCCATGTTCGGCAGCTATACTGCGTATAATAAAAATGATTTGGATATTACGTATACATTTAAAAGAGATCATGGCTTAGAAAACTTTGTCCGCGTGTATAACCAGGATCATCATTACCAGGTCTTTGATAAGTATAAATGGACCTATCCCGATGGGACTACTTTGGCGCCCTGGCCGGGAAATTATGATAAGTTTAAAGAATTCATGGATCTTTGGGGCGGTCCGATCTCAAAAGAACATATTAATACATACCATGTGGAAAAGAATAAAGGGATAGAATTACAATTGGCCAGACAGATAAAAAATAATGATATCATTTTTGGCTTGACGTATGATAGAGGGGAAAATAATGATTATAAAAAGAACTATAAAACCGGAGAAGTGAAGGTTGGAAAGACGCAAAGAGATACACTTGTCGGTTATATACAGGATAAGATTCGTTTGAGTGATAAATTTGAAATAACTCCGGCTGTTCGCATGTCGCATTATGGAAATTATAGTGCTCATATTTATAAAAGAGATTGGTCAAATGGGACAATTTATCCGGTCGATTATGATGATACAGGACGCAGAACACAGTTTACCCCCAGTTTGTCAATGCAGTATCTATTTACGCCCCGTTTAGCGGGCTATTTCAGCTGGACCAATATTTACAGGCCTATTAAGCAGCAGGATTTATTTGAAGCAGATATATTGGATGACAAACCGTTAAAGGATGAAAAAGGGAATGTGTATACGATTGGCCTGCGGAGCAGAATCGGTTCAAATACCATGTATTATGCTTTTTACTCTATTTATCCGATGAATACTGATAATTTTCTTTTCCCGTCAAAAATTCGTCAAAAAAATACACGAGGAGAAAATTCCTCGTGTTTATTATTAGCCAAACAATCTCTGAATATCTTGTCTTGCCTTTTCTCGCATGTCATCGGTATAGGAAACGTAGGTATTAATGACGGTTGCCACGGTGTCGCCTAAGAGTGCTGCCACGGTCTTGATATCTGTTCCAGATGCAAGAAGTCGTGTCGCATAGGTATGTCTTAGGCAATGGATACCATGACCAGTGTAGTTCTTGACGATTACCGAGATTTTATTTGCTCCTTTCCGGCGGAATAGCCTATTATCCATCTGCACCGGATAGAGCTTTCTGTAGAGTTCAATGTCTTGTACGAGGGACTTGGGAATGGGAATTGTGCGATTGCTGTTATGAGTCTTGCAAGGGGTCAACGTGCGACCACCTCTTTCGACTCCCATTTGCTTGTTTATCGTGATTTCATGCTTTTCAAGGTCAATACAGTCATTGGTCAGTCCGAGCATTTCGCCGGCTCTTATTCCCGTCTTGGCACAGATAGCAATCTGCAAATAATCGGAGAATTTCAATTCGTTTCTTGCTCGGGACAGCAAGGATTGCAATTCAAACTCCGTCAAAACATTCAAGCTATCTTTTTTGCGGATTTTTATTTTCTCTAGATTCTCTGCTGGGTTCTCTGCAATGATTTTATAATTTTGGGCATATCGGAACAATGACCTGACCACTGCGACTTTTAAGTTTTTGTTTTTGTCTGACCCGCCGGAACTGTCAATCCCATACTTGAGGTCGGTATAAGTAATGGTGATTAATTTTTTATCGTATATTTTCAGCTTTTTTGCGATGGAAATATAGTTGATGTAAGTGCCGTAGGCAATGTGTCTGTCCTCTGCATAGATTTCAAGAAATTCACCTACCGTCAGGTTCAGCAAGTCCCTGTCACTGGTCACGTTAATTTTCGAGATCAGATTCTTTTTTGCGGTTTCGGACATGGCCTCTGCTTTTGATAAAAAGCCGCCTTTACTCTTCTGTTTCCATTGGCCGTCTTGCTCGTAGGAAATAATCAACTGCCAAGCCGGTTTCTGCCGTGTACCTCTGTTTCGAGTAGAAAAAGTATATTTCATGAAAAAATCAGCTCCTTTCGAAATAAGAGCCGATTTGCTATAATAATAGACGTAATCAGCCCTTGCGTGGGGTATATTACACTTTCCCGTCAGTATGCGCTACCATACCGGCGGGATTTTTATATTGGAAATAATTTGACGTTTTGCTTGGAGATAACCATTTATATCCAAGAGAAATGATGTTTTGCTTGGATATGTCATAAGATGTCAAAATAAGTTGACGTTTTGCTTGGATTTAAATCAAATTAAGAAGTTCACGGCAAATGAAAGTTTTTTCTTTTTTTCTCAATGATGGGTTATCAAGAGGAATGCCGTTTTCCTGCATTTTATTAAGGAGATTATAGAGCGTCTGTCTCGATGTTTTAATTTCATTATTTAACATGCTTACAGTAAAAATGGGGTGTTCAAAAATAAAATCAAGCACTTGGACATAATAGATGGAACGAATGTTATTTGATTTTGCTTTATAGGAATTGTAAAGAGATAATATATCCTGCACTTTTTGAATATTGGTATGTGCTTGAGTAATGACACCATTAAGGAAATACCGTATCCATCCTTGCCAATCGTTATTTTGTGATATATTTGCAAGCATTTGAAGATATAATGCACGATCTTGTTCAAAAAAAGAACTCATGTAAAAGGTCGGAGTGAAGATTTTCCCCGAATAATAGAGAAATAGCGGAATTAATAATCGACCGATACGACCATTGCCATCTTCAAATGGGTGAATCATTTCAAATTGTGCGTGGATTATAGCAGTTTGGACGAGAATATTTGGCTCTGTATAGTGAATAAATTTTTCCCAGTTGCTCATATAAAAATCTGTTAGCTCCGGAGGAACAGGCGTATAGGAGATTCTACCATAGCTGCCAATATAGTTTTGGCTAGTTTTAAATTCTCCCGGATGTTTTGTGCTACCTCTAACGTTACTAAGTAATATTTTATGCATGGTTTTAATCACTTTTATTGTAAGAGGGCTTTTGCTGTCAGGATTTGTAAGATTATCCCGAGGTGTTATGGTGTTTAGTGCATATAATAGCGCTTTCCGATAATTCAAAATTTCTTTCAGTTCATCCTCTTGAATCCCTGTTTCGTTACCCGCCTCATGGTTAAGAATGTCTTCAAGGGTTGCATGAGTTCCTTCCAGCTTTGATGACAAAACGGCTTCTTGCGTAGTAATTGGCGAAATAAGCAAGGTGGGATTTGATAGTGTTCGCAAAAACCAATTGTATCCGCCTAAAATGGAATCTGCCGCAGATAATAAGCCCAGTATTTCATCAGACGAATAAACTATTTTACGTGTGTCAATAGGAAGCTTTGTGGGTAAATAAGGTGTTGGTGCAGTTTCTAATAATTTTTTCTTTTGAATGGTATCCATAGAAATTTTTCCTTGCGTATAAAATATAAAACAAAAATTACCATGTGTGACGGGATTCTACCACTTTACCGATAATTTTCACCGGTAATTCTTCGATTTCTTTATTGCTGTAGAAATGGGGTTGATATACTTCCACATTAAGACCGACCAGCATAATGCCTGTTTCGGTCTTTTTTATTTGTTTAACGGTTGCGTCATTCCCGTTTACTAAAACAATGGCGGTATCTCCGGTATCCACATCATTCTGCTTTTTAACGATGACAATATCTCCCGGTTGCAGTTTGGGAGACATAGATTCACCTTTGATTCTTAATGCAAAATATTCTCCGCTCTTTGCCATGCTTTCGGGAATCTCTTCCCAGTCGTCTATGTCGGTGATTGCCTCGATAGGGATTCCGGCGGCAACACGACCAAGAACGGGAATGCGAGTTCCTTTTGCATGACGGGTGGGGGATTCTTCTAAGAAATATGATTTAGGTACATTAAAATAATCAGATAACTTTTGAATAACTCCCATACGGGGGATAGATTTCATTAAAATCCATTTGCCTACAGTTGATTCGCTTACATCTAAAATCTTGGCAAGGTCACTTTGTGTCATATCGTGTTTATCTAAGATTCGTTGTATTCTCTTGCTTATTACAAGTCTTGCATTTTCAATATCACTCATTTTAGAACCCCCTTTTTCTATATTTTAGAATATTATTCTAAAAAAGTCAAAAAAAATCTAAAAAAATAGAATTTAACGCTTGACAGTAGAATTAAATTCTACTATAATACATTCAGAACAGGAAGAAAGGAGGGAAAAGCGTGGAAGAAGAATTTCAAATTTCATTGAAAGCCGCCCGCGTGAATGCAAGATTAACACTGATAAATGCGGCGAAGGCAATAGGGATAGGCAAAGATACATTGATTAAGTGGGAAAGGAATTCCGGGTTAGTGAATCCAATTTATCAAAAGAAAATTTCTGAAGCTTATTCCTGCCCTATAGACAAAATTTTTTTTGGACAGTGAGTAGAATTTAATTCTAGAAATAGCAGAAAGAGAGGTGAGAACAAATGGAAGACAAACTGAATATTACGCTCCAACTGGTCAAAGGGCTGAAAGCTTGGGAGTGGAGACGTATTAAAGAAATAATCGATAGACAGTATGAAGAAAAGGCCAACAAGCTGGCACTTGATGACCTTTCTTGTGAATCGATAAAGAGACGGTTTGATATGGAATTTACTCGGTAACAACTTGAATGAATGACGGATGTATACGGTAATTCTTTCCCTCGTACTGAATATTAAGGTGATTATATTCAAAGAGTTTATCGCCTTCTTCTTTCCACCAGGTGCTTACCGGTTTTCCGTCATCGACAGTTGCGTTTGCGGCACTAAGGTTAACCCAAGTACCACAAAGACATGCATAGATCTGTTTCATAGTATTCACCCCCTTTCTGATTTCATTATAAAGAGGGTGGCAAGCATTAAGCACAAAGAAGGGTAGCAAAATGAACAATTTACAAATTTTTAACAACGAAAAATTCGGCAGCATTCGGACAGTGGAAGTTAACAACGAACCTTATTTTGTGGGGAAAGATGTAGCAGACATCTTGGGGTATCAAAACCCAAGCAAGGCAATAAGTATGCACGTAGACGAAGAAGATAAGGAATTTGTGATGATGAACATAGCAGATTCCCAAAATGGGAATCTGTCTATAGGGCAAACAAAAACAGCAGTTATTAACGAGAGTGGTTTATATAGCTTGATATTGTCCTCAAAATTACCAACGGCGAAAGAATTTAAAAGATGGATTACACATGAAGTCATTCCGGCAATCCGGAAGACCGGCGGATATATCTCCGGGGCAAAGGAAATGTCTGATGAGGAAATCATGGCAAAGGCTCTGCTGATTGGGAAGCGCACCATTGAACAACAGCAACTCCGGATTCAGGATCTGGAAGTCACAAACAGCAAACTTTCGGTCTCCAACACCATCATGCGTCCGAAAGCCGATTATTTTGATGAACTTGTAGATAGAAACCTGTTAACCAATATACGGGAGACAGCAAAACAACTTCGTGTCGGACAAAAAGTATTTGTTAATTTCCTTTTAGATAAAAAATATCTCTATCGGGATTTAAAAGGAAAACTCATGCCGTATGCAGGAAAAGGAGACGGTCTCTTTGAAGTCAAAGAATGCTTCAATGACAAAACAAGGTGGAGCGGCGTTCAGGTACTGGTCACCCCAAAAGGCCGAGAAGTATTCCGGTTACTTTGTGCAGGATTAACTGCTTAAAAAGCAAAGAGAGGTCAAGAAAATGGAATTAAAATTTGAAAACAAGGAAATTGTGGAAATTAAGTGTACGGTCGACGAGTTTAAGGAACTCATGAAAAAAGAGCCTCATCGCAGTGAGGCTCAATACCAAGATGAATTAGAAAAAATTTTGAAAGACAAAAAAGCAATGGAAACAGTTAAATCATTTCTTTTCAACGAGAATTTTTTCCAAGATTCTGAATAAAAACTCTTTATCCAACTGATGAGCAGTAACAATTGCCGCAAAGATAGCCGCTTGAGGCTCAGAACCTTTCACAGATTCTTTGCTGAGAATGTCAGTAAATGCGGATGAAAGTTTTTCGGCAGTTAGTGATTTACTAAACTCTGTATTCACGTCGTGAAACAGTTGTTGTAATTCTTGTTTTGTCATAACAATCACCTCCTTTCTGATTTCATTATAAAGGAGCGTGGATTAATAAAAAAGATAAGAGAGGTGAATGAAATGGAGAGCGCACTGCTGACCACTAAGCAGACTTGCGAGGCGTTAAATATTTCGAGAACGACACTATGGAAACTCGAAAAGCTATACAGAATCAGGCCGGTACAGAAATTGCTACCTGTCAAGCGGTTTCGGCTCAGTGATATCGAAAAAATAAGAAAGGGGGCGAACTCATGACGAAATCATTAGCAGTAACAATCATGATTGCCATTAGCACACTTGCGGCAGGCGTAGTAGCAAGTTCAACCGATGACAAGCTTGTCGAGTATAGAAAAGAAATTGCAGCCGGAGATACGCTTTGGGACGTTTGTGCCAAAGTGGCAAGCAACAAAGATAATCTACAGGAATTGGTGTACAGCACGATGAAAGAAAATAACGTATCTGATCCCGGCAGTCTACAACCGGGAGAGGAAATTATCATCCGAGTAAAGGCGGTGAAGTGATGAGGAGAGAACTGTTATTAGCATTTCTACTCAGCGTATCAAGTATCTTGCCTGCACAAGCGGAATGGATTGTTTCCGAATGCAGTGCATACACGCCTTATGATTGCGGAACTATCACTGCAACAGGCGAAACAGTCCGTGTCGGAGGGGTCGCTTGTAACTTCCTGCCGTTCGGTACGGTGGTTGTCATCGACGGTGTGGAGTATATCGTCAATGACCGTTGTGGCATCGATGGTTGCATAGATATTTTTATGGAAGATTATGAAGCCGCCATTCAATTCGGTCGGCAACGCAAGGAGGTTTATATCAAGAGATGAACTATAAAAAAATTTATCAACAAGTACTTAAAACAATTTTAAGCGGTAAAAGCGATTCTGTTCTTAGGCAATATCCGAACTACTACGTAAATAATAAAGATTTAATTTCTTTTAATAATCACAGTATATTCTTGATCCCCAAAAATAAGAATATACTGGCACCCGATATCGGGGAGAGATTATCAGAAACTATGGTAGAAACGCTTGTCCCTAAAGATGATGCAGACCTGACAGCGTTACTACCTACAGACACCATCATCGGTGTAAAACCACAAGGTCGGGTGCTGAAAAAACCTGACGGCACAGAATATCAATACCGCATGGATAATAGCTACTTCGGATATTTCGATGAAGATGTAAAAGTCATGGTGAATCTCAACAAAGAAACGTCTTTATTCTATTTATTTGAAGACGAAGAACTGGTGTGTATCCTCGCGCCAATGCGTGTAAAAGATTGAAAGGAGGTGGTGTCAATTGATTGTGCAGACAAGTAAAAAGCCGTCCACTGCTGGAACAGTAGGACGGCAAAAGCCAAAAGCCAAAAGCCTTTATTAAATTATATCACAGCTGAAGGAGAGAATAAAATGGTCAAAATTGAAATGGAAGCAACGAGTATAGCAGATTTGAAAAAACAGATGAAAGAATTCCTGAATGATGAAAAACAAAAAGAAGATACCGCGACAAAGGCAAAGAAAAAAGAAACGCCGGTAAAACAGGAAGTGCCGGAGGAGGCAGTAAAGGAAGAAACTAAAACCGTAAAGGAAGAAGCTAAAGCCGTAAAGGAAGAAACTAAAGCCGTAAAAGAAGACCCCAAGCCTGAAGAATTAACAGATGATCAAAAAACAGAATTAAGAAGTCTTTGTGCCGATTACATACATAAAGTATCGGATGGAAAAGAAAACATAAAAAAATTCCTAAATACAAAAGGTGTTGCGAAAGTTACAGAATTGAAGCCTGCCGATTTGCCTGAATTTAAAGCAATGGTACAAATCTGATGGCTCACGCAGTGTTAAGTGCTTCTGCCAGTCATCGGTGGCTGATGTGTACACCTTCTGCAAGGCTTGAAAGAAACTTTGAAGATACAACAAGTCCCTATGCAGAGGAAGGCACAGAGGCGCATGCGCTGGCGGAAAAAACGCTAACGGGCTTCCTGAAAAACGGAAAATCGCAGGTAGAATATCCGGAAAATGCAGAAATGCAGGAAGCCGTTCAGCGTTATGTAGATGCCTGTATTGAAAAGATAAACGGCGCACGGCGGATCTCGAGAGATTCGCAAATCAAGGTAGAACAACGCCTTGATTTTTCAAACTGGGTACCTGAGGGATTCGGAACCGGAGACATGGTCATTATTTCAGACGAATTCTTAGAAATCATAGATCTGAAATATGGAAAAGGTGTGCCGGTATCTGCAATCAATAACAGTCAAATGAGATTGTATGCGCTGGGTATGTTCGACGCATACGGGTATCTCTACGGAGCTGAAGAAGTCAGAATGACGATTGTGCAGCCACGGCTTGACAGTGTTTCGACTGAAACCATTACAGTGAAAGACCTGCTTGCGTGGGGTGAAGAAGTCAAAGAGAAAGCAAAAATCGCTTTTGCCGGTAAAGGTGAATTCTGTGCAGGCGCGCACTGTAGATTTTGTAAAGCAAGACATACTTGTCGGGCGCATGCAGATTATGAATTGAAAAACATTAAAGAGGATTTGCAGGCACCGGAACTCGAAGATTTTGAAATTTCAGATATCTTGCTACGGGCTAAAGGAATTAAAACATGGCTTGACGGACTAGAAGCATATGCGCTCGGGAAAGCCCTTGACGGATATGAGTGGCCGGGAATGAAACTGGTCGAAGGGCGAAGTACCAGAAAAATTACTGATAGCGAACTGGCTGCATATCAGCTCTTAAATGCGGGATTTGGCGTAGAAGTAATTTACAAGCCTCAAGCACTACGGTCCATTACGGATCTCGAGAAACTTTGCGGAAAGAAAATGTTCAACGAACTGTTGTCCGGCGTCATTGAAAAGCCGCCGGGGAAACCGACACTGGTTTCTGAAAAAGATAAGCGCAAAGCTCTAGATTGCAATATTAAAAACGATTTTGACGAAAGTCTTTTATAAAGAATAGGAGAAAACACAATGAAAAGTATTAAATTTGTAACCGGATTAGTCAGATTATCTTATGCAAACATTTGGACACCGAAGGAAGACCTCAGTAAACGCATGCGTTATTCGGCAAGTCTTTTGATTAAAAAGAGCGATACAAAAACCGTTTCCCGTTTGAAGTCAAAGATAAAAGATCTCATCAACGATGAAGAAGCAAAGAAAATTCTCGGGACAAAAGGAAAAGATTTGGATTTACCGCTCCGCGACGGAGACAAGGAGAAAGAGGGGGACCCTAACTATGCGGGACATTATTTTTTAAACGCTAAAGCTTCTGAAGAATATCCGCCTAAGATTCTCGATAGCGACGGCGAAATGCTTATGGATAAATCGGAAATATACAGCGGTTGCTATTGTCAGGCCGTGTTATCTCTCTTTGTATATAACCAAGGTGGTAACAGAGGTGTTGGCGTAGGTCTTAACGGCCTTAAAAAAATTAAAGACGGTGAACCACTTTCCGGCGGCGGCGTTTCCGCAAGAGATTTCGATAACAGCCTTATAAACGATGACGATGACGATGATATTTTTTAAGGAGTAACCGCTATGACCACACTGGCAATTGATTTAGAAACTTACAGCGATAACGATATCAAATACGGTGTCTATAAATATGTAGATACGCCGCAATTCGAAATCTTATTGCTCGGATATAGTTTCGATGATGAGCCTGTGCAGGTAGCGGATCTAACCAAAGAGAAGATGCCTGCACGAGTGTTGCAGGCTCTTTTCGATGGTGCTGTTACTAAAACGGCATTCAATGCAAATTTTGAAATTACCTGTCTTAAAAAGTTTTATCCCGATATGCCCGCGGAGCAGTGGGAGTGTACCAGCATACTCGCTTTATATAATTCATTGCCGACAGGTTTGGCCAACGTGGCCAAGATTCTGAAACTGGCAGATGACAAACAAAAAGACACTCGCGGTAAAGCACTGATTAATTACTTTTCCAAGCCTTGCCGACCGACAAAAACAAACGGCGGACGGACAAGAAATCTTCCGGAGCATAACCCGGAAGCTTGGGAAACGTATATCGAATATAACCGTCAAGACGTGGTGGTGGAAAAAGAAATCAGAAAAAAATTAATCGACTTGAAACCGCCGGAAATTGAACACAAATACTGGCTTGTGGATCAAGAGATTAACAGCCGTGGCGTGCGTATCAATGAAAAGCTGGTCAATAACGCAATTCGTATGAACCGGGAACAGCAGAAAGAACTGCTTGCAAAGGCAAAAGAACTGACGGGACTCGAAAATCCTAACAGTCCCGGACAGCTAAAAAGATGGGTAGAAGACAGGCTTGGGGAGACCGTCGAATCTATCGATAAGAAAGCAATCGTCGAACTTTTGAAAAAAGACATACCGGAAGATGTCAGAAAAATGCTCGGAATGAGGCAGCAGCTCGGGAAGACATCTATCAAAAAGTATGAGGCTATGCAGCAGGCACTGACTTCCGACGGACGTGTACATGGTATGTTTCAGTTCTACGGCGCGATGCGGACAGGAAGATGGGCTGGACGGATTGTACAGTTACACAATCTACCGAGAAATAACATGGAATCCAAAGAGCTGGATATAGCTCGTGCTTTTGTCAAAAACGGGGATCTCGAGATGATGGAACTTTGCTATGAAAATGTCCCGGATACTTTGTCACAACTTGTCCGGACGGCAATTACGGCAACCCCGGGATATCGGTTTATTGTTGATGATTTTTCTGCTATCGAAGCCCGTGTTATAGCTTGGTTGGCGGGGGAGAAATGGCGGCAGGACGTATTTGCGGAAGGTGGCGATATCTATTGTGCTTCCGCTTCGGCCATGTTCGGCGTTCCCGTGGTCAAGCACGGTGTAAACGGGCATTTACGTCAGAAAGGCAAAATCGCCGAACTGGCACTTGGTTACGGTGGCTCCGTCGGCGCTTTAAAACAAATGGGCGCAGATAAAATGGGACTGTCTGATACAGAATTACAAGAAATTGTAGTTAAATGGCGCGATGCTTCTCCGGCAATTACGAAACTTTGGTGGGATGTAGACAACGCAGCTAAAAATGCAATCAAGACCGGCGGTACAGTCAAAATCAAGCAAGGTTCGCTCGCATTTAAAAGAAAGCATGGAGCTTTATTTATTGAACTCCCGTCAGGCAGGCATCTTGTTTATATAAAACCGGAGATAGGAGAAAACCGATTCGGGGGAGAATCTATTTTGTATCAAGGTATGGAACAAGGCGCCCGGAAATGGGGAAGATTGGAAACCTACGGCGGCAAATTGGTGGAAAACATTGTACAGGCGATAGCCCGTGACTGCTTAGCGGCCGCTATGCTGAGGCTCAAAGACGCTGGCTATAAAATCATTATGCACATTCATGATGAAGTTGTTATGGAAGTTCCGGACGGCAAAGGCAGTCTGGGAGAAGTCACAAAAATTATGTCAAAAAACGAACCGTGGGAAACCGGACTGATAAAAACGGCAGACGGTTTCGAGGGTCAGTATTATATGAAAGATTGATGAGGTACTAAAAATGAATAAGTCACAGATGGAACAGCAAGTCAAAATTGCAAAAGAAGGCATTGAAGTACTGGATAAGTGGGCAGAAACACTGGATGCTGAAGTGTTGGCAAAAAGGAAAGAAGAGATAGAAAAGGCGAAAAACTACTGTAAAGATTGCTTAGAAGCATCGCAAATTATCGTTGAAGCCATAGAGGCAACCGAGCCAAAGAAAGAAGTCAAGAAAGAGGAACCGAAAAAAGAGGAACCGAAGAAAGAAGAAAAACCGAAACGCAGAAAGGCACCTGCTAAAAAGAAAGAAGAACCCGTTGCAGAATCTTGCCCGCCGGCTACTGAGAAAACTCCGGAATCAGACAATTTAGATGATTTGTTTTGAGGCCTGCTATGAAACGGATTAATACATACAGAAATGAGAAGTTGTTTGAAGTAATAAGACAATATTTTGACGGGAATAAATTCGTAAGGTACCCGACATATAGGGATCAGGAAGTACTTCAAATTCATACCTCTTGCGGCCACGCATTTACCTGCCGGTGGAAACTTCGCAATTGTATGGGAGGCGTTGCTGATGACGGCAGTTGTTATATCTGCCCTAAATGTGGAAAGGCATTAGCCAAAAATACTTATGACACTCCTTGGTATGATTACCCCGATGCGGAAGATAACTATGCACAGGTTCCCTATAAAATCATTCTCCAACTCAAAGAATATAAGAATTTTTTAGATGTGGTCATTCACACGATAAACGCTGAAATTACAGGGCCTATAGATGTGGAACTCCATAAATACAAAAAATACAGTATACGATTTGATTTTAAAGCCGGAAAAACCTACTTTGCGACTTTTGAGAAACGTAAGAAAAGTACAAAGGAGCTTTGGCCTTTTAGGCTCACGGAAAGCCAAATAGAAAACGACGCCACAAAGATTGATATCAGGCGCACACCTTTAAATTACTTAAATTTAGCAAGCAGTATTCATTTTGAAGAGAGAAAATCACTGGATGCGTTCTATTTGGATGTAGTTCATCTTTTTGAAAAGAAACTGTCTGAATCTGTAGGTTATAAGGTGAAATCGGCCTATACTGCCACGAATATGCAAACAGGCGGTGCGCTTAATGACGGCTTTTCAAACATGGCGTGGAGAATGATGTACCCGGATGCCCGCAATTTAAAAATCGACGATTACAAGCATTGTATTGATGATAAAGATCCTTTAATGCAAATCATGAACGATGGCGGCCGCAAGACATTTTTGCGTGCTGTTAAAGACGCTTACCATCTTCCGGACAAAAAAGGATTGGATAAACGACTTGCCGGCTGCTCTTTTTCGGTATTCCCAATTATCAAGAAAGCATGGCCTGTTTTTCATGAAATATCCAATAAATATGAACTCATAGACAGGCTGACGGCGTATTACGAGAAAGAATACTGCGACAGAATGGTTCTCACTCGAATAATGCAGTCTCTTCGTCTTATCAAACATTTGCGCGGGGAACCCTGCGCCTTGAATTTGCTGAGAACTGAAAGCAAGTTTGAACTGGTCGACATCTATTTGATTTATAAAGGCCTGCAAAAGGACTTAATATACAAATTCATACACGTGAGACCGCGTGGCCGGGATATCCACAATACGCTCTATAAACTGAAATACTTGCAAAATCATAAAAACATCCGCATTAAATATCGGCCGAAAGCAGATTTTTTATTGACCGGCAAAGTAGATGATTTAGTGTTTTCACTCCCGCCGGATACGGATCAATTGATTCATTTAGGAAATGCTATGCACAATTGCGTCGGAACTTACAGAGACCGATTGATAAAAGGAGAAATCCGCATTGTGGCGGCTTTTAAAAATCGTAAGCCGGTTATGTGTATAGAATTACGAAATCGTCAGATTGTACAGGCAAAATTGGCAGATAATCGAATTGTAGCAACAGATATCGAATTGAATGCCACTCTTCTAAAATGGGCAAAGGCGAAGAAGTTAAAAATATCTACAACCGATGTCAGAAAGGAAACGGAGGTGCGACAGGAAAATGGATTTACAGCTATCGCATGATATCACTTTCACTATTGCCACCGCACCGCAACGGTTTTCGAAAAAGTGGAAGCATTCGGAAACGACGTGGGCGCATCTGCTTGAGAGGCTATCTAAACCGGCTGTGACCGGCGAGACCGTGGCCGAGTATAAGAAGATGAAAAAGGCCGACAGGGACAATCGTAAAGATGTCGGAGGCTTTGTCTGTGGTCGTCTTAAGAACGGCCAAAGGCTCAAACAAAATGTGGAATATCGGCAGGTTATTTGTTTAGACGCCGACAGTCTGGCAAAAGATTTCCTGATGGATCTGAATATTGGAATAGGTGACTGTGCGTGGGGACTGTACTCTACGCACAGCAGTACGCCGGAAGCACCGAGGTACAGAATCCTCATTCCGCTTAATAGGAAGGTATCACCTGATGAATATAAGGCCATATCACGCCTTTTGGCCAAAGACATCAACATCGACGCTATGGATCCCACGACATATGAACCGGAACGGTTAATGTATTGGCCAAGCCGCTCGCATGACGGGACCTATGTATTCAAATATAATGACGAATCTATTCTTAGCGCTGACAAGGTGCTGGACAGATACGATGATTGGCGAGACACGTCGCTTTGGCCAACATCACAAAAAGAAGCAGGAATCACAACGACTACGGCAAAAAAGCAGGGAGACCCGCTAACAAAGCCGGGACTTATCGGTGCGTTTTGCAGAGCCTATACGATCGAAGACGCTATTAATACGTTTTTAGATGATGTTTACACTGCCTGTGACATAGAGGGACGGTATACGTACGTAAAAGGCAGCACAAGCGCAGGACTTGTTGTTTATGATAATAAATTTGCTTACTCTCACCACTCAACAGACCCCGCCGGGGGAAAGCTCTGCAACGCTTTTGACCTTGTCAGAATTCATAAATTCGGTATTCTTGACGAAAACGTAACCGAGGGTACACCGACAGTTAAAATGCCATCTTATACAGCCATGATTAAATTGGCGGGAGAAGATGAAACCACACGGCGTATATTAAGCGCCGAACAATCGGAAGAGATAAAAAAGAGTTTCGAGGAATCGGGATTGCAAGCCGAAGACATTGATATGGACTGGATGGCCAAGCTGACACGGGGACAGGGGAAGCACGCTCCTATACTCCCCGTGGCCGGTAATTTCATTCTTATTTTGGAAAACGATCCGCAACTTAAAAATACATTTGGTTTAGATACTTTTGCACAAAGACTTACCGTCAGAAAAAATCTTCCGTGGCGTAAAGTTGGCCGTGACCGTATTTGGCGTGATAGCGATGATGCTTGCCTGCGTAACTATCTTTCTTACTATTACGATTTATCAGCAAGACAGGTTATAGATGATGCTTTAGTAGAGGTCATGCGCACACACAGCATACACCCCATACAAGACTATCTTGACAGCTTGAAGTGGGATGGAGTTAAACGGGCAGAACGGTTGTTTATTGATTTTTTACGCGCCGAAGATTCGCAATATGTGATGGACGTGACAAGAACTTGGCTTAAAGCTGCCGTAGCGAGAGTGAGAGCGCCGGGAATTAAGTATGATTCTTGCATTGTACTCAGCGGTCCGCAGGGAATCGGGAAGAGTACTATCCTAAGTAAATTAGGAGGTCAGTGGTTTAATGACAGCGTTGTCAGCTTTCAAGGAAAAGAAGCGATGGAACAATTGCAGGGCAGTTGGATTATCGAATTATCAGAGATGCAGGCATCTACAAAAGCCGATAACGACATGATTAAAGCCTTTATCAGCAGGCAGACAGACAAGTTCCGGGCGCCTTATGGCAGGCGGACGGAAGAATATCCCCGACAGTGTGTCTTTGCAGCAACAACGAATGACAGTATTTTTCTTAAGGACAGAACCGGCGGGCGCAGGTTTTTGCCTATTTTCTGTCAAGGGAAAGCCGTTCGACCGTTGTCCGATTTAGACGGAGCTTACATTGATCAAGTGTGGGCAGAAGTTAATGCGATGTACGAAGCAGACAATGCTCTTTATTTGCCGTCAGAATCAGAAAAAACTGCAAGAGAACTTCAGGAAGCCCATACCGAGGGCGGAGAGAAATTAGGACTGGTTTTAGAATATTTAGATACGAAATTGCCCGAAAACTGGAAGGACATGGATATTTATGACCGGCGCGATTATCTGAAGCATCATGGCGAGGACGGATACCCCGAGGGTACCGTAATACGAGACAGGGTCTGCGCACTGGAATTATGGTGTGAAGTTTTTGAAGGAAATCGTCAAGGGTTCCGGAATACCGACGCGCGGGAGATAAATGGCATCTTACAACAATTGAAAGGCTGGGAGGTGTGCAAGAAGGGGCGTATTTTGAATTTTGGAAAATTATACGGAAAGCAAAGAGCTTATATTCGTTCAGGTGTCTAAAATTTGGGAAACGAAAGCAACGAAAGCAACGAAAGCAACGGAATTTCAGTCTATAAAATATTTATAGGAGTTATAGAAGAAATGGAAACGAAAGCAACAAAAGTTAACAGTTTTTTGAAATTCCGTTGCCGTTAATAAGCTTGATAAAACCTGTAGAAATTGAACAAAGGAAACGAAAGCAACAATTATTCTATAGAGAATTATTGAAATATAGAAATATAGGGGTATATAGCGTATATAAATACTCTATAATCCTATAATCCGTGTATGTATATAGGAGACCTAAAAATTGTTGCCTTTGTTGCCCTGATATGTATAATGCCAGAAATGTATAAATATGAGGTGAAAATGAAAGAATATGCAATAGAAAAATATTTGAAGTCAGAAGTGCAAAGACGACACGGATTTTGTCTTAAATTTATCAGCCCGGGGATGGCAGGCGTACCGGATAGAATTGTACTTTTGCCTAACGGAAAAATAGGATTTGCAGAATTAAAAGCACCGGGGAAAAAACCGAGACGAATGCAGAGAGTTGTAATTCGGCAGTTGTATCTGTTAGGTTGTCGGGTTGCTGTTTTGGATAATTTTAAGTCAGTAGAGGGATTTATAAGGAGCTTGATGCGATGAAATATATACCTCATGAGTATCAAAAAGCAGTTATCAATCATATACTCAATAACACCGGAACGGGAGTATTTCTAGATATGGGATTGGGAAAGACTTCCACAGCGTTATCCGCCATAAATCAAGCGATGTTTGACGAATTATCGATAAATAAAGTGCTGATTATAGCGCCGAAAAAAGTGGCCGAGGCTACTTGGCAAGAAGAAGCGGAAAAGTGGGATTGCTTTAAACCTCTTACCTTTTCCGCCGTCCTGGGTACAGCAGAGCAACGGATACAGGCTTTGGGCCGTAAAGCTGATATATACATCATCAATAGAGAAAACGTTGTATGGCTATTAGAATATCTGCAATATAAACCGGATTTCGACATGCTTATCATCGATGAAAGTACCAGTTTCAAAGATTCCGGCACGAAACGTTGGAAAGCCTTGCGAAAAGTCAGAACTTGCTTTAAGAAAATAGTCTTACTCACTGGGACACCGAGACCAAACGGATTAATAGACCTGTGGGCGCAATTATATCTGATGGATGGCGGAAAAAGACTTGGCCGAACCATGACGGAATACCGAAACAATTATTTTGTGCCTGATAAAAGAAACAATCAGATGATATTCAGTTACAAAATCAGAAGTCCTGAGGCAGAATCCGAAATATATGACAGAATATCGGATATTTGTATCAGCCTGAAAGCAGAAGATTATAAGACGATGCCTGATAAATTTCCGCCGGTTACGGTTCCGATAGTTTTAGAACCAAAAGCACAAAAAGTGTATAGGGAGCTTGAACGGGAATATGTGACAGAGCTGAAAGGCGAAAAAATAACAGCTTTGTCCGCCGCGGCAGTCAGTAATAAACTGCTTCAGCTGGCGAACGGTGCCGTTTACGATGAAGATAAAAAAGCTATCCCAGTACATTCTGCAAAACTTAATGCGTTGAAAGAAATAGTTGAATCAAATGAGGGAAACCCGATTTTAGTTTTTTATAACTTTAAACACGACAAGTCGAGGATTTTAGAGATATTCAAAAATGCGAAAGAGTTGAAATCGGCAGATGACGTCAGGGCGTGGAATGCAGGAAAGATAGAAATGTTAATAGCGCATCCTGCAAGTGCCGGATATGGTCTTAATCTTCAGGCAGGCGGCCATATTATTGTGTGGTATGGACTGACTTGGAGTTTAGAACAGTATCAACAAGCCAATGCGAGATTGGATAGACAAGGACAAAAAGAGCCGGTAATTATTCATCATCTGATAGCAAAAGGCACGATAGATGAACTGGTCATGAGTGCATTGAAACGAAAAGAAAACGGGCAGGAGGCTATGATGAGTGCGATTAAATTACTACTGGAGAAGGAGGAGGAAAGATGAAAGAGCTTCTGATTTTTGTAATTGGGGCGTGGATTGGCGTCGCTGTTGGGATTATAGCTGTAGCTCTATGCGTGGTGGGCAGGAGGAATAATGACGGTTAAAGAATTTTTGAGATCGGTTAGAAGTCAGGATAATCTTCTTAGGGCGTATGAACAGGAACTGGAAGATCTCAGGCGTAGGGCATACAGCATATCAAGCCCCCGGCTGGGAGACAAAATACAAGCGAATCATTTGGTCACTCTTGATGAAATCGTAGCTAAAATAGAACAGCAGGCCGCAAAGGTTAATGCCGCATGGGATGAATTGATAGACCGGCGAAATAAAGCGAAATTTTTAATCAGCAAAGTGGAGGATGAAAATATCAGATGCGTTTTATATAGATACTACATACTCACACATTCATGGGAACAAATAGCAGTAGACACGGGCTATGCTTTGAGGCATGTATACCGCCTGCACAGGGAAGGATTACAAATTCTTGAAAAGATGTCACTAAATGTCATTAAATGTCACTAAAAAAAGTGTTATTATGGTAGTGTGAAAATATTGAGAAATATTTTCCTCCTTAGTTAAGAGCCTGTGTACAAAAATGTGCGCAGGCTCTGTAAATCATAGCCGCCTAAAACGGGCGGTTTTTTATTGCCCGAAAGGAGGTGATGACATGACACCTAAGCAGAAAAAGTTCTGCGTTGAGTACCTGATTAATCTGAACGCAACGCAGGCGGCTATACGAGCGGGATACAGTGAGAAAACGGCATATTCAATGGGTCAGCGATTGTTGAAGAATGTTGAAATAAAAAGCCGTATTAAAGAATTGCAGGACAAAGTCTTTGAAGACGGCATGATGTCTGCAGCGGAAGCGCTGTGGCGGCTGTCTAAAGCAGGCAGAGGGGAACTTAAAGAAGAAGTAGTCGTTACCGAAGGTATCGGCGATGGGTTCAGCGAAGCAAAGATAATAAAAAAACAAATTTCTGCAAGAGACCAGTTAAAAGCACTTGAGTTGATGGGTAAACGTCACGATCTGTTTGGCGCCGATACAAAGATTGAAATGGTGCCTGTGATCATCACCGGAGAGAGTGATATTCATGAGTAGGGCCAATCGGATATATCTTCCGGATGTTATTGGCGGCGGATATAAAGATTTTTGGAACTTTAAAGGCAGATATCGTGTCATTAAAGGCAGCCGTGCCAGTAAAAAGTCTGCGACGGCAGCGCTATGGTTTATTTATAGTTTGATGAAATATCCGGCGGCAAATCTGCTGGTGGTAAGAAAAACATTCAGAACTTTAAAAGACAGCTGCTATACACAACTGAAATGGGCGATAAAGCGTTTAGGAGTAGACGATTATTTTATTTGCAAAGAAAGTCCGCTGGAAATTACTTACAAGCCAACGGGGCAAAAGGTATTCTTTCGGGGGCTGGATGATCCGCTAAAAGTTACGTCTATTACGGTAGACGTTGGCGTGCTTTGTTGGCTTTGGGTGGAAGAAGCTTATGAAATTACATCAGAGGCGGCATTTGATACGTTAGATGAATCTATTCGAGGAGAAGTACCGACAGGACTGTTTAAGCAGGCAACGTTGACGTTTAACCCTTGGAATGAAAAGCACTGGCTTAAAAAACGGTTTTTTGATAAGGCAGATACAGACGTTCTTGCCAAAACAACAAATTATCGATGTAATGAGTTTCTTGATGAATCTGACCGGGATATGTTTGAACGTATGCGCTTAACGAATCCGCGGCGATATCAAGTGGCGGGGCTTGGCGATTGGGGAATTGTTGAGGGTCTGGTATATGAAAACTGGGAAGAGCGGGCATTTGATTTTTCAGAAATTGCAAAAAGAGAAAACGTGCATTCTGCTTTTGGCCTTGACTTCGGTTATACCAATGACCCATCTGCGTTGTTCTGCGGTTTAGTAGATACCGTGCGTAAAGAAATTTACGTATTTGACGAGATGTATAAGAAAGCAATGACGAACGAAATGATATATACGGAAATCAGCAGAATGGGGTACAGCAAAGAGAAAATCATTGCGGATAGTGCGGAACCTAAGTCGATTGTACAGCTGCGGGCGCTGGGGCTTACTCGTATCCGAGCTGCTAAAAAAGGCAGGGACAGCATTTTAAACGGTATACAACTTGTGCAAGACTATAAAATTATTATTCATCCACGGTGTAATAATTTTCTTACGGAAATAGGAAATTACACATGGGATAAAGATAAATTTGATAACCAAGTGAATAAACCGATTGACGATTTCAATCATTTATTAGATGCGATGCGATATGCAATGGAGCAATTCGGACGGAAAAACAGCAGTATTCAATTTTTAAAGTAGGCGGTGAATAATGGATTTTAGCTTAAATACGTTGTGGAATAACATAGTACGGCGCGGGAGTGGCAGCGGACTTACGGAAATAGAGTTTCTAGAGCTGGAGATTCAAGCGTGGCTTGACTCAAAGAAAAGAAATCAAATGCTTGCCGGTAAACGATACTATGACGGGGACCACGACATTTTAAACAAACAAAGACAGGCGGTAGACGCGAATGGTAACACGAGGACCGTTACCGGATTACCAAATAATAGAATCATAGATAACCGGTATGCAGAACTGGTAGACCAAAAAGCAAGCTATTTGTTATCTAAACCTTTAGAAGTACGAACAGAAGACGAAAAATATAGCAAAGAGCTGGATAACGTGTTTAATCAAACGTTCCGGCGCCGGTTAAAGAATTTAGGCGTGGACGTTTTGAACTGTGGAATCGGATATTTGCATCCGTATATTTCAAATGGCGAGCTTAAAGTTAAAAAGTTTAATCCGGAACAAGTGATTCCGTTTTGGGTAGACGAAGAGCATGAAATACTCGATTCTTTCTTGCGGATTTATTCAGTTATTACCTATGAAGGCGCACAACAAAAAGTTATATGGAAAGTTGAATATTATACGACTGAAGGAATACGCCGATATATTTATACGGAAAACAAAAAACTTATCCCTGACGTGGAACAGCCGGATGCGAATTATATTACGATTAACGGAGAATCATTTAACTGGGACAGAGTACCATTAGTCGCGTTTAAATATAATAATCGCGAGCTGCCTCTGATAAGTCGGGTCAAATGTTTACAGGATGCGCTGAATGAACTTTTGAGTAATTACAGTGATAATATGACCGAAGACATCCGAAGTACTATTTTGATTTTGGAAGGATATGAGGGGGAAGATTTATCCGAATTCCGGCGGAATTTAATCGCTTACGGCGTAATCAAAGTTGGCACGGAAGATAGAAAAGGCGATGTGCGGACACTCAGTATTGAAGTCAATGCGGACAACTATGATTTGATTATCAAGCTGTTAAAAAAGGCGATTATAGAAAATGGACACGGCTTTGATTCGAAAGACGACCGGATGGCAAACAATCCTAATCAGATGAATATCCGCTCTATTTACAGCGATATCGATTTAGATGCCAATAATATGGAGATGGAATTCCAAGCAAGTCTGGAACAGTTGATGTGGTTTGTGAAAACATTTTTGAATATTAATGGCACGGACTCCGCTAAAAATAAAGTGGAATTTATCTTTAATCGGGATACTCCGGTTAACGAGTCAGAAGTTATTCAAAACTGCAAAAACTCTGTCGGAATTATCAGTAAAGAAACGATTGTAGCAAACCATCCGTGGACTAAAGATACAGCAGAAGAACTGGCACGGCTTGAACAGGAAAATGCAGAAGCACTTATGCCCGATTATGCGGCGAATGAGCCTGATGGTACAGAAAAATGAGTTACTGGGAAACGCGTTTTGAGAGATTAAAGCGGCAACAGATGTGGAAAGCAGAAGCAGTTACGACCGACATGCGGCAAGAATATATAAAGGCACTTACTGCTTTACGTAAAGAAGTATTGGATTGGTATTACCGATATGCGGCAGAAAACGGAATGTCGCTTGCTGATGCGCGAAGAGAACTCAATGCACGGGAGTTGAAAGCCTTTCGGCTGACACTCAAAGACTATATTGAACTGGCAAAGAAAAAGAATTTACCGCCGGAATATATCAAAATGCTGGATAAGGCATCTATCCGTGCGCGACTTGACCGAAGTCAGGAGTTATATATCAAGACAGCGCGGTATGTAGAAGAGCTGGCAAAATCACAAAATCTAAACATGCGCGACTTGCTCGCTAATGTGTATGAAGATAGCGTTTATAAAACGGCATATGAAACGCAGAAATTGAGAGGAGAATTTTCTACATTTAGAGAAGTAGCCGAGCGGGATATAGAAACCGCCATATCTAAACCGTGGGCGACAGATGGGAAAGACTTTTCAACACGCATATGGGAAAATAAAGCACAACTTATAAATACACTGCAGACGGAAATGACACGTTCTTTCATGATTGGTGAAGGAGCCATACCGCTAATTAATAGAATACAGAAAAGATTCAACGTATCATTCAGCAATGCCCGCCGGTTAGTAGAAACGGAGACGGCCTATGTACAGGAAAAGGGAATGCTGGATACATATGATGCGCTTGATGTAGAGCAATATCAGATACTTGCCGTGCTGGATATGAAAACATCAGATATTTGCCAACACTTAGATAAAAAGGTATTCGATAAGAAAGATGCCAAGCCGGGAATTACCATGCCGCCGTTTCATTGTTACTGCCGTTCTACGACAATTCCGTATATTGACGGCATTACGGACGGTACAGATGATACGAGAGCGGCAAGGGATCCGGTAACAGGAAAAACAGTATTCGTTGAAGGCGATTTGAACTATGAGGAGTGGTATAATAAATATGTAAAACCGCATGTGGAGCCGACGGGTAAAGGAGCATATCAGTATACCGAGGCTGGGAAGATTATACCGACAAAAACAATAACTCAAAGTATACACTATAGGACAAAACGCCGAATGAATCCTAATGATGTTATAGAGCGTTTCACCGGAAAACATCACTGTAGGACTTTTGATATATATGACGCTAATGGATTTTTGTGTTTGCGTATTGATTTAGGAAATCATGGTAATCGAAAACAGCATCCATATGGAGCAAATGGAGAACATAAGCACATTATTACTTGGGAAAACGGGAAACCGATTCATGGAAAAGCGCAGGCACTAACTGAAGACGATTATAAAATGTTTGGGGGTGATAAAGATGACTAGGCAGGAATTTATGGATACCGTTTGGAGCGACTTTGAGTTTTCCTATAAAGGTGCCTGGTATTATATAAACCCAATGGATGGTATATATTATTGCGGAGAGGCCAATCACGACAGCGTGGCGTTTCAGTCCCCCGGAGATGTGCTTGAGCATTTTATAATTGACGGCAAGCCGCTAAAAGATATATTGGCGGATATTGATTGGTGAGATACTATGAAAGAAGTTATCAAAACGATACCGGTAGAAGACGGGAAACTATACGCCTTAGCAGGAGAGAACCGATATTTATTGGCTGATTGCGGTGCCAGTATAGAAATCATTGAAGATTCTGAAGAACTCCCCATATTGGGAAAAGGGCGGGTAATAACGAACCGGGGCGCAGCATTGCTGATTACTTTTGAGCATAAGCCGGGGTTCAGCGTAAATCTTGAATCGGTACAAGGATTCGGGTTTCAGGGTAAGGTACTGCGGCAAGACGGAATTTATGAGAAGGTGATTTTTGCTCATTGTCTGCTTGCTTCAGATTTAGACCTGACAGAGGCGGGAGAATGTACTTTTGAAATACAATGTTCCGCGGAAATTATAAAGCGCTTGCGAGCGTTATAATTCAATTTTTTAGTTTCACAGCACTCTTAATGAGTGCTTTTTTATTGCCTTTTCCGTACCGTAGGCGTAAAAGAACGGGAATTTCCGGTGTGGGGGATAAACCACGATAAAAAGTCGAAAGGAGATACACATGACAAAAGAAGAGTTAAAGGCATTGGGGCTGACTGATGAACAGGTGGCTAAAGTTACCGAGGATTATGGCAAGAATTATGTTTCCAAATCTCAGTTCAACGAAAAGAACGAAGCCTTGAAAAATGCCGAAAAAGAAAAGGGGGAATTAACAAAACAGATTGAGGGCTTAAAAAAGAACAATGACAGTAATGCGGATCTTAAGAAACAAATTGAAGCAATGCAGGCGGCCGCTAAGACTATGGAAACGGAACACGCTACACAACTTGCGCAGATGAAGCTTGATGCGGCAGTAGAACATTCCTTAACCGTAGCAAAAGCAAAAAACACTAAAGCCGCACGTGCTTTGTTGGATTTAAAAGACGCAAAGCTGGATGAAAAAGGGGAAGTTATCGGACTTTCCGACAAGATTAAAGAGCTGCAGAAGTCGGATGCCTATCTGTTTGAAAGTGATGAGGGGCAGAAAAAAGAGGTAGGTGGGATTCATCCCGGCGCAGGTTCCGACGATAATGGCACTGCGGCGAAAATGACTGTACAACAACAGTTTGAACAAGCATTAGGTATTTAAAAAAGGAGAATAAATAATGGCAATTAATACATTTGAATATGCAAAAAATTTTCAGCAGGCACTGGATAAACAGATGCTGGTAGGAGCTACTTCCGGTTGGATGGAAGTTAACGCATCCGGTGTAAAGTATAACGGCGGAGACACCGTAAAAATGCCGGAGATTTCTGTTGGCGGGCTTGCGAAGTATGACCGCGATACCGGTTTTAATCAGGGTTCCGTTTCTCTGAAATATACGGATTATAAACTGACACAAGATCGCGGACGTACTTTCCAGTTAGACGCAATGGATGTTGACGAAACTAATTTTGTAGCAGCTGCCGGTACTGTAATGGGCGAATTTCAGCGTTTGCAGGTTATACCGGAAGTAGATGCTTTCCGTTATTCTAAGATTGCTGCTTTGGCAAAAACGGCTTCGCACGAGACCGCTTCTTTTACTCCGGATAAAGCAACCATCTTAGAAAAGTTGGATGATGAAATTACAAAAGTTCAGGATATTGTAGGCGAAGGCGAACCGTTGGTTATTATCATGTCTATGCCTATCCGCACAATTCTTAACAATTCGCAAGACATTACCAAGTATTTGGATACTGCGGATTTTAAAGCCGGAGAAATTACAACCAAGGTAAAGACCTATAATGAAATTCCGATTCTCTCCGTTCCTTCTGCGCGTATGAAGACTGCTTATGTTTTCAACGATGGTACGACAGGCGGGCAGGAAGCAGGCGGATTCAAGCCCGATACCTCTGCAAAAGGAATTAACTGGATTATTCTTTCGCGCCGTGCGCCTATTGCTATTTCCAAGACCGACAAGATTCGTATCTTCGAACCGAATGTGAATCAGAAAGCGGATGCTTGGAAACTGGACTACAGAAAGTATCACGATCTGTGGATTCCGACAAACAAACTGGCAGGTGTGTGGGTAAATACCGGAGCATAAGGAGGTCAATCGTGGATAGATTAATCAGATTGAACGAAGTTCAGTATGCGGAAAGCGATTTCCAAAAAGAAAAATTGATATCGGAAGGTTTTGTTCTTGATGGTGCTGAACCGCACAACGGCGATATACCGCTGGACAAGATGACCAAACAACAGCTCGTTGAATATGCAGAAGCTAACGGTATCGACATTTCCGGAGCGGATACAAAAGGGGATATCCTCTCTCTGCTTCAGGGATAATTCTATGATTGACGATGTAAAGACCCTTATTGAAGGCGCAACGGGATACGTTGTAAAAGATTCGGATATGGCGTTATTGGAGTATATCTACCGCGGAGAAGTACAGCATATTTTGAACGACTGTAACCGGAAAGAACTTCCGGAGGAGTTACAGTATGTTGCAAATGAAATGACGGCAGGCAGGTTCTTACAAATGAGCAAGTCTGCTGTTTTAAGTGCTGATGAAATCGACGTTGTGAAATCCATAAAAGAAGGAGATACAACAGTTGAGCTTGGCGGGAGTTCTCCGGAACAGAGACTGGATACGCTGATTACGTTATGGACAAAGGAGCGTGATTTAGGATGCTTCCGAAGGCTGCGTTGGTAAGAGCAAGAAACGCCATTGAAAGTTTATATACGGATACCTGCACGATTATTACAGAGAAAGATACCGTAAATACGGAAACAGGGATTGTAGAAACGGCGAGGGTAACTTCTAAAGAGTACCCTTGCCGTATTTCTTACATAAATTTACCGGCCACTAACGGTGACGGTTTTCCCGTTATGTCGCAATCTGTTACCTTGTTTTTAAATCCGGAAGCTGATGTGCCTGCAGGAGCTGACGTAGATGTATCGCGGCAAGGAAGGAAACTGCATTTTAAAGCCGCCGGTGTACCTGCCCTATATGATAATCATCAAGAAATCAGCTTGGTGAACCGGGATGTACATGATGGCTAATGTAACAATAGATTTCAGAGGTTTTTTAGAACTGAAGAAACGAATTTCGGAACTGGATGCTCCCGTAATGGAAGAAGTAAAAAAGCGGAGTGTAAAAGAGTTGGCATCCGTCTATCTTGCCAGTGCGAAAAAGAACACACCGACGAGAGGAATTCAGACTGTTGAAAGAAACGGCACAACAATCACAACTAATTCCGAACACATGAGGCGCTCGTGGAATGCCGGAAACATTGAACGGGATGGCAAGGAGTACAGAATCAAAGTATTCAATACGGCATCGTATGCGTCTTATGTGAACGACGGTCACAGGCAACAAACGGGAAGGTATATTCCTATTCTTGGAAAACGGTTAGTAAAAAACTGGGTAGACGGCTTGAATATGGCAGAAAAAGCGGAAAAGGAAACGGAACGACAGTCAAAAAATATCTTGCGCAGAAATATTAACAGGGTGTTGTCGAGGTACAGTACATGACGATAATTAATGAGGTAATCAAAGGTCTTTCTACAAAACTGCATAAGCTGACCGGATATCCTGTGTATGTGGATATGAAAAAGAACAATGTTACATTTCCATGCTTTTATCTGAAACAGCTTGACCAGTCACAGGAATTATCAGCAGGTAACAGATACTGGCAGGAACACAGCTTTGATATTTGGTTTATGCCGAATGCGGCCGATGAAGTTTCAGATGTCCGGAAAGAAATTCACAAAATGGCAGAAGCGTTCTTTATAGAACTTGAGTATATTACTCTTTCGGATGGCTCTGTCATTAGGGGAACAGATATGCACTACCGCACAACTGATGGCGCACTTCATTTCTTTATTTCCTACAACTTGTTTATTTTGAAAGAGCTGGAGAAAACAGAAAAAATGGAGAGCTTAAAAACGAAAGGAGCTATAAAAAATGGCAATTAAAAAAGAAGAACAAGCAGTGTCCGAAGAGCGTTTCGATGGTGTAACGATTGTAAAATCAGCCAAGTACAAACGCTATGCGGACATTCTGACACATTTACTTGACGAGGGGGAACTTTACACACGTTCTCAGATTGATGAGTTATTGAAAGAGACGTTAAGACAACCTGTCAAACAGGATATTAATTAAAGGAGGTAGCATATGGCATTAGGTGGAGGCATCTGGCTTTTCCAAAATAAGAAATTGCCGGGTACATATATTAATTTCATTTCAAAAGACCGTCCAATGACGGATATTGCAGACCGCGGTTATGCTGCGATGGCTCTCGAATTGGATTGGGGCGTAAGTGGAGCTGTTTTCCGTGTAGATGCGGAAGATTTTCAGAAAAATTGTCAAAAGATTTTCGGCTATGATTATGGCCACGACAAGATGAGACCCTTGAGAGAATTATTCAGTAACTTAAAAACAGGATATTTTTACCGTTTAAACGGTGAAGGGGGGAAAGCCAAAGGCACATTGGCAACGGCAAAATATGCGGGGGTTCGTGGCAATAATATTTCAGTTGCTGTGCAAAGCGATCCGGATAATAGCGAAAAATATATTGTTTACACTTATTTAACGACAGACGGACTGATGAAGCCTGTAGATAAACAGTCTAACATCAGCAAAAGCTCTGATTTAAAGGATAACGACTTTGTTACATTCAACAAAACGGCCACACTTGCTGTAAAAGCAGCAGAGCCTCTTGCGGGAGGAACAAACGGAACAGCAGTTGCTGTTTCTGATTATCAGTCTTTTATTGAACACATAGAGCCGTATTATTTTAATATTTTAGGATATGCGGGATCCGATGAGACAATACAGTCCTTGTTAATTAATTTCACAAAACGGTGCCGTGAAAATACCGGAGCGAAATTCCAGCTTGTTATTTACGGTAAGACCAAGGTTAATTATCCCGGCGTTATTTCCATTAAGAATGATGTTACTGACGAGGGAGCCGAAAAGGGATCCTTGGTGTATTGGCTTACCGGGAAAGAAGCAGCATGCGCAATCAATGCAAGCTGTACGAATGCTATTTACGACGGTGAATACACAGTTAATACAAACTTCAAACAGTATGAGCTTGAGCAGGCGGTCAGCGAAGGTATGTTCATGTTCCACAATGTTTCGGATGCAGTATCCGGAAATGTACTTGGAGATACACGGGTATTGACAGACATCAACACATTTACAGAAATTACTAAAGCAATGAATAAAGATTTCACTTTAAATCAAGTTATTCGTGTTTTGGATAATGCTGCAATCGATATTGCCCGTTTATTTAACCGGATTTATCTCGGCAAGGTACAGAATGATGCGGATGGGCGTATTTCTTTATGGAAAGACGGCGTAGCACTGTTTGAAGAATATCAGCGTGTCAGAGCAATTCAGAATTTTGTAGATGATGATTTGCCGGTACCAACGCAAGGCGAAGAAAAGACTGCCGTTCTGTGGACATTTGAAATCCAACCGACAGCATGTATGGAAAAATTATATTGTACTGTAGTAGTGAATTAAGAAAGGAGATAACTTATGGCAGATGATATCAGCGCAATTCGTACAATGTTGGCCAAGGATGTTATTTCAGCAAAACTGGCCAGCGCTTATGTAACGGTAGATGGCAACAGATATCTGCTCTTTCAGGCAAAGAGCCTTGAGGCGACGATAGAAAAAGAAAAAGAAGAGGTTGCTATTTTAGGGCGTTTGATGAAAGGGAATAAGTCAGTATCCGCTAAAGGGAGCGGCACATTGACGATTTACAAAAACACTTCCCTTTTTGAAAACATGATGCTGAAGTATATTAACCAAGGTGTTGATACCTATTTCGATTTGCAGGTTGTTAATAACGACCCGACCAGTGAAGCTGGAAAGCATACAGTCATTTTGACCGGATGTAATATTGATAAAGGTACCGTCGCAGGTTTTGATGCAGAAGGTAAATGGCTTGAAGATGAAATTTCATTTACTTTTGAAGGAATCAAGGTTCCTGAAAAATTTAAAGAACTTGACGGAATGAAAGCGTAATGGTGGCGGGGGTTTCCCCGCCTGTTCTTTTGTGAAAGGAAAAGGAAAAGTAAATGGCAGAAAAAACACTAAAAGCATTTTTTAAAGAAAATGTTATAAAAAAAGCCCCGGTGCAGTACGTTGCTTCAAAGCGATTTACGGGGGAAGATGGAAAACCCGTGCCGTGGGAAATCCGTGTACTTACTAATGAGGAAATGGACAGTCTGCGCGATGCCTGTACGAAACGAGTTCCGGTTAAAGGAACTAAAGACTGGAAGATGGAATTTGACCAAGATAAATTCATGATTGAAATGACACTGAAATCTGTCGTATTCCCTAATCTGAATGATGCAGAATTGCAAGGAGACTGGGAAGCAATTGGCGCGGAAGAGTTACTTAAAGCGATGTTGACACCAGGCGAACTGGCAGATTTGTATTCGGCTGTTTCCCAAGCATCTGATTTTGAAGCGGGTATGGGAGACAAGATTAAGACGGTAAAAAACTCCTAAAGGCAAAGGATCTCGATGCACACGTAGCCTATTTTGCACTTATTAAATTACATAGGTTACCGCACGAGATTTTTACTTTGCCGGAACACGAATTGGCTACGATTTATGCCTTTGTTGATGAATATATCAAATCAGAGAAAAAGCAGGCAGCCAAATTGAAACGCAAATAGAAGGAGGTGAGCAGATGGCAACACTACAGAACTACATCAGCCTTCGGGACGGTGTCAGTCCCGTATTAGAAAAAATGAGCCGTGCGGCCGGTTCGGTATCAAATAAATTAAACTGCGTCAGCGGAAGTACGAGAAACGCAGGAGATTCTTTTGGGTATGCCGCCGGAAAAGCAGGTTTATTTAAAAGTATTCTTGCCGGAAACATTGTCGGAAATGTCATTATGCGCGGCTTAGATAGTATTACAAGTTCTATTACGGGGGCTGTAGCATTAGCCGATGAATACACAAGCTTGAATGCAAGGCTCGAATTGGTAGCCGGTTCACAGTCCAACGTGGTCGCACTGAATAATATGATTTATGAATCCGCGCAACGGGCAAGAGGCGGGTATATGGATATGGCTAAAGCAGTAGCAAGTCTTTCCGTCAATGCCCGAGACGCATTCCCCGATCCACGGAAAACAGTACAGTTTATGGAAGGTATGCAGAAACTGTTTGTTATTGGCGGAGCATCCAAAGAAAACCAGCAATTTGCGATGTTACAGCTGCAACAAGCCTTAGCCAGTGGCAGGTTACAAGGGGACGAATTCCGGTCTATCACTGAAAATGCTCCTATTTTGCAGGATATGATTGCAAAGACCATGAAAGTTTCTCGCGGCGAGTTGAAACAATTATCAGCTCAAGGAGAGATTACCGCGGATGTCATTAAGCGGGCTATATTTGAAAACATGGGCGAAATTAATGATAAATTTGAAAGAATGCCGAAACGCTGGAGTGACCACTTTACTGATTTCAAAAATGTAGCGATGAAATCTTTTTCGCCGATTGCAGACCGTATTAACCGGTTGGCAAATAGCGAGGGAGTTCGTTCCATATTCAGTATGTTGAAAAACGGAGTTAAGTCCATCATGCCCGTTCTTCATGTGGTTATCGGGGGAGTAGAGTGGTTTGTCAATATGTTCACTGCAGGAATTTCCGCCGTAGCGTCATTTGTGCAGAATCATGGCTTGCTTATGCAAGTGGCACTTATTGCACTTGGCGGATATTTGGCTTTTGTCGGAACAATGGCGATGATTTCTGCCGGGCAAATGGGGTTGGCGACAATAGCAATGGCGGCTAAAACCGCAGCAGACTGGTTAGAAACGACAGCATTAAACGCACTTACTATAGCGCAGAAAGGTTTAAATGCCGCTATGTATGCTTGCCCGCTTACGTGGATAGTCGGGGCTATTATTGCTGTTATTGCCGTACTTTATGCATCAGTGGCGGCGGTTAATTATTTTGCCGGAACGAGCATATCGGCAACGGGTATTATTTTTGGGGCTTTCATGCTGCTGTTTTCTTCTATATGGAACATGATTGCTTTCTCTTGGAATATGTTTGTTTCCTTTGCTGAGTTCATCGGTAATATTTTTATAGATCCTTTGAATGCTACTTATAATCTTTTTGCCGATATTTGGAATGGCGTTGTAGATCTCGTAGGACAGGCGGTAGCCGCTGTTGTCAGGATGATTGCTAAAATTCCCGGTATGAATAAGTTGGGAATCAGCACAGAGTTTTCTGCAGAATCCCTCAGAGCAGAAAAGAGAGAAATTTCCGGCGGATATGATTATTCCGGACTGAAGATGAAAACGCTGGACTATTCAAATGAAATGTCGTGGGGATACAATGCCGGAGCCGCTATCGGTAACAGTATTGGCGAAGCTTTTCATATGCCGGAAACAGTTGCGCCCGGTTATACTGCTAAAGATATTGCCGATAATACGGCAAAAACCGCAGATAGTACCGGTCGGGGAGCAAAAGACGCTAAACGGGCGGCAGATGCTTTGGATAGCACAGCAGATGACCTTGCTTTTCTTCGGGAAGCGGCGGAGCGAGAAGCTGTTAACAAATATACAACGGCTACTGTCCACATCGACGTGGGCGGGGTCACTGCAGGTGATACCGGCGGTAATGATTTTGATGGCGTATTGCGGCGGTTGAATGACGTATTGATAGAATCTGTAGAAAATGGAGCGGAGGCGGTACAAAGATGAGTTATTATTTCTTTCTTGGAGAGACAATGCTCCCGGTTCCGCCGCCGAGCATGAACACGAGAATTAATGGCAAAAATAAAACTATTAACTTAATCAATGAGGGGGAGGTCAATTTAATCAAGGCTCCCGGATTAACAGAAATATCGTTTGAGTTTTTATTGCCGAACAGCAGATATCCTTTTGCAAATTATGATTCTTCTCTGCAAACAGGATTAATCAATTATGCTGTGGGCGCTATTTCATCTCGAATTGGAGGGTCTTTAGGGAACGCGTTTTCTTTTAAAAAGGCGGCGCCTTTCCTAGATTCCCTTAAATCCGCTAAAGAAACAAAAAATCCTATCCGCTTTATTGTCACTCGTATGGGATTTGATTATTCGCAACTGTGGAACACCAACATGCTCTGTACTGTCGAAAATTATGAAATTAGAGAAGATGCACGGAACGGAACTGATTTGAACATCAGTATTGTGCTTAAACAGTATAAATATTTTGGAACCAAGGCTGTAGAAATAACAAAGAATGAAGACGGCACAGAAACGTTGCATGTAAAAGAACCGAGATATACGCCAGCAGCACAGGTCCCTGCAACAATAAAAATAGCAAATCAATTATCCGTACTGGAGGCTTGTAAAGGGGTCGTTGGCGGAAACCTTGATTGGCGAGCGGTGGCCAATGCCAGCGGAGTGACTAATCCGCTTGAAAAAAACATAAAAGGGCGGGTGCTTAAACTTGTTTGAAGTCATTATCCATAATAAACCGGAAAACAAATATTATGCGCCTGCCGTGTTGGATGGCGCTAAAATTGAATGGTCTATTAGCGGAGCGCCGGGGAAGTTCACTTTTACCGTATATAAAGATGAAGCTCTTAAATTTGTTGAGGGGGATACGGTGCAGGTCAAGGTTGGGGATAAAGCTGTCTTCTTTGGGTTTATTTTCGTGAAAAAACGAAACAAGGATAGTAGTATCGATGTCACTGCCTATGACCAACTCCGGTATTTGAAGAATAAAGAAAGCTGGCAATATAAGAACCTGACGGCCACGCAGGTCATACAAAAGTTGGCTGATTATTTCCAGCTAAAAGTCGGAACACTGGCAGATACTAAATTTGTGATTGATAAAAGAGTGGAAGATAACGCCACTCTTTTTGATATTATCCAAGGCGCACTTGATATTACCTTAGTCAACACAAAAGAGGTCTATGTTCTTTACGATGATTTTCAAAAGCTCATGCTTTCCAAGCCGATTGATATGGTGGTCCCTCTTCTTATAGATAATGAAACTGCAGAAGATTTCGATTATGAAAGCAGTATAGACAAGGACACCTATAACTTGGTGAAACTGGTCGTAGAAGATAAACAGGAACAGGGCGAGGGTAAGCGAAAAGAGTTCTACGCTCCTATGAGTCCTGATGAATTTGCAAAATCAAAGGAAAAAGACCAGTGGGGCGTTCTACAATATTATGAAAAATTGCAGAAAAACATCCAAAATCCGCAGGAAAGAGCAAACCAAATGCTTAAGTTTTACAATGTAGTCCGCAGAAAATTGGACATAAAAGGCGCCGCCGGAGATATTCGGGTACGTGCCGGGTCTATGATTTATGTAAAACTCAATCTCGGAGATGTGGAACTGGCACAAAAGGTACTGGTGACGAAAGTCGTTCACACTTTTTCGAATCAAGTACATCTGATGGATTTAACTCTTAAAGGTGGTGTAATCAATGATCAATGATGAATTACCGAATGTGCTGAAATCCATCGTTAAAAAAACCGTGGGAAGCATGAACCTGTCTAATTTCGTTTTAGGTGAAGTTGTATCTGAGAAACCGTTAGCTATCCGTGTGGGCAAAAACGAATTAGATGAGGATTATTTAATACTTTCTGATAATGTTCGTGATTTTGAAGTGGATATTGAAGTTAATCACATTACAGAAAATCGGGCAGGCGGCGGAGGATATGCTGAATTTGCGGGGCATAATCACGACTATAAAGGTCGAAAGAAAATTATTATTTATAACGGTTTAAAAGTCGGTGAAAAGGTAGTGATGATACAGCAGGAAGGCGGACAATTATTCTATGTTGCTAACCGTGTATATAATCACATCGACGTTCACGGGCAGTGGGGGTGAATGAATGAGATTATTACCTGAAGAATTTAATAATATATCCATTGCCGGTAGCCAAGCACCCATGCCTTCTAAAACTTATCGGATGAATATCGAGGAAGAAACGGTGTCGGGGATAATAACCGAAGACTTGGAGGCTGTACGGCAGGCAGTTTATAAGATTTTAAACACGGAGAGGTATAAACACGTCATTTACTCTTCGGATTACGGAGTGGAGCTTGCCGATCTGTTTGGTAAACCGATGCCCTATGTTATTCCTGAGATTCCGCGCCGAATTGAAGAGGCACTACTGGTAGATGACCGCATCACTAAAGTGGACAGTTTCGATTTGCAATACGATAAAAAGGGAAACGTCAATTGCTATTTTGTAGTGCATTCCATTTTTGGAAATATTGAAATGGAAAGGAGTGTGAAAGTAAAGAATGTATGAGAATCAAACAAGCCAGCTTATAGAAAAGAGAATGTTGGATACCGTCAGTCCTACAGTGGACAAACGGGAAGGTAGTATTATTTACGATGCAACAGCTCCGGTAGCGATTGAACTTGAACTGATGTATGCGGCGCTGGACTGGTTTATGAAGAATACATTTGGAGATACAGCGGAGCGCCAATTTTTGATTGAACGAGCTTTGGAGCGCGGACTGGTGCCGTATAAAGCAACGAAAGCGGTCGTGCGCGGGATATTCAATCCAAATACTTTACAAATACCAGTCGGATCCCGTTTTTCATGCGATGGAATCAATTACGTAATAACCGAAAAAATAAAAGACGGTAATTACCTTCTTTCTTGTGAGACTGCCGGGGTTTTGGGAAATAAAGCAGCCGGAACGCTTGTACCTATTGACCATCTCTCGGAACTGCAATCCGCCAAAATTGAAGAACTGTCTATTCCTGCTATTGATGATGAAGATACAGAAGCGTTCCGGCAACGATATTTAAAAAGTTTTGAAACACAAGCATACGGGGGAAATATTGCGGATTATAAAGAAAAAATGCTATCTATATCCGGCGTAGGCGGTGTCAAAGTATATCCGGTGTGGAATGGCGGCGGAACGGTCAAAGTTGTATTTTGTACGTCAGAATTTAAGCCTCCTTCCAACGAATTTGTGAGCCGCGTGCAGGAGATATTAGACCCGGTTCCGTATCATCAGCAGGGAGTGGGGGTTGCGCCTATCGGGCATTTTGTGACAGTTACAGGGGTGAGACCTAAAGAGATAACAGTACAATGCAAAATTACAATGAAAAGTGATTATACATTGGATTCTATAAAAAATGCTATCCAACAGGTAACAGCAGAATATATTGCCGAGGTGAATAAATCATGGCATTATACACAAACGGTTACTACAGAAAAATATTCAAACGCAGGACTTGTTTTCCGGCGGGCAAAGTTGGAAAGCTTGCTATTAGATATTAGCGGAGTTCTTGATATTGAACGGATGACGTTGAACGGCACAGATAAGAATCTGAAATTGGATCCCGACGAAATTGGAACATTGAAGGTGATCTTGTATGAATAGCTTGAGAAAAGAACTCAAACTTCGAAAAGCTAACGTTCGACATTACTTTCCGGATGTGCTAACTAACGCAAAAGAATTTATAGTATTTGCTGATGCGGTAGAGCCGGAGTTAGATGCCGTAATTAATAAGATTTTTTCAACCGGCATAAACACGTTCGCCTGTGATGTAGACGAAGCAGGTCTTAAAAGATATGAGAAAATGTTAGGAATTCATAATATTTCCGGAAAATCTTTTGAGATTCGAAGGCGTACAGTCTTGTCAAAAATTAATAATATGACGGTTTATACGCACTCGAGTTATCAACGAATGCTGGATTTGCAGTATGACGCCGGTGAAGTTGTAATAAGACCGGAATACGATGATTATGTTCTCTGGCTTAACCTATCCGCTGATATGGTATGGCGGACAAGGGAAATTCGTACGCAGGCTCGCTGCATTATTCCGGCGAATCTTGATATTAAAGTAGAAAACGTAAAAACTGTTACAGGGCGTATATACGCGGCCGGCGTATGTAAAATAAGTAATACAATTCACATCGCGCCGGATTTAGGGTTTATCGCTCCGTCAATAAGCGGTAATACAAATGCATCCGGCTATATCGGCCATGCGCATAAAGTTATTTATATTCGGGGGGGCTAAACAATGGCTAACTATCCAAAAATTTTAATGACAACACGAGGTTTATCACTTATATCAGAAGCCAATGCCACAAATCAAGCTTTAATTTTTACTAAAATCATGCTCGGTGATGGCGATATCGGAGGAGATTCTATACGAAATCTCACGGCACTTAAAAATCCAAAGATGGAACTTACTCTGTCCGGCGGTACTAATCTTGGCAACGGACAGTTCCAAATCCGAGCTTCCTGTTCTAATGCGGGGCTTAATACAGGCTTTTTTGCACGAGAAGTCGGTGTATATGCTAAGGTTGGCACATCGGGAAACGAAAAACTGATAGCTTATACAAATGGTGGAAATTTTGTTGATTATATTCCGGACAAATCAACGCCAATTGATTCCCAAATCTTTAAAATCGATATTGTTGTTGGTGATGTAGAAAACTTAACAGTTCAAGTCAAAGATGAAACGTTTCTCACACAGGCAGAGCTTGACGAGCATAACAGAAATGCCGGCGCTCATGAAAATAGATTTTCTCTTTATGAAAAAATCGGGAGCTTGGGTAAAGATGTCATCAACAAGTTGGCGCTCACTACTACAATACCTGCAATCTCAGCATTACAAAAAAACTCGTGGTTTGGGCAACTTTTGAAAATGGTTTTGACCGCCTCCGGGGTAAAATACCACATTGCAGATAACGGATATGTTTGCTTAGGCAGTTTTTTTGGTGGACTAATTATACAGTGGGGAAGACTAAGCTCGATTGAAGGCTTTACTAAAGCTAGTATATCGCTTCCTTTGACGGTACCAGATAAGCGTGTAACTGTTCTTGTTTCCCCGGAAGCCACTACTAGTGATGGAAGAGTATCACCTATTTCTGCACAAGGATTTAATGACCATATAGAGATAAACCTTGGGACATCTCTATCAATTAACTGGTGTACTATTTGTCACTGAACAGTGGGGAATCACATCTGCTAATCGTGTGGATTATAATACGTGGCCGTCTCCGATTTCCGGATAATTTTTTGATTGTTCCGTATCCGTTAGATTTACCATAATAAAAACCTCCTTTATGGAGATTATTTTAGTATAGGAGAATAAAGATGAAAGGTACAAATGTATATTATTATATATCCGGATTTGATGCATCCGGGAAAAGAGTAGGGTCTTCTATATGTGATTTTGACCCTGCAAAAGATAAAAATAAAGACAAAATAGATGCACTTATTGAAGAGTATAAAGAAGTTTTTACTGCGGCAGAGATTATAGAGGTTATCAGTGCTGAGGACTATGTAAAATACGTAAGTGGTGAGTATATCAGAGGTGCAGATGGAAAACCGACACCATACGTCCCGCCGGAACCATCAGAAACAGAAAAGAAAAAGATGGCAATCGCAGAAATCAAGTCAAAATACCAAAAGCAAATAGACGCGTTGACCGGGGCACGCGTAAAGGCGGCCATGCTTGGCGCAGATACCAGTAAAATCGACGCCAAATACAAAGCCGTAATGACATCCATGAGTACGGAAATTAAAAATGCCTGAAGGAGGGAAATCAAATGGATCTTTGTGAATATTGTGGAAACTTTTTAAATGCCGATGGACGGTGCCCTTGGGAAGATTGTCCGCACAACGCCATTATTGACGCCGTAGCGGAAGCAGAAAAAGAAGAAAAAGGACAGTATAACACGCCGAGTGAAAAAACTAAAAAGAAACCGTAAAGAAAGGGGAAATAATGGATTTTCAAAATTTATTGAATTATGCAGAAAAAGCAATCGAAAAATTGATTGCACATTGGGAAATTAAACTTCCGCTTTCGGGAGTTTTTTTAATGGTGCAAATGCACGCTCAATTATTTTCTCTATTTACGTTCATAGTGTTCTTGGATTTGTTCACTAAGTGGGTTGCCCTAAGTTACGAATATATTCAGAATCAAGGCGAAAAAGATAATATACAGTTCCTTGACGCCGTACGCGGAATACCGGCGGCACACAGAGTGGGAATTATTAACTCCAATGCGATGAAAACCCAATTTGCGGGAAAAATGGGGGTCTATATCCTACTGGCCATTGGCGGCGGAGCCGTTGACAAAATACTGGTTACATGTGGGAAATCCGGAGAATTTATGGGACTTGCTATAGGCTATTTGGCTGTAACGGAATTACTCTCTATTATTGAAAATCTCGATGCTTCGGGGGTATCAAGCGTTCATGGGCTGATTGATTTAATTAAACGGAGACAAAAATGACACTGAATGAAATTGAAAAACTACTGCAAGAGGCAGCTGGCGGAATTGACAGAATATATCTTCACTGGACCGGTTGTGATGGTGATGTGGTTAATCTGCCGGATTATACAGTCGTAATAGATCGCGACGGAGAGTATCACGCATTGCATGATGATTTTACAGAACGTCTTGCGCACACTTGGCGCAGAAACAGCCGGTCAATCGGAATTGCAATGGCCTGCTGCAAAGACGCGGTTTGCTATTATGATTCACCCGATGGAATCGATTTAGGGGATGAACCGCCGACGGAAGCACAGATTGAGGCGATGGCCATGCTTGTGGCAAAGGCAGAAGAAATACTTGGTCTGACTGCTAATGATGTTTACACTCATGCGGAAATTGCAGAAATAGACGGTTACGGTATTACAAGCGGTAATTCTGATATACGGTGGGATCTTCTTTATCTGCCTGATTATAGTAATAACGAAATATTGGTGCCGGGCGGAGATCTCATTCGAGGAAAAGCGGAGTGGTATAAACAGAATGGTTGATAAATATTAAACGAGGGAAAAATGAATGGTAAAAAAGAAGATATTTTTATGCTTGTGTTTGTTGCTTCTTTCCTTGTTGCCGTGTGGTTCTTATGCACGGGCAGAACAAGCGTACACGATTTACGAATCAGAACTGACCCGATTAGAACAGAACTTGGAAACGCTCAACAGGAACAACAAGAGCAATCAAAAACTCTTAGTGAAGCAGAAAGAGCAACTGGAGCAAGCAGAGAAAGAATTGAAGACAGCAAACGATTTAATCAGAAAATCACAACTACAGAACGAGAGAACGCAAAAATCATTGCAGAGTGTCAATCAATCCTTAGAGCGGTACGAGAAAGAGGCGGAAAAGAAAATTAAAATCAAGGCACGGCAGAGAAATTTATGGATAGCCGTTTCCATCGGACTGGGATACTTGGTGATGAGATAACCTTTGAAAAAGCAGGTTGCGAAATCAAAAACAACGATAATTACTGGCTTTTTTAGTACTTGCAACTCAAAAAATCAATGGTATAATAAAAGTGTCAGGGGAAACCCTGTGGATAAAAATAACTTGGAAAAAGCGACTATCATTGCAATAATGATAATTGCGGGAATTGAGCAGAGAGAAATCTCTGCTCTTTTTCTATTGCTCGCTATAAAAAATAATTATAATAAATTTCTTGAAAAAGTATTGACAATTCAACTTGATTAGAATATACTATAATCAAGAAAGGGCGAGAGCCCAAAACAAGTTATTTTATCCACAAGGAGGAAATCAAAATGAAGTACGAAGTAACAATGAGATGCGGACACAAGGTAACGGTTGACCTGTGGGGAAAAGGCGAACTCAGAGAAAGAGAAATCGCAAGACTGGAAAGATACGGAATGTGCGACGAATGCAAGAAGGCAAAAATCGCAGAAGAGACAAAAGCAGCTGTAGAAAATGGATTGCCGGAACTCGAAGGCTCTGAAAAACAGATACTGTGGGCACTCGACATCAGAAAAAAATACGTCGAAAAAGCAAACAGAATCATGGAACTCAACACTGGAAAGCCAAGCGAAGAAGTCGCTAAAAAATTCTGTGAATGGCTGCTCGGACACACAGAAGCACACTACTGGATTGATAGCCGCTACATGACCACGAAGGAAGCAAGAATCCAATGGGCAGAAGAAAGAATGATGCACAAGGAGGGCTAAGGTTGGAAGAAACGACAAAAAAGAACACCTCCCCGAACTGGGGAGGCAGGCGTAAGGGAGCCGGAGCGAAAAGGAAATTGCCTCCGGGTGCCCGGGTACGCTCGGTCAAGATGACCGATGCAGAGTACAAAAAAGTGAAAGAATTTCTGAAAAAATTAAGGAGGGAAACAAAATGAAAAAGTATAGAGGCGTTAAAAGGGCAGCAGGAGAAACAAAAGGTCTTAACGGGTGGAACGGACACACGCAGATTGCATACGATCCGGAAACAGACACGGTATATAGCGAGTATATTCCGAACGTTAACGAGTGGAACGAATATCATGACGAAAATATTATATCGTTCACGACAGAAGAGCCGATGACAATGGACGAAATAAAAAGTCAAATTAATCTTGAAATTGCCGACAGAAAGCAATATCAAAAAGAAATGGAAGCAGAACATCAATACAACTTGAGACATAGCGAAGAAAACTAAAAATTAAAAAATAAATGAGAGCGGAATAACCGCTCTTTTTTTTCGTCAAAAATCCGTCAAAAAAAATACAAACAGATATGAACATTCATAAACAAAGTATCTGATTTTAAGACTTAAAAAATGAGGGTTTATCGGGGATTTGAACAAGTACAAACAAATGCGAACAAGCAAAAAATAATTTACCACTTTGGGCATTCATTATGCGATTACCAAAATGAGTAATTCTGTTACTAAATATTCTGTATACAGCAAGAAAAAATCTGACTATGTAACGAAAGCGATCAATGCCAGGGAAGATAAAAAATCATTTAATGTTGTCTTAAATCATAAATTGGGAGACCATTGGTTTTTAGGGGCTTCTTATACTTACCTGTATGATAAGTTTAAAGGGAAAGACGGGGTAATCCTGGATCCGGATATCTCATGGGATGGCAATCAGTCAGCCAATATAGACGCCATGATTAACCATCTCCGCCCGATAAATTATTATGCAATGAATGTGACTTATCAATGCGGGAAATGGAACAGCAGTTTGCTGTTGAATTTATTCAGCGGCTGTGACAAGGATGCGTTTACAAATAATAATTACATTGTTGCAGATTTGTCTGTCAATTATAAAATAAATACCAATAAATCCGTGTACCTTAAAGTTAATAATTTAACAAATGAAGGCTATGAGAATATGTACTATAAATATGATGGAAAAGGTGCTAAACCTCAGCCGGGCAGAAGCTTTATGTTGGGGTTCAGATATGGATTCTAATTATTTAAATAGGAAGTGAATATTATAGGAGGGCTGATGAAGAATATCATAATTCTTGAACTTTTATTGGCCTTCCTTATTTTATTGCTGGGAGAATCTCTTTTTGATATAAGAAAGGAAGAGTTTCAGGGGGAAACATTAAAAATCGCCTACACGAAAGATATAGGAGACGTAGATCCTTTTGATTCCGGCTCTCCGATGTTTGTCCAGGATTGGGTATATGAGGGACTGGTCGGAATGCAAAATGGAAAGGCTGTTCCTAAATTGGCAGAATCATGGGAAATTACCGATGATGGTAAAAATTATATTTTTCATTTACGGAAAGATGTCTTTTTTTCAAATGGGAAACCGCTTACTTCGCAAATTGTGAAAGAAAATATATCTGAATTAATTGCTAAAAGAGAGCAGTATGGATTTTTAGATATGTTGAAAAAGATAAGTAAAATCGAAACACCTGATGCGCATACAGTTATCTTTCGATTGGATGAAGTGTGCAGCAGTTTGCTGAATGAATTATCTTTTACTCGTCCGTTGACGATTCATTTTTCCGAATCCGGCAAAGAGGGAAATGAGGTCTTTTATGGGACGGGCAGATGGATACTGAAAAAGAATATAAGAAATCAATATGCCCTGTTTGAAAGAAATGAAAATTATTGGGGAGAAAAGCCTAAGTTCAAATATGTCAAAGTTTCTATCATACCGGAAGTATCAACGATAGAGAATGCTCTTCGTTCCGGTGATGCGGATATGTATGTGGATCAGGATGGAGCGCTCAGTTTTGAAGAAGCATTTAATTTACAGCAGGAGGGGTTTTCTGTAGGAATAACCCCTTTGTCCCAGATTGTTTTAATCGCCTTGAATACGGAGAAAATACGTGAAATACCAATCCGTAAAGCATTGGCGTTGGGAACGGACAAAAGAGGGGTGATACAGTTTTTGGCAGAAGGGAATTTGAAAGAGGCGCATTATTATTGGACGGAGAATTTACCGGAAATGCCGCCTGGTTTGCCATATTACAGCTTTGACAGAAAACAGGCGGATGAAATACTGGATAAGCAGTACCACCGTGGTACGGGTCCTTACCGGGAAAAAGACGGAGTCCGTTTACAACTTTCTTTGGGGTATCCTGCAGGAAATCATAATCAGAGGAATTTGGCCCTTATACTGAAAGATATGTACGCTAAAATCGGAATTGATCTTATTCCTGATGAAGATGATTTTTCGGTGTATTTAAATAAGTTTCGAGACGGGAAGTATGATATGGTTTTATATACAACTTGGGGAAATGCCTATGAGCCTTATTCCACTCTTACAGAGATGAGGACAGACGGTTCGGGGTTTAATATGTTTCAACGTGGTGCAGATGATAAGGAAACTTTATTTAAAGCAATGAAAGAGATGGATTCCAGTCCTGAAAGAGAATCTGTTTTGAGATATATGGAATATATCAATGGCAGCTTTTATAGAAATGTCCTATTTATTCCGCTTTATCATGACTATATTATTCATGTCTGCAGAAATGATATAAGCGGCTTTGTACCGCAGGAGGATGCTAAAGACCGAATAGATATTACACATGTGTTTCGACAATATTAAAGGAGGAATGTCAGATGCTGAATGATGAAATAAAAGATTATTGGGAAGACGAGTCTTATGTTTATAGCGATATCATAAAAAAATCGCTTGATGATGAGGGGAAAAACGCATGGGCAGATTTGGTATTGGGAAATGCCCCCAAAAAAGAAAAGCTGGAAATCCTTGATGTGGGAACCGGCCCCGGGTTTTTCCCTGTCTTATTAGGGGAAAAAGGACATCATGTAACCGGTATCGACATTACGGAAAATATGATCCGGCGGGCTGCAGAAAATATATCCGCAGCCGGGGTTAAGGCGGATTTAGCTGTTATGGATTGCCAGAATATACAATATCATGATGAGAGCTTTGATCTTGTGGTCTGCAGAGACTTAACATGGACACTTGCGGATCCCGTTAAGGCTTATAAGGAATGGACAAGGGTGTTGCGGAAAGGGGGCGTCCTTCTTGTATTTGATGCCTGCTGGTATTTACATCTTTTTGATGAGAAACGTATGAAAGTGTTTGAAGAATATAACAACAACCTGCGTAAAAAATATGGACATGGTATATTTGACGGACATAAAAATACAAAAAAATGCGATGAACTTTCTAAAAAGCTATTTATGAGTGATAAGCATCGGCCTTACTGGGATATGGAATTCTTAATTTCTTTAGGGTATCGCCGTGTATTTGCAGAACCCAGAATCGATGAACTTGTACGAGATGAAAAGGCCCAAGAATTTTATAAGTTGTTTCCGGAATTTCTTGTGGGCGGAATTAAATAATATCGATAGCAAAGAGATGGGGAGGAGGAAATATTGAAAAGATTTATAGTCAATTATTTGAAAGACTCATTGATCCTGATTGCGGCTGCATCCTTGATATCCTTTTTCCTGATCCGCTTTATGCCGGGAGATCCGGCTGCCACATACCTCAGTTCAAGAGGAATTCCTGTTACGCCGGAATCATTGCATGCAGTTGCTGAAGAATTGAAATTGTATGATCCGGTTTACATGCAGTATATTTATTGGCTTAAAAACGTGATCCGTCTGGATTTAGGGTATTCATATCTGACGAAGGCACCGGTTGCAGTTGAACTTTTTCGAGCATTTAAATATACGCTTCTGTTGGCATTAAGCTCTATGTCAATGGGAATCATTTTTTGTCTTCTTGCAGGCTGTTATGCGGGGACACATCCTGACAGCCGGTCTGATTATTCCATTCGTTTCTGCATATTGACGTTAAATTCCGTCCCTTCCTTTATTATCGGTTTTTTACTGATCAGTGTATTTTCAGTGTACCTGCATATATTTCCTGTGCAAGGGGCGTCTTCGTTCCTGCACTTGTTCCTGCCTTCTTTAACTATGGCATTGGGCTATGTTGCGGTGTATACGAAACTTTTACGAAACAGTATTATTGATATTTCGCAAAAACCGTTTGTTGTGTTCGCGTATACACGTGGTTTAAAAAAATGGGAAATTTTTTGGAATCATATATTTATGAACGCAATATCACCTGTCGTGACTATGGCAGGACTTGAATTTGGAGGAATTATTGCAGGTTCTCTTGTCATAGAGAATGTTTTTGCCTGGCCGGGACTTGGGCGTTTAGTAATTATTGCGATACATGGAAGGGATTACCCTGTGATACAGGGATATATTCTGCTGACAATGACAGGATTTATCATATGCAATTTTATTGCAGAGACAGTTTGTATGAGGGTGAGAAGAAGGTGGGGATGAAATGGGAAATATCCGTTTTGGTTTGCATCGGGAATATCCGCCTTTTTTAATATGTTTTTTATGGGTAATCGTATCCTTTTATTTTCTTGTGGCGATATTTGAACCGTTTTTTTTAATGCATGACCCTAATGCTGTCGACTATACAATGAAATTTGCACAGCCGTCGATCCAATATCCGTTTGGCTGTGACCAATTGGGGCGGTGTGTGTATTCCCGTATTATACAAGGGGCAAGAATAAGCATCGGCTATGCAGCGTTGGTTGTGTTTATATCATGTATATGGGGAACCTTTTTAGGGATTATTTCGAGTTATTACGGCGGAAAGGTGGATCGGTTGATTGACCATGTATGTAATTTATTCAGGGCATTTCCGGAAATTATTGTTATTTTGATTTTGGCAGGATTGGGCGGAAAGAATATATTTTTTATTTGTGCAGGGATGATGATCATGCATTGGGTAATATATACCCGTGTGGTAAGAGAATTAACTGCCGACGGAAAAATGAAGAATATGGTTTATGCGGCACGTATGGCAGGGAATAAGACACCCCGGATATGGATAAAATACATATTCCCTATTGCCGCACCGGCTGTTTTATCTATGCTGGCTCTGGATTTTGCAGGGTCGCTGCTGGCCATGTCAGGATACTCTTTTCTTGGGCTCGGGGTTCAGCCGCCTCAGGCCGACTGGGGAACATTAATCGGAGAAGCGCAGGCCGTATTTATTTCCTATCCGAGACTTATCTTTTTTCCAAGTATCTCTATCTTGGGAATCAGTCTTAGCGTCAATATGATTGGGGATTGGATCCAGCAAAGATATCAAGCAGGGGAAATGTAATGGGGAATAATTTATTGGAATTGACGGGGGTATCTGCCGAGTTTCAGAGGAAAAGGATTATAGACACAATCAATTTGGCAGTGCCCAAAAGGAGTCGTGTGTCTATAATTGGTACAAGCGGCTGCGGGAAATCCACTCTGTTAAAACTGATAGCAGGTCTTTTGCGGGCACCTGCATGGCAAGTCACAGGACAAGCAGCTATCGAAGGAAAATGTTTTAATGCGGGAGATTCTGCTACGTTGCTGACAAACTGTGGACGGCAATATGCATTTATCGCCCAGGATTCGTTAAGCATATTTGATCCGCGGTTAAAAATTAAAGAACATTTTCTTGAAATCAGCAGATTAAGGGATGGGGAAAAAGAAGAGTTTTTGCTGCAAGTGATGTCGTTGTTAAGAAACTTATTGATTACGGATCCGGAAAGAGTACTTGAAAGTTACAGGAATGAATTAAGCGGAGGCACATTACAGAGGATATCCATAGCTATGGGGCTTATCCATAAACCAAAGTTATTGATAGCAGATGAGCCTACATCAGCAATTGACAGGTATTCAAGAGCACAATTGATTTCTGTATTGAAAAAAGTGTATCGTGACACAAATTTAAGTATGCTCATCGTGTCGCATGATATAGATTTCGTTAAAGAAATTTCGGATATTACTTATGTGATGAAGCAAGGGAAGTTTATTGATAAAATTAACACAAAAGAGTTGGGTAATGAAGACAATGATCTGTATACACGATCGTTCCTTCGAGCTTGTAACAGGTGGAAAAAAGAACGTTTATACGAAGGATCCTGATTATCTTATTTAAAGGAGTATCTTTGTGCCGAATATACTTGAATTGAAAAATATTCATCAAACGTATAAAAATGAAGAAGGAGTCAACAGGCCTGTTTTGGATGATGTAGATTTCATGCTGCAGGAAGGAACCTGTCGTGCGATTTTAGGAATGAGCGGCTGCGGGAAAACTACACTTTGTAGGATTATGGCAGGCATTGAAAAGCCGTCAGGCGGACTGGTTCGGTATAAAGGGGAAAAGATTGATTGGAAAAGTATTTCGAGGAATAAGATTCAAATGGTTTTTCAAAACAGTCTGGATGCGGTGCCTGGGTATATGACATCCTATGAGATATTGAAAGAGCCGCTTAAAAACTTTTTTAAATTCAGCAAAGAGGAAATCTGGAGTAAGATAGTAGAGATGTTGAAGGCTGTGGGCCTGTCAGGGGAATATACAGGATTGTATCCGCGGCAGTTAAGCGGCGGAGAACTCCAGCGGATATGCATATTACGTGCATTAATGGCAGAACCGGAAATCCTTATACTGGATGAGTCCCTAAGCGGGCTTGATATTTTTACTGAAAATAAGCTTTTAAATTATCTTTCGGATATAAAAGTAAAAAAACATTTATCTATTATATTTATATCTCACAGTATAGAATCTGCATATTATATTGCAGATGGGATTACGGTAATGGATAAGGGGAGAATTATTGAAGAGATTGATGATATTTCCTTGTTTTCAGAGTTGTGCCACCCTTTTACAAGTCGATTGATGCATGGGCTGCCTATATCGGCATCAGCTACGCAGGATTATAATTTTTATCTGGAAAGATTTAAAAAGGGTGATACGAGGTTAGTAACGGTAAAACCGGGACATCGGATTGAATTATAAATAGAATATATCCTGATAACAGTAGGCTTTTGTAACCATCCATATTATTTGAGAAGCGGATGGCTTTGTTTTTTTGCAAAGTTTACGGCCGCAATGCGGGGAACCGGAGGATTGATAAGGATAATGAGGTAAAGTATAATAAACGGGAATGCTTTACGGGTGTGGAGTATTATCTTTACATGTAAGGAGGAACGCAGGGTTGTCTTTTTTTTCGAAATTATTGAAAGTAATAAGCCATAAGAAATATCAAAAAAATCCGTTAGGAAAGAAACTTTCTCCTTTGCAGCAGTCTGTTTTGAATATAGGTGCTGTGAATGCGGAGCAGACCATGTTTTACTGTGATTCATTGGAAACCGGCTCTGAGAAAGAGGAAATTAGAAATAATTTAGCGGCTTACTATGATATTATTGATGAAGAAAGCGCTTTACATACGCTGGAATGGCTGCTGGAACGAGGACACCGCGTATACTTTGATGCGATTAAGTTGTTTTCTGCCGGCATATCGCCGTCTATTACCGATGAAATCCTGACATCGGATGAACAACTTGATACACCCCGTTATATGAAGAATATAAAGGAGATGATAGAATCCCTGATAGAAAAAAGATATATCAGTTCCCAGGCGGATTTACAGAATCAATCTGTTCTTGCGTGGGACATGGGGCGGCTGGTGCTGATCGCGCGCTGCTGCTTTGAATGCGGATATATTACGGAAGAAAAAGCATGGTGTTATATGGAAGAAGCACATAAGAAGTGCTGCGCAGTGTATGGCGACTGGAAAGAATTTGCTTCGGGATATGTGATCGGCAGGTGCATGTGGGGCGGTATGAAGCAGATGCCCGGCGGAATCATGGGTATCGCAGAAGGACTGCTCCACGATCCGGAGAGTCCCTGGCAAAAAGCACGGTTGCATGTATTTGAAATGTAAAGGAGAGTATTTATGGGTATGGAAATAGCATTGATACCGGCAGCTATGTTTATCGTGGGTATAGGCATGATGATTTACATGAAGAAAAAGAGGGACAGCCTGGCGCCGGGATATGCACAGCAGGAAATGAAGAGGTTCGTGAAAGAAATGGTGCCGCAGCTGTCTGAGGAAGAATTTCATGTGATTGACTGCCCTTGGAATGCGGAGCATCACTTGGTGATCGCTTATACGGACGAAAGTATTTTCTTTATCCCCGCCCTTCCCAATCCTATGACGATGAAAATTATGAAGTACAGCGGGGAACGTGGAGCCGGACTGGGCAGTCTGGTCAGCCATACCATTCTTGGCAGTGATTCGGCGGACGGTGTAGAAATGGTGCCGGCCAGTGCCGTTTCCAGAGTGGAAATTGATGAAAGTGCAAGAAAGGTTCGCATTGCTGTCGGAGACGAAGTGAAAAAGTATCACTTCAAGGAGAAGGATTGTTTTGGAGGAGACCACGCGGAAGCGCTCCGTGATTTCTTCCGCTTCCTGCGCGGCATAAGAGGGTGATCCTGATATAAAAAGGAATGCCTGTAAAAGGATCGGATTTCATAACAGAGGAGTCCGATCTTTTTTGTATGCTCCTTTCAGCTTGCCGGGGTATGACTGCATGTTTTAGATTGCGGACGGAAGCGGCTGCGGCCGGAAATGATTGTCCGCATGAAAAAAATCTTCAACAGCGTTTTCCTACTGTTCAGAGGGCTTGAAATGTGTTATCATACGCAATAAGCTATTAAGGACAGATCTTTTCCAAGGCGGAAGAGAAGTTCTTTTTCGGACTCGTCCGTCGGGGACGGTTCCTGTGGAAGGAATGGAGGGAGCGTTATGGCGATTAAGAAGAGAATGGTAGGAATTGTCGGCGTAGGACATGTAGGTGCCCATGTAGCGTTTAATTTGGGGATGATGGGGATTGCCGATGAAGTGCTTCTCTGTGATTTGAAAGAAAGCAAAGTGACAAGCGAGGTACAGGATCTGAATGATGCGGTTATGTACATGCCGAATCATGTTGTCTACAAGGCGTCCGATTATGCGGGACTGAAGGACTGCGACGTCATCGTGAATGCTGTAGGCGATATCACGCTTTGCGCTTCCGGCAGCCGCGACGGGGAATTGGAAAACAGTGTGAAACAGGTGGCCGATTATATCCCGAAGGTCATGGCCGGAGGGTTCCACGGACTTTTTGTGAGCATTACGAATCCCTGCGACGTGGTGGCGAATCTGATTGCCCGTAAGAGCGGCCTGCCGAAGGGGCATGTCATGGGTACGGGGACGCTTCTTGATTCTTCCCGTCTGATTCACGCGATATCGGAACAAACGGGCCTTGATTCCCGCGGCTTTACGGCGTTCATGCTTGGAGAACACGGAAATTCCCAGATTGTTCCCTGGTCGCAGATAGCTTTTTACGGCAAGCCTCTGTCGGAAATGGAAAGTGATCCAAAGTTCCGGTTTGATAAAGAGGAAGTACAGGAGCGCACCATTAAAGGCGGATGGGTGACTTATTCCGGCAAGCAGTGTACGGAGTACGGCATTGCTTCGGCGGGAGCGACTTTGGTCCGCACGATTCTTCATGATGAAAAGCGTATTCTTCCCTGTTCGGCTCCGCTGGATGGCGAATACGGCGAGTCCGGCATTTTCTGTGGCGTGCCGGCTGTTATCGGCGCGAACGGCGTGGAAAAGGTGATGGAATACAATCTGACGGAAGAGGAGCTGGCCCGTTTCAAGGCATGCTGCGCGACAATCCGCGCGAATATCGCCAAGGGCGACGCGATCCTCGGCGAATAAGGAAATAAAAGGCTGTGATGGAAATGTCACGGCCTTTTTTGCCGGCGCAGGCGTTTTATTTCTGTAATCGGTGGTTTTCTATTGAAATGTACATCGGCGCTGAGTACAATAAAAATATATATGCGCTTTTCATCTGAAAGAATGCAATCGACACATAGGGGGAGTTGCTTATGAGAAAAATCCGGAAGGTCCTGGTGGCCAACAGAGGCGAGATCGCCATCCGTGTATTCCGTGCCTGCAATGAGCTGGGTATCAGGACGGTGGCTGTTTATTCCAAAGAAGATGTACTGTCCCTTCATCGGAACCGTGCTGACGAAGCGTACCTGGTGGGGGAAGGGGATAAACCGATCGATGCTTACCTGGATATAGAGGATATCATCCGTATCTGTAAGGAGCATCATGTGGACGCAGTCCATCCCGGCTACGGATTCCTTGCGGAAAATGCGGAGCTGGCCAAACGCTGTGAAGAGGAAGGCATTATTTTCATCGGGCCGCGTGTGGAACATCTGATCATGTTCGGCGATAAAGTGAATGCCCGTATCCAGGCGGAAAAAGCGCAGATCCCCATGATTCCCGGCACAAACGGTGCGGTGGAAAGCTTTGATGAGGTCAAAGCGTTTGCCGAGGAATACGGTTTCCCCGTCATGATCAAAGCGGTCAACGGCGGCGGCGGGCGCGGCATGCGGAATGTGGACCGCATGGAAGATCTGGAGGAAGCGTACCACCGCGCGAAATCGGAAGCGAAAATGGCTTTCGGCAGCGATGAGGTGTATGTGGAAAAATGTATCATGAATCCGAAGCATATCGAGGTACAGATCCTCGGTGATGAAGCGGGACATGTCATTCATCTGTTTGAACGTGACTGCTCTATCCAGCGCCGCCATCAGAAAGTGATTGAAATGGCGCCCGCCTGGTCGCTTCCGCAGAAGCTGCGCGAAGATATCTGCAGTGCCGCCGTCAAATTGATGAAGAATGTCAATTACCTCAATGCGGGGACGGTGGAGTTCCTTGTGGATCAGGATGAAGAGCATTTCTATTTCATTGAAGTGAATCCCCGTGTGCAGGTGGAACATACGGTAACGGAAATGATTACCGATGTGGATATCGTGAAGACACAGATTCTCATTGCCGAAGGCTATTCGGTGGATAGTCCGGAGGTGGCGATCGGTCTGCAGCCGACGATCTGGTTCAAGGGTGTGGCGATCCAGTGCCGCATCACGACGGAAGATCCGCAAAACGGCTTCATGCCTGATACAGGCAAGATCATTGCCTACCGTTCCGGCGGCGGGCCCGGTATCCGCCTGGATGCGGGTACGGCGTATACGGGAGCGGTGATTACTCCTTACTATGATTCACTCCTGGTCAAAGTAACGGCCCACTCGCTCCATGCGAAGGATACGATATACAAAATGCTCCGCTGCCTTGATGAATTTCGTATCAGCGGTGTGAAGACAAATATATATTTCCTTCAAAATATGCTCCGCACGAAGGATTTTCAGGAAGGTCTCTGTGATGTCAATTACATCGACCGCCATCCGCAGCTTCTGGATGAACCTGAAGCAATCAGCGACCGCGGTACGAAGCTGCTCCACTATATCGGAGATATCACCGTCAACGGCTATGCCGGGGCGGGTGCGAAAGAAAAACCCGATTTCGCTCCGGTAGCGCCTCTTTCGGCAGAGGGGGAAACAGTACCCCGCGGTACAAGGCAGATGCTGGAAGAATGGGGACCTGAAAAATTTTCCAAATGGGTCATGGATCAGAAAGAACTGATGATCATGGATACGACATATCGTGATGCCCACCAGTCACTTTTGGCGACCCGTGTGAGGACACACGATATCATGAACGCGATCCGTTACACCGCATGTCATGTGCCGCAGCTCTTCTCTTTTGAAAACTGGGGCGGCGCGACATTTGATGTGGCTTATCGTTTCCTTGACGAAAGTCCCTGGGAACGGCTCCGCCAGATGCGTAAAGCAGTGCCGAATATCCTTTTCCAGATGCTTACCCGCGGCGCGAATACGGTAGGGTATACGAATTATCCTGAAAATGTGGTCCGCCATTTCATTGATGAGGCGGCAGATAATGGGATTGACGTGTTCCGCATCTTTGACTGCCTGAACCAGCTGAGCCACATGACGATTTCCATTGATGAAGTTCGCAAGAAGGGCAAGCTGGCAGAAGCGTGCTTCTGTTACACCGGGGATATCATGGATCCGAAGCGGCAGAAATATTCTTTGAAATATTATACGGGTCTGGCGAAGGAAATGCAGAATGCCGGTGCCAACCTGATCGCTGTCAAGGATATGGCGGGACTTTTGAAACCGGAAGCGGCATACGCTCTCGTGGCCGCATTAAAAGATGCCGTCGATCTTCCGATACACCTCCACAGCCATGAAGGCGGCGGACTGACGCTGTACAGCTATGCAAAGGCGGCGGAAGCCGGCGTGGATATTGTCGATGTGGCGACAGGCGCGCTTTCAAACGGTACGAGCCAGCCGTCCATGACGGCGCTGTACTATGCGCTCCAGAACAATCCCCGCCAGCCGAAACTGGATATCGAAGCTTTGGAAACGATTGACCGCTACTGGCAGGGTATCCGTCCCTACTACGCGGGGGTGGACAGCCGGATGGCAAGTCCGAATACTACGCTTTTCCAGCATGAAATGCCGGGAGGGCAGTTCTCCAATCTCCGCCAGCAGGCAACCGCGGTGGGATTGGGAGATCGCTGGCCGGAAGTCTGCCGCATGTATGCCAAGGTGAATATGATGTTCGGCGATATTATCAAAGTAACGCCGTCGTCCAAAGTGGTCGGTGATATGACACTCTTCATGGTGCAGAACCATCTGATGGAAGAAGATATTTATGCGAAGGGGGCGGCCCTTGATTTCCCGCAGTCCGTGGTTGATTTCTTTGATGGGAAATTGGGTGTTCCTTACGGCGGATTCCCTGAAAAGCTGCAGAAGATTATTTTGCGCGGGGAAGAACCCCATCTGGAATCTCATCCGCAGGATGTGGACTTCGCCGCGGTGAAAGCAGAAATGAAGAGCAGGCATATGTCCACGCGGGAAGAAGATATTTCCTCTTACTGTATTTATCCGAAAGTTTTCAGTGATTATATGGACCGCTATCATCAGTATGGCGACCTGTCCGTCCTGGATACGCCGACGTTCTTCTTTGGCATGAAACCGGGCGAGGAAATCCGAGTGAATATAGAAGAAGGGAAGATGCTCCTTATCCGTCTTGACGGGATCACGAAACCTGACGGAGAAGGAAACCGCCGTATCCAGTTTGAGCTGAACGGCATGCCCCGTGAAATTAAAATTCATGACAGGCATGTGGCGGAATCTGCAGTGACCGCAAGGAAAGCGGATAAGGATATTCCCGGCGAGGTAGGGGCGACCCTGTCCGGTTCCGTCGTGAAAGTGCTTGCGGAAAAAGGCGGGCATGTGAAGAAAGGAGAGCCGGTGATTGTCACAGAAGCCATGAAGATGGAAACGACGATCACCTCACCGGTGGATGGCATTGTGAGTGAAATTCATGTGAAGGCGGGCAGCCGTATCGAATCAGGCGACCTTCTCATGGTGATTGAATAAGAGATAAAGCGGAGATAGAAATATAAAAAGAGTTCTTTCCTGACGGAGAGAACTCTTTTTGTATGGGATTCAGGAAAAATGGAAAAAGGTAGGGAAGTTTCCTGAAAGCGGTGATATAATACGAATGGAGTATTTCAGGAAGAATCCTGAAAAAGAAAGTTTAACAGGCGGATGCCTGGGAGAGGAGCGGATGATGAAATTTTATCGCTGTAAAAAGTGCGGCAAAGCAGTCGCTGTTCTTGGAGAGAGCGGGGAAGACATGTTCTGCAGGAATGCGGAGATTGAAGAATTGATTCCCAATACCACAGATGCTGCCGGTGAGAAGCATGTTCCCGTTATCACGAAAGACGGATCGAAAGTGCATGTGGCAGTCGGCGCTGTAGAGCATCCCATGCTGGAAAGCCACTATATCACCTGGATTGTTCTGGAAACGAAGAACGGAAGCCAGCAGGTGGATCTGAAACCGGGCATGAAACCGGTGGCTGATTTCGTTCTTGCCGAAGGGGATGAAGTTGTAGCAGCGTATGAGTATTGCAATTTGCACGGACTGTGGAGAGGAGAATAAGGATGAAGAAGTATGTATGCAAAGTTTGCGGATGGATTTATGATGAGGCTTTAGGTGACCCGGATAATGGAATTGCCCCGGGAACCAAGTGGGAAGATCTGCCTGATGATTTCAAGTGCCCGCTCTGCGGTGTAGGGAAAGACGACTTTGAGATCATGGAAGACTGATCGGTGACGGGCAAACTGCAGGAAATGAAAACTCCTTCTCTGGCAGAGGGAGTTTTTTTATGGATCATTTCTTAAGCCTTCATAGAGGAACGGGTTTTGTTGCAATAGAGAGAATTAAATGATAGAATAAATCGGTAGCATATTTTACAGGGAAAAGCAAGAGAAAAATATTAAAATAAAATATTTCAATAACAAATAAGTTTTTATCTATACCTAAAATATTTTTATAGAAAGATATAGAGAAAATATTTTAGGTGAAAATGAATTTATATTGCGGAATGTTTTTCGCTCGTGTAAAATTATGTTTTACAGTCTCTATTTATATATAGTGAGAAGGCTCGCGGAGAAAAGAGGAGCCCGGCTCAAATCGGGAACACTGATGAAGTACAGGATATTTTGTGGCTTAATCGGTGTTTCCTTGGCCTTGTCCTCTTTTCATCCCTGTTCCCATGTGTTGGAAATTCAGATTTTATATGGAAGGAAAGGGTGAGGCGTAGAATGCCTAACAGCAAAATGTTCAGACCCGTCCAGGTAGGTACTAAGAAAAGATATACCTACGCCAGAGCTCAGGAAGTTCTGGGGATGCCCCATCTGCTCGATTTGCAGACCAAATCTTACGAATGGTTCTGTAAAGAAGGGCTGAGGGATGTATTTGCGGATATTTCTCCTATCGAGGATAGTGCTCATAAATGGGCGCTGCATTTCGGCGAATACTATTTCAAGAAAGAAAAGTACAGCATCGATGAATGCAAGACGAGAGATGCTACTTATTCCGCTCCGCTGCAGGTCAAAGTCCAGCTCGTCAATAAGGAAACCGGCGAAATCAAGGAGCATGATCTTTTCATGGGCGATTTCCCGATTATGACGGATACGGGCACATTTATTATCAATGGCGCCGAACGTGTTATTGTTTCCCAGCTTGTCCGCTCTCCCGGCGTATACTACAAAAAGGAAATGGACACTTTCGGGAAGGAAATCTATTCCGCCCAGCTCATTCCGAACCGCGGCGCGTGGATCGAACTGGAAACTGATGCCAACGGCGTTGTTTCCGTTCGTATCGACCGTAACCGCAAGATGCCCGTGACGTACCTCATCCGTGCGCTGGGGTTCTCTTCCAATGAAGAAATCATGGAGCTTTTCAATAATGATATCCATATCGAAGAAACGCTCAAGAAGGATGAAACGCAGAATACAAAAGAAGCACTCATCGCTATTTATAAAAAGCTCCGTCCCGGCGAACCGGCGACAGAAGAAAGCGGCACGACCCTGCTCCGCAACTTCTTTTATGATCCCCGCCGTTATGATCTGGCGAAGGTCGGACGTTACAAGCTGAATAAGAAACTCTCCTGGGAAAACCGCCTCAAGGGCCATCGTACGGAAGGTCCTATCGTGGATACGGAAACCGGTGAAATCATTATCCAGGGGAATGCCCTTATCGACGAGGAAGCCATCGCGATCCTGAAGAAGAGCGGCGTGTTCAGCAAGGTAGAAATGGTGGAAGTCATGACCCAGAAAGAGGACGGAACACCTGTCAAGGTGATCTGCTCCAATGGAATGCGTGATGACAGCTATCGGATTCTTGACCGCGCGGATATTATCGCGGCGGTAGACTATCTTTTGAATATGCTCCAGGGCTATGGGCGCCCCGATGATATCGACCATCTCGGCAACCGCCGTGTCCGCTGTGTCGGCGAACTGCTCCAGAACCAGTTCCGCATCGGCTTGTCCCGTATGGAACGTGTGGTTCGCGAAAGAATGACTACCCAGGATCAGGACAAGATGACCGCCCAGGCGCTCGTCAATATCCGTCCTGTCGTGGCAGCCATCAAGGAATTCTTCGGCAGTTCCCAGCTGTCCCAGTTTATGGATCAGACGAACCCATTGGCGGAGCTGACGCATAAGCGTCGTCTGTCCGCTTTGGGGCCGGGAGGGCTGTCTCGTGAACGTGCAGGGTTTGAAGTCCGCGACGTGCATTATTCCCATTATGGGCGTATGTGCCCCGTAGAAACGCCGGAAGGTCCGAATATCGGACTTATTTCCTCACTGTCCAATTACGGAATTGTAAACAAGTACGGCCTGATTGAAACGCCGTACCGCCGGATTAACCCGAAGACCCACGAAGTGACCAATGAATGTCTCTATGTGACGGCTGATATTGAAGAAAATAAAGTTATTGCCCAGGCCAGCGAGCCGCTGTCAGATACCGGCGCGTTCCTGAACCGGTATGTGGCTTGCCGCCGTGGTCCTGATGTTCTGGAAGCTTCTCCTGAAGAAGTGGATCTCATGGACGTTTCTCCGAAGCAGGTCGTTTCTATCGGTACGTCTCTCATTCCGTTTCTTGAACATGATGATACGAACCGTGCGCTCATGGGCGCCAATATGCAGAGGCAGGCGGTACCGCTCCTCCGCCCGGAAGCGCCTCTTGTAGGCACGGGTATGGAATGGGTGGCCGGCCAGGACTCCGGTGTCTGCGTTCTTGCAAAACGGTCAGGCGTGGTTACCTCTGTCAACGGGAAACAGATTATCGTCCGCGCGGATAACGGCGAATATGATACTTATGACCTGATTAAGTTCCTCCGGTCCAACCAGAGCACCTGCATCAACCAGCATCCCATCGTATACAAAGGGGACAAGGTCGAAGCCGGGCAGACACTGGCAGATGGCATGTCCACCGACGGAGGCGAGCTGGCTCTCGGACACAACGTGCTTGTGGCGTTCGTATCCTGGGAAGGATATAACCATGAAGACGCCGTGCTCATTTCTGAACGTCTCTGCAAAGATGACCTGTACACCTCTATCCATATTGAAGAATACGAGTGTGATGCCCGTGATACGAAGCTGGGCGAAGAAGAGATTACAAGAGAGCTGGCATCCGTCAGCGACGACGCTTTGAAGAATCTTGATGAAAACGGTATTATCCGTATCGGCGCCGATGTACGCCCCGGCGATATCCTTGTCGGCAAAGTAACGCCGAAAGGGGAAACGGAACTGACTCCGGAAGAACGTCTTCTCCGTGCCATTTTCGGCGATAAGGAAAGAGAAGTCCGTGATACATCTCTCCGTGTGCCGCATGGAGAATTCGGGAAAGTGGTCGACGTCAAGGAATTTACCCGTGAAAACGGCGATGAACTGGCGCCGGGCGTAAATAAGCTCGTCCGCGTTTACGTTGCGCAGAAACGGAAACTCCGCGAAGGCGACAAAATGGCGGGGCGCCACGGTAACAAGTGCGTATGCTCCCGCATCCTGCCTGTTGAAGATATGCCCTTTACTCCGGACGGACGTCCTGTCGATTTGGTGCTGAACCCCCTTGGCGTTCCTTCGCGAATGAATATCGGGCAGATCCTGGAAATTCATTTGTCCTGGGCCTGCCATATGCTCGGCGAAGAAATCAAAGAAGCCAAGACAGATCCCGTAAAGGCGAAAGCGCTTGAAAAGCGGCTCCGTGAAGCAGGCTATGATTTTGATACCTACGGCATGCCCGAATCGACAGAATCCGGTGTCCACATCGCGACCCCTGTATTTGACGGCTGCCGCGATGAAGACCTGGCTGCCACCCTTGCCGCCGCGGGACTTCCGGTCAATGCGAAATCCGATCTTTATGACGGACGTACCGGTGAGAAGCTCGACGGACAGGTGACGATCGGCTGGAAATACATGCTGAAACTCCATCATCTTGTTGATGATAAGATCCATGCCCGTTCTACCGGCCCGTACTCCCTTGTGACCCAGCAGCCGCTCGGCGGCAAGGCGCAGTTCGGCGGCCAGCGTTTCGGTGAAATGGAAGTCTGGGCACTGGAAGCATATGGCGCCGCGTACACCTTACAGGAAATCCTGACGGTAAAATCCGATGATGTCATCGGCCGTGTCAAAGCCTATGAAAAAATCGTCAAAGGCGAAAACATTCCGAGCCCCGGTGTTCCCGAATCCTTTAAGGTTCTTATGAAAGAACTCCAATCCATCGGGTTGGATGTCCGCGTCCTGAATGAAGACAAAGAGGAAGTTGTCATGAAAGAGCTGGACGAAAGCGATCTGGAACCATCCAATGGCGGCGAACGCTGGCATAAAGACGAAGTGAAAGCGGCCATGGAAGGTGAGGATTCCGTTTCCGCAGCCAGAAATGCCATGGAATCCAGCATGGCCGGAGAAGGGAAAGAAGTACCGGCAGATGATACGGCTTCTTTCAATGATACGCTGGAAGCGGAAGCGGCGGCTCCTGCAAATGAAGAAGCGGCTTTTACTGAAACTGATATAGAAACTGAAGCGGGTCTTGTCGATGACCCGGATGCCTGATTTCCGGAAAGGAGCACTGAGCAATTGTTAGACGTAAATGAATTTGACTCCATGAAAATCGGTATTGCGTCTCCGGAAACGATCAGATTATGGTCTCACGGAGAAGTAACGAAGCCGGAAACAATTAACTACCGTACACTGAAAGCAGAACCGGACGGTCTTTTCTGTGAAAAGATTTTCGGACCGACGAAAGATTGGGAATGTAAGTGCGGCAAGTATAAAAAAATGCGTTATAAGGGCACGGTCTGCGATAAGTGCGGCGTGGAAGTGACAAGCTCCAAAGTACGCCGTGAACGCATGGGTCATATTGATCTGGCCTGCCCGGTATCTCACATCTGGTATTTCAAGGGGACGCCGAGCCGTATCGGCCTCATTCTCGATGTGTCCCCCCGCCAGCTGGAAAGAGTCCTTTATTTTGCCGCCTACATCGTAATAGATAAAGGCGAAACAAAGCTTCTGGACAAGCAGGTTTTAAATGAACAGGAATACCAGCAGGCCGTCCAGGAATACGGCGCCGGTTCTTTTGAGGCGCAGATGGGGGCGGAAGCTATTCAGAAACTTCTCCGCCAGCTGGATCTGGAAGCCTTGGAAAAACAGCTTCGCGAAGATGTGGACAGCAGCAGCAACCAGCGAAAAGTCCGCAGCATCCGCCGGCTGGAAGAAGTGGAAGCTTTCCGTAAATCGGGCAATAAGCCGGAATGGATGATCCTCACCGTGCTGCCCGTTATACCGCCGGACCTTCGTCCGATGGTGCAGCTTGACGGCGGGCGTTTTGCCACGAGCGACCTGAACGACCTTTACCGCCGTGTCATCAACAGAAATAACCGTCTGAAAAGACTAATGGACATGGGCGCGCCTGAAATTATCGTCAGAAATGAAAAACGTATGCTGCAGGAAGCTGTCGATGCCCTCATAGATAACGGCCGCCGCGGCAGAGCGGTCAGCGGCCCGGGAAACCGGCCCCTGAAATCCCTTTCCGATATGCTGAAAGGCAAGCAGGGCCGTTTCCGCCAGAACCTTTTGGGGAAACGTGTCGACTATTCCGGCCGTTCTGTTATCGTAGTCGGTCCTGAACTGAAAATGTACCAGTGCGGCCTGCCGAAAGAAATGGCGATCGAACTTTTCAAACCGTTCATCATGCATGAACTGATCGCCCGCGGTCTGGCGAGCAATCTGAAATCGGCACGGAAGAAAGTGGACAAGCTGTCCCCTGAAGTCTGGGACGTCCTTGGCGATGTTATCAAAGAACATCCCGTACTTCTGAACCGCGCTCCGACACTCCACCGCCTCGGAATCCAGGCGTTTGAACCGATTCTATGGGAAGGCAGGGCAATCAAACTGCATCCCCTTGTCTGCCCGGGTTACAATGCGGACTTTGACGGCGATCAGATGGCGTGCCATCTGCCTCTGTCCGTGGAAGCGCAGGCGGAAGCGAGAACGCTCATGCTTTCCATCAACAATATCCTGTCTACGAAAGACGGCAAACCTGTCGCCATTCCTTCCCAGGATATGATTCTGGGATCATACTATCTGACCATTGTAAAAGAAAGCAAGGAAGAGGAAGACTTGCTTGACCCCTCGAAATTCCATGCGTACACCAATTACGATGAAGTCATGCTGGCCTATGCACTGAACCAGGTACAGATCCATGATTTCATTAAAGTGGACATACCGGGACACGGTCTTGTCATCACGACCCCGGGACGCCTGATTTTCAACTATGCCATTCCCGAACCTCTCCGCTTCTTTTATAAACGCCCTGACGGAAAAGAAGGTCTCGGCATCACCATCGGCAAGAAGCAGATGGGCAAACTTGTCAATGACTGCTTTAAGAAGCTGGGCTTCAAGGAAACGGGAGATCTCCTGGACTCCATTAAAGCCCTCGGATTCCATTATGCCCTTGTTTCCGGCATTTCTATCGGCATTTATGACGTGGCCGTACCGGAAGCCAAAAATGATATCCTGTCCGCAAGTGAAGCGCAGATTGAAAAAATCAAGGAATATTTCCGCCGCGGCCTGATGACGGATGACGAAAGATACAGGAAAGTCGTTAAAATTTGGGAAAAAGCGACCAATGATGTCGGTGAAGCGATGAAAGCGTCCATGACGAAAATGAATCCGCTCACCATGATGGCCCAGTCCGGCGCCCGCGGCAACGATAACCAGATCCGCCAGCTGGCGGGGATGCGCGGCCTGATTGCCGATACATCCGGTAAAACGGTAGAATTGCCTGTTAAGGCAAACTTCCGTGAAGGGCTGACCGTCCTTGATTACTTCACGTCTTCCCACGGCGCCCGCAAGGGTCTTGCCGATACGGCTCTCCGTACAGCAGACTCCGGTTACCTCACACGCCGCCTTGTCGATGTTTCCCAGGATGTCATCATTCGGGAAGAAGACTGCGATGTGCAGATACTCAATTTCGACCGTGAATGGAATAAACTGGTTTCCAAGGCGGCTGTCCGCAGCCGTTACAATGTCCACCGCGCTGAATTGGACGGTTCCATTCTCGAAGAAGACGTCATGAACCGGCGCAGCGGGGAAATTCTCCTTGTGAAGGGGAAAACACTGGATGCGTCCGATGTGGCCCTTATGAACCGTTTCCTCGTTGATTCTGTCGTTGTTACCGTTCCCACAGCGGAAGGAGAAGCGGGCGAACCGAAAACCGTTACCTTCGGCGTGGAGGATGTCGTGGCGGAATACAAGAGTATCGTGAAACATCATGTGACAGTCCGCTTCTTTGAAAAGAAATTGGAAACGCCGGCTCTGAATCGCAAAGGAGAAGAAGTGCTGGCGCAGGGAACCGTCCTTACGGCGGAAGCGGCTGAAAAACTTTTGGCTGCCGATATTCCGGTGATTTCCGTACGCATGGAAGGCACCGAAGGCGTAGAAGTCCGTAAAATTACGGAAGCCGGGGGTCTCATCGAGTCTCTGGCTGACCGTATCGCCGGCCGCTGCCCGCTGGAAGATGTGGTGAATCCGGAAACGGGAGAAATCATTGCCGCGAAGAATGAAGAAATCACTGACGACCAGGCTGCTGAAATTGAAAAGCATTATGACCGTCTGAAAGTCCGTTCCATTCTGACCTGCCATTCCGAACACGGCGTATGCGCGAAGTGCTATGGCAGGAACCTGGCAACAGGCCGCCATGTGGAAATCGGCGAATCGGTAGGCATCATCGCCGCACAGTCCATCGGCGAACCGGGCACCCAGCTGACCATGCGTACGTTCCATACGGGCGGTGTCGCAACGGCAGAAGATATTACCCAGGGTCTGCCCCGTGTCGAAGAATTGTTTGAGGCGCGCAAGCCGAAAGGCAACGCGATCATCTCCAATATCGCCGGCAAAGTCACCATTGAAGACTCTCCGGAAAATGCGAATATCAAGATTGTTACCGTGACCAATGAAGAGACATCCGATACCTACAAGATTCCGTTCGGAAAGAGGATTTCCGTCAATGAAGGCGATGAGATCGAAGCAGGTACTCGCCTCATTGAAGGGAATATCAATCCCCACGATATTCTCCGTGTCCTCGGCGTACAGGCGACCCAGAACTATATCGTCAAGGAAGTGCAGAAAGTTTACCGCTCACAGGGTGTTGAAATCAATGACAAGCACATTGAAATCATCGTCCATCAGATGCTCCGCAAGATCAAAATCGATGACCCCGGAGATTCCGAATGGCTTCCGGGACAGACGGTGGACATCGTGGCTTACCGCGTCATGAACGAACATCTGGAAGATGAAGGAAAGAAACCGGCGGTGGGTGAGAACCTGCTTCTCGGCACGACGAAAGCCGCACTGGCGACAGACTCCTTCCTCTCAGCGGCTTCTTTCCAGGAAACCACCAGAGTTCTTACGGAAGCGGCAATCAAAGGGAAAGTGGATCCGCTTCTCGGCCTCAAAGAAAACGTCATTATCGGCAAGCTGATTCCGGCAGGTACGGGGCTTGCCCGCTACCGCAGGCTCTCCGTGCAGCATAACGCGGAACCCCGGACGGCGGAAACCGCTGATGGGCAAGCTGACGTGCAATAAGTATTTAAATAAAATATCCCGCTGTGTAATCCATAGCGGGATATTTTTTGTGGGAGACAGAAATGCCTGACTTGAGAAAATATCTCTGATTCCTTACAATGAAAAGATAAATGATATATTACAGGAGAATTCCATGTTCAAAAAAATCATGGCGGCTCTGTCCGCTTTCATTCTGGCAGGCTGTCTTTACGCGGATGCGGAGGATCTCGTCATCGACGGACTGGGGAAACTGTCTTTCGGGGAAGACGTGCAGATTACCGATGGAGGGGGCAGCCGCACGGAAACCATATTTAAGAAATCGGGACACCGGAAAGATTACGGGAAAACAGATTGGGCGGCAGTGATGTACTTTCTCACCACGCCTCCGGGAATGGACATGTACCCCGACCGGGCGCCGTACCCTTACGACTCCCTTCATCTGTACCAGATCAGGAAATCTGATATCCGCGGCACCTACTCCGCTTCCGTCTCTGTTATGAAAGGAACGGAAGAAGCCTTCTTCCATGGGAAAGGGGAAAAGGCTGCCCGGTTTTGGGAGCGTGCATTCCATGAAGATGCGACACGGCCGCACTCCCTCTTCGGCATGCCGAAAATCAGCATAGAAGAATATCAGCGGATGCTGAATGGCCGTTTGGATGAAATCAAAGGGCAGAAGCTGCAGGCGGAACTGGTTTCTTTTTCACCGTGGCATGCCTATAAAAATCATGACGGCACCTATCGCTGGACCCAGGAAGCGCGGGTGATTATTTCCGACGAAAGACACCTGTCCTATCCGATGTGGGTCTATACGAATCTGTACAGGCAGGGCGGCATGTATTATCTCATTATCGTACAGGGAAGCCATACGGCGGCGGAAAAAATCGGGAAAAATTTACTTTATGCCTTTTACGGACTGGAAAGGAGCAGCACATGAGTTGGAAGAAAACGGCGGCAGTCTTTATGACGGCTCTCTGTATTTCCGGCGGCGCGTCTGCTTATAACTTGCAGTCCATTGCGAAAGCACATCTGCCGCCTGCGTTTACCTATCAGGATATCCCTGAACAGCAGGAATTGAAGTTCCACAATTTCACCTATCCCTATCACATGGGGCAGCTTTCCGTCATGCTTCAAAAAAGCCGAAAATTCGCTTACGGCTACATTGTCACCGCCAAGCTGCCTCCTGCGGGAGCGGATACATTGAAACCGTTCTTCCGGGAATACCTGACGGTAAAAGAATGGAGAAGCCTTTCCCGCATGAACCGCGCCTTTCTGGATGAGGACTCGCCTCTGCGCAAAGGGGCGGAAGAGGTAATGAAGAACTGGGCAAAGAACGTGGTGGGAGAATTAGGAGAAGGCGTGAAAATCACCCTGTCCGATTTCGAGCCGTATCGCAAACTTACAGCCGACGAAGCCTATCTCTATACGATGGGCGCGAAAATTACCTTTGATTCCGATGGACTCATCCTGCCCTTTTACGGCAGAGCGTATTTCTTCCGTGAAAATGACCATATAGATGTGATGATGCTCCTTACTCCCGATGAAGGAAAAGAACCCCTCGTTTACGCCATTGATGATCTGGCGAAAGCGGCGGCAAAGGAGACAGATATGCAGGAAGAAAAAGAAGATCTCTCCGTCATGCTGGCGAAAGGCGCAGCAGGAAATTAAAGCGGAGAAGGGCAGCAACGAAAACATTTACAATGCCTTCCCTGTAAACTATAATTGGAAATAAGGAAATCATTTGAAATATTACTTTGGGAGAACGATCATGCAGGGGAAAATCGTAACAGCCTTTATTTTTTAACCATGATGACGGGAGCGGTATCAGCTGCTCCCGTTTTAGATTACACGGGAGCGGAGAGGCTCGAAGAAGCGCGGCAGGAACGGCTGTGCATGCTCGTGTAGAAAATATAGGAAGCAGCCTGAATGAAAAAGAAGAGACGCAAGGTGCTGCCCTTGAGCCAGTATTTAGAATAGACGAAATCATTTTATCGGGGCAGGGAGAAAAGTTCGGCAGGCTGCATAAAATCATCTACGGGAAAGACAGCGCCCTCATCCCATGGAAAACCGCATTTTCCATCAAAGAAGGAAACATCCTGAACATCCGCCGTCTGGAGCAGGGGCTGGAACAAATGAAACGCGTCAGCTCCTCTGACGTATCCATGAAACTCCTCCCTGCCGATAACATATGAGGAAAAGGATAAAAGAGATAAAGAATATGCAGAAAGAAATTGATTAGAGCGGCGGAAGGAATGCATATGATAGATACATTAATGTGTATAGTTTATATTTTTGTCGGAGCCAAATGGGTTTTAAAAAAGGTAGAAATAGAGACAATATCTGCTCCAACAAACTGGAAAATTATCGTTCTGAAATTTTTAATATGGTTGGTAGTGCCATTAGAAATTTTTATATATATCCATTTTTATGATAGTGGTATGGTGCGAATATTTTTGGGTGTGAGTGTGTTGCTTTTGTATTTGATAGAGACCCGGCTGTTATTTAACGAAATGAGTAAAGCAATTGTGGAAAGTAATATTGATAATAGAGAAAAAGATGTTAAACATATTCTTGAAAAAAGAAAGTTTAGAATTCAACTTGGAATAATTTGTTTTGGTATAATTGCCTTTATTGCGCTATTAGTTGGGATTATGCCAGATTAATATATTTATTATTAAACAGCCTAAACAAACGCAAAGAAATCTTCAACAAGACAAAAGTAGAAGAAAAACAGGAACTTATTCACATGATGAACATAGTGGGTAACCAAAGCACCCATGAAGCGGCAGACCACTATGGATGGAAAGAAGGATCCACAGAAAAACTCCTT